>Ga0068853_100002082_pt1 | contig 14838 bp, 14 predicted proteins | sample KBSCornC32_FD_65655 | JGI IMG/M metagenome (GOLD analysis project Ga0068853, IMG submission 65655) | Corn rhizosphere microbial communities from Kellogg Biological Station, Michigan, USA - KBS Corn C3-2 | ecosystem: Host-associated > Plants > Roots > Rhizosphere > Soil ...
CGCCCGAGTGAAATTCGAGGATGCCGTGGATCGTCGTCGGCGTGCCGACCTTGATCACGGTGCCCTTATAGGGGCCGTCGGCGGTGACCTCGCGGGTGGCGCGGGCCATGCCCGTGAAGGCCGTGACCCGCTTCACCGGCCCCAGCAGCTGGATGAGGTCGGTGACGTAGTACGGCCCGATGTCGAGCACCGGCCCTGCCCCGATCTGGAAGAAGAAATCCGGATTGGGATGCCAGTGCTCCATGCCGCGGCTCATCACGTGCGTGGTGCCGGACGTGATCTTGCCGAGCTTGCCGGAGTCGATCAGGTTGCGGACCTGCTGATGGGCGCCGCCGAGAAAGGTATCGGGTGCCGAACCGACGCGCAGGTCGCGCTCGTCGGCCGCCTTCTTGAGCGACTTGCCCTCTTCGAGGGTGAGCACGAACGGCTTTTCGGAGTAGGCGTGCTTGCCGGCCGAGATCGCATCCATCGACACCTGGTAGTGCGTCGCCGGGATCGTCAGGTTGACGATGATGTCGATCTCGGAGCTCTTGAGAAGCTCGTCCGGGGTCATCGCCGCGACATTGAACTCCTCCGAGCGCTTCTTGGCGGCCGCCGGCAGGATGTCGGCGACGCCGCGGACTTCGAGGCCCTTGAACAATGGCGCCAGCCGCAGATAGGCCGAGGAAATGTTGCCGGCACCCATGATGCCGACGCCATAGGTCTTGGCCATGGTCACTTCCACTTCTTCACGGTTTCGATCGAACGGCGCATGAAGCGGTCGATGTCCTTGGGGTTGTCGTGCTCCATGACGAAGTACTGCGCCTTCGTGGAGCGCTTGATCTCGGTGTAGAGCTGCTGCCAGTCGAGCTCGCCGTAGCCGACGTCGGCCCAGCCGTCCTCATCGAGATTCTGGCCGGGGACCGCGAGATCCTTGACGTGGATGGCAACGATCCGGTTGCCGTACTTCTCAAACCAGTCGAACGGGGCCTGCTTGCCCTTGACCAGCCAGGCGACGTCCACTTCCCAGACGAGGTTGGTCGCCGTGTCGAGGAGGATGTTCATCGGCAGCTTGCCGCTCGAGGTCGCGGCGAACTCGAAATCATGGTTGTGCCAGCCGAAGCCGACGCCGGCCTTGGTGAAGGCCTCGCCGATCTTGGCGAGCGTTTCGCCCAGCTTGACCCACTCGCCTTCGTCCTGGCTTCGCTGCTCCTTGCCGATGGCCGGGCAGAACACCGTCTTGATGCCGACGACGCCGGCGATGTCGATCGCCTTCTGCGTTTCCTTCAGCATGTCGAGACCGATATGCGCCGTCGGGGCCGTGAGACCATGCGCCTTGATCTGCGCCGCAAGGCCCGCAGGGTCGCCAAACTGGCCGCCGAACGGCTCGACCTGCTTGTAGCCGAGCGCGGCGAGCTTCTTGAGGTTCTCCTCGAGCGGCGGGAAATTCCGGGCGCTGTACAGCTGGAATGAAAAATCGGTCATCAATGCCTCGTCTCATAAAGAAGCGCCGCGCGGCAGGGCGCGGCGCCGGGGGGAAGGACTATGCCGGACTAGAGCCGGTCGCCGGTATCGGCGCTGAAGAGCGAGCCTCGCGCGGGGTCGAAACCCAAGCGGATCCTCTGGCCGACCTGCAGCACCACCTCGGACTCGCAGCGGAACGTGAAGGATTGCCCCGCCAGCTTGATCCAGGCCACCGTATCTGAGCCCATTGGCTCGACGATGTCGATCTCGCCATCGAAGGTGAATGGCATCCGGGCCGCGTCGTCGTGGATCGCCACATGCTCCGGACGGATGCCGAGCACCCCTTTGGTGGTGCCGGAGGGCGGCACGCCGTTGTCGAAGGCATAGCCTTTCATCGGCACGCGCACGCCATTGCTGACGAAAGTCGGCTCGGCCCCGCCTTCGAGGTCGCCGTGGATGAAGTTCATCGAGGGCGAGCCGATGAAGCCGGCGACGAAGAGGTTGACCGGCTTGTTGTAGATGGTGTGCGGGTCGGCAAGCTGCTGGATGACGCCGTCGCGCATGATGGCGATGCGGTCCGCCAGCGTCATCGCCTCGATCTGGTCGTGCGTGACGTAGATCATGGTGTTCTTGAGCCGCTGGTGCAGCCGCTTGATCTCGACGCGCAGCTCGGATCGCAGCTTTGCGTCGAGGTTCGAAAGCGGTTCGTCGAAAAGGAAGACATCGACGTCGCGGACGAGGGCCCGGCCGATCGCCACGCGCTGCCGCTGGCCGCCAGAGAGGTTGGCGGGCTTGCGCTGCAGCAGCGGGCCGATCTGGAGGATTTCGGATGCCCGCGCCACGCGCTCGGCGATCTCCTCCTTCTTGAAGCCGGCAACGCGGAGCCCGAACGACAGGTTCTTTTCGACCGTCATCTGCGGGTAGAGCGCATAGGACTGGAACACCATGCCGATGCCGCGGTCCTTCGGCTCCTCCCAGGTGACGTTCTTGCCGGAGATGAAAATCTGGCCGTCCGAGACGTCGAGGAGACCGGCGATGCAGTTGAGGAGGGTCGACTTGCCGCAGCCGGATGGACCGAGCAGCACCAGGAACTCGCCCTGTCCGATCTCGAGGTTGAGCTGCTCGATTACGCGGACCGAACCGAAGGCGAGCGAGAGGTCCTTGATCGAAACGCTGGTCTGCACTGGCCTTACCCCTTCACCGCGCCGGCGGCGATGCCGCGCACGAACCATTTGCCGGAGACGAAATAGATGACGAGCGGCACGGCAGCCGTAAGGATCGTCGCCGCCATGTTGACGTCGTAGGCGACAGTGCCCGTCGTCGTGTTGACGATGTTGTTGAGCTGGAGCGTCATTGGAATGTTGGTCGGGCCGGCAAAAACCAGGCCGAACAGGAAGTCGTTCCAGATGCCGGTAACCTGGAGGATCACCGCGACCACGGTGATCGGCACCGACATCGGTAGCATGACGCGGAAATAGGTCTGCCAGAACCCTGCCCCATCGATGCGCGAGGCCTTGAAGATTTCGATCGGCAGGCCCGCATAGAAGTTGCGGAACAGCAGCGTCAGGATCGGCATGCCGAAGATGGTGTGGACGATGATGATGCCCGGCAGCGTCGCGAAAAGGTGCATGTAGCGCATGCCGATGATCAGCGGGTAGATCACCACCTGGTAGGGGACGAAGGCGCCGAAGACGAGCAGGTTGAAGAAGAACTCGGCACCCCTATAGCGCCAGAAGCTCAGCGCGTAGCCGTTGATCGACGCCACGATGATCGAGATGATCACCGACGGAATAGTGATCTTCACCGAGTTGAGAAACCCTGGCGAAAGGCCGGTGCAGTTGCGGCCGGTACAGGCGCTGGTCCAGGCCGAAATCCAGGGGTCGATGGTGGGCCGGAGCGGCAGGTTGAAGATGTGGCCCTCGCGGACTTCGGGCATGTCCTTGAGCGAGGTGACGATCATCACATAGAGCGGCACGAGGAAGAACAGCGCTGCGATGACGAGGAAGGCGTAGACGCCAATCCGGCCAGGCGAGAGGCGTTTCGGTTTCGGCCCGCGCGGACCCTGCGTTTCGGCGTCGGATTTGAGCGCGGCCTTGGCGGTCGGCGTGCCGGCGATAGCGTAGTTGTCGGTGGTCATGCGTTGAGCCCCGCACGGCGTTCGTTCCACCATACGACGATCGCCCGGATGACGAGCAGCAGCGCGATCGGCAGCAGCATCATGGTCGCCGCCGCCATGCCCTGCCCCACGTTGAGCCGCACGGTGATGAAATTGATGACGTACATGGCGGGCATATACGTGTAGTTGCCAGGGCCGCCGCGCGTCATGGCGTAGACGAGGTCGAAGACGCGCACGATGCCGGTGCACTGGAGGATGAAGGCCGTCGCGACGGCGCCGCGCATCATCGGCAGCACGATGAAAAGGTAGACGCGCCACGCCGGAATGCCGTCGATCCGCGCCGCTTTCCAGACCTCCTGGTCGACGCCGCGAAGGCCCGCGAGCATGATGGCCATGGTGACGCCCGAGCCCTGCCAGATGCCGGCGACGACCAGACCGTAGATGGCGGTTTCCTGGTGCACCAACGGCGCCAGCTCGAACGTCGTCCAGCCGAGGTTGCGCACCGTCTGCTGCAGTCCGAGGCCGGGGTCGAGGATCCACTGCCAGGCGAGACCGGTAACGATCAGCGACATGGCGAAGGGATAGAGAAAGATCGAGCGGAAGAGGCTTTCCTGCTTGATGTTCTGGTCCATGAACACGGCGAGGAGGAAGCCCGCCGTCAGGTTTACGACGAGCGACATCAGGCCGAAAAACCAGATGTTGTTGACGCAGATCAGCCAGAGATCGGTCGACCACAGGCGCGCGTACTGGGCGAAGCCGACGAAGTGGAAGCCCGGGAACATGCCCGAGTCGGTGAACGACCAGATGATGGTGAAGATGATGCCGACGAAGAAGACGCTGAAGGACACGATGATCATCGGCAGCGTCGCGACGATCGATTGGATATTTAAGCGGCGTCGCCGCCTGACGACTGGGGCACCGGGCCCGGCGGTCGCAACGTCAGCCATCAACTCTTCCTTCTGAGGACAACTTCGGTTCCGCCCATCGTACAAAACTCGAGGCGGGGCAACCAGCCGGATGGCATCAAAGCGCCATCCGGCCGATCAGTAACGCGTGATCAGTTCGCGTTCTTGATGATGTCGGCGTACTTGGCCTGAGCGTCGGCTACCGTCATCGTGTCGTCGGTCCAGAACTTGGCGATCAGGTCGTCAAGCGCGGTCGTGGTGTCGTTGGAGAGCCAGCGCGCCGAGCCGATGGCGATGTTCTTCGGGTCCTTGATGATCGCGAGGCCCTTGAGCATGCAGGGATCCGCGAGCGACATATCGACGTCGTCACGGACGGGCATCGAGCCCTTTGCGTTGTTGAACAGCGCCTGCACTTTCGGGCTGATCAGCAGCGAGGCCATGCGCATCTGGGCGGCCTCGAGGTTCGCGTCCTGGCTCTTGGGGAACACGATCACGTCGCCGTCGGTGGTGACCGTCGGGTGGTCGATCGGGAGCGCCAGGCAGGCATAGTCGACGTCCGGCTTCTTGCCGGCGGCGCCGAACTCGCCACGGGCCCAGTCGCCCATGATCTGCAACCCGGCCTTGTTCTGGATCACGAGGTTGGTCGTGAGGTTCCAGTCGCGGTTGGCCGAACCTTCATCCGTCCACTGCTTGAGCGCCTTGAACTCAGTCAGCGCCTTGGTCATTTCCGGGCCGTTGGCCACGGTCATGTCCTTGTCCTTGAGCAGTTTTTCGCGGTCGGCGATGCCGAGCTCGGCGGTCTGGATGGCGCCAAAAGCGCCGTCGAGCTGCCAGGGCTGTGCGCCCATCGCGAACGGGATGATGCCGGCGGCCTTGAGCTTCGGCGCATCGGCGATGAACTCATCCCAGTTCTTGGGCAGGTCGAGGCCGGCCTGCTTGAACGCCGGGATCGAGGCCCAGCCCCAATTCCAGGAGTGGATGTTCACCGGCACGCACCACCAGTGACCGTCGACATGGCACGCAGCCGCGATGCCTGCCGGACGGATGATCTTGTCCCAGCCCTCTTTCTCGGCCAGCGGGGTGAGATCGAGCAGCAGGTTGTTCTTGATCAGCTCTTCGTATTCGCGGCCCGGGTTGAACTGGGCGGCGCCGGGCGGGTTGCCGCCGAGCACGCGCTGCATGATCGCGGCGCGGGCGGTGGCGCCGTCGGCGATGGCGCCGTCGACCCAGTGATCCTGCCCGTCGCCATCGACGGCCTTGGCGAACTCCGCCACGGCGCGCGATTCACCCGGCGACGTCCACCAGTGAATGACTTCGATATCGGTAGCCATGGCAGCGGTGCTGCCAAGCAGCGTAGCGACCGCCAGGGTCGCCACGGTCAACTTCATCATTTCGTATCCTCCCAACACATGCTGTGGAGCGTGTCGCTCCGTGCCGACCGCCTACAAGGTCGTCCCTACCTGAGCCAGGCAGGCCAGTCGGTGTAATCGATTACAAACGATCCTCTCATCGGCTTTGCAATCGATTTCATTACCATCAGACACTTCTTGCGCCGCTGTCAAGTTGGAATTAGACAGGCGGCATCGAGGCTGGCCGAGGGGACATCATTGGTCGTCGAGATCGCCAGAAAACCGCCGACGATTCAAGATGTTGCGCGGGAAGCCAACGTTTCCACAGCAACTGTCAGCCGCGCCTTGTCGACCCCGGAGCGCGTGTCCGAGGCGACGCGCGAGCGCGTTTCGGAGGCGGTGCACGCGACCGGCTATACGATCAACCAGGCGGCACGGTCGCTGCGCCTCAAAGCGGCGCGTACGATCGTCATCGCGTTCCCCAATATCGGCAACCCGTTCTACTCGACGGTGCTCGATGCGGTGGTGCACGAAACCTCGTCGCGGGGCTACGGGGCACTCGTCGCCAACCGGCTGGGCGAAAATCCCACGCGCTGGCTGCGCGATTATTTTCTATCGAATCGGGCCGACGGCATGGTGCTGTTCGACGGCTCGCTCGACACCAACGAGCTCATCGGTCTCCGCTCGCCGCAGGGCAAGTTCCCGCTGGTGGTCGCGTGCGATGAGCTGCCGGACGTGCGCCTTCACTCGGTCATGACCGACAATCGCGCCGCCGCGGCGCGGGCGACGCAGCACCTCGTCAAGCTCGGCCACCGCAGGATCGGCCATATTCACAGCCCTTCGAAGAACCCTGCCCTCTCGAGCGACCGGTTGCTCGGCTACCACGATGCGATGGCCGCCGCCGGCCTTGCGGTCGAGCCCGGCTGGGTCATCGACGGCGACTTTTCGATGGCGAGCGGCGAGCGGGCGGGCCACGCCTTCCTCAAGCTCAAGAACCGGCCGACGGCGATCTTTTCAGCCAATGACGAGATGGCGATCGGCTTCCTCTCGGTGCTGCGCGGCGCGGGGCTCGAATGCCCGCGCGACATCTCGATCGTGGGGTTCGACGACATCACGGTGGCCCGCTGCGTCGACCCTGCGCTCACGACGATGCGCCAGCCGCGCGACGAGATCGGCCGGCTTGCAACGAAGGTGCTGCTCGACGTGCTCGAGGCCGAGCGCCAGCCGCGGTCGCCGGTGCATCTGGTGTTGAAGTCGGAGCTGATCGTGCGCGACAGCACGGCGCAACTTTCGGCCTGAGCTCGGCGCAAACGAAAGGGCCGCGCAACCTTGCCGCGCGGCCCCAAAACTTGGTCGACAGGCGTCTAGTTGGACGAAGCGCCCGCGCCGCTGTTGGCGGCACCTGGCTGCGAGACGATATCGTGCAGCGTCAGGTTGGGCTGCGCCTGGCAGGCCGCAACGAGCTCACCCGGCTTCACCGGGCCATTCTGCGTGCCCGGCGCCGCCGTGCCGGTGCTGGCCATCTGGCCCTGGTCGGTCTTGGTCGCGTCGGTAGACGACGAGGTGCCGCTGTTGCTGGTCAGCGACTTGGCGACTTCCGCCGGCCCGATCTGGGCGGCGATGTTCGCCTGAGCCTGCGAGTCAAGTTTGACGAAATCAGAGCACTTGGTGGCGGCCCAATCGCCACTCTGGGCGAACGCGGGCGCGGCGCCGAGTGCGCCAACAAATAGAGCAGCACCCAGAATAAGTGTTGCGCGCATTTTCATTCTCCATTCGGGAAAGATTAGTGCTGTTGGCTGTGACGCTGGGGGGATAACCCAGCACCAGCTAAAGCGGTTCCCTGTGTAAGACTGGATGTTTGCTTGCGCGTCGCAGCGCCCCGTTGCGCGACCTGCTGCAACCCCAGGCGGCGATTGCCTTTTCGGTGCGGCGTTGTTGCACTTGCCCGCCGAATCGACGCGCGCGATAAGACGCGCAAGCCGCGGTTCGCGGCGGGGCGATTCGAAGTCTAGAGGGTTTGATGGGGCGTTGGGTGCTGGCGGCGCTATGTGCGCTTGCTTTGTGCAGTCCGGCTTTTGCGCGCTTCGATGGGAAACTCCAGCCGTGCGACAACCGTCCACCGGTGGTCGCGCAGCAGCGGGTCAATGTGCCCGTCGCCATCTTTGTCGTGCCGGGGTCGGAAATGTTCGAGCGATGCCGCAAGGAGCCGAGCAGCCTGGTGATCTATGGTTGCACCTTCCTGCCATCCGCCGGGCACGATGCCGTGGTGCTGCTCAATGGCGACCAGGATCCGGCCGAGCGAGCCTGCACCCTCGTTTACGAAGAGGCCCATTTGCCGCCCAATAACTGGCTCGATGCGGCGATGGAGGCCGCGACACCCGACGCCAAGCCCTAGTGCCGACGCAGTTTTTTGTTCGAAACCCAACCGGCGTTCCAAGGTGGCATTTCCGTGGCCATGACGTTCATGCGCTGTTCAGGATTGTTCATCCAGGGTCCGGCCACATCGCTAAGGAGACTGAATATGAAGAAGATTCTCAGCCTGGTCGCGGCCGTTGGCCTCGCCGGCGCCGTGGCGCTTTCGGCGACCACGCCATCCGCGGCCGATCCGGCCGGCGCAGCTATCGCCGGCGGCATCTTCGGCTTCATGGCCGGTGCGGCCGTCGCGTCGGGCGGCGGCTTCTTTGACTACCCGCATCACCACCACTGGCGCGAGTCGCAGTGGCGGCAGCACGTCGCGGACTGCCAGGATGACTATGGCTGGCACTACAATCCCCGCACCGATCTCGTGCGCCTCCATGGCGACGTGTTCCCCTGCGACGACTGAGCCCCGACGGTTCGCTGACACATCAAACCCCGCGCCATCCGGTGCGGGGTTTTGCTTTGCGCGTGAGAGATGGTGATCCCGGCAGGAATCGAACCTGCGACCAATAGCTTAGAAGGCTACTGCTCTATCCGCTGAGCTACGGGACCACGCACGGCGCCGAAACAACCGGCCAGCCTCCGTTTAGCGCAACAATGGCCCGTTGTCAGGCGGCTTGGCCGTAGCGCTCGGGGCCGAGGCTTTCCATATCGATCTCGGGCTTCCGCCCGGAGATCAGGTCGGCGATGACGCGGCCAGAGCCGCAGGCCATCGTCCAGCCGAGCGTGCCGTGGCCGCTGTTGATGTAGAGGTTCTCGAGCTTGCCGCGCCCGAGGATCGGCGTGCCATCGGGCGTCATCGGTCGCATGCCCGTCCAGAACGTCGCCCGCGACGTGTCGCTGCCGCCCGGAAAGAGCTCGTCGACGCAATAGGCCAGCGTGTCTCGGCGATGGTCGGAGAGGCGGCGGTTGTAGCCCGAGAGCTCCGCCATGCCGCCAACGCGGACGCGGGTGCCCAGGCGGGTTAGGGCGATCTTGTAGCTCTCGTCGAGCACCGTCGAAACGGGCGCGGTCGCTTGGTCGACGACCGGGGCGGTGATGGAATAGCCCTTCACCGGATAGATCGGCAGCGACAGGCCGAGCGTTCGCGCCAAAAGCGGCGAGAAGCTGCCGAGGGCGAGAACGAAGGCATCGGCAGCAAGAGTGCCGGCACTGGTGCGGGCCGCGGCCACCCGGCCACCCGCAACGTCGAGGCCATCGATGGTTGTATCAAACCTGAAGGCGACGCCGAGATCGGCGGCCATCGTGGCGAGCTTGCCGGTGAAGACGTGGCAGTCCCCGGTCTCATCGCCCGGTAGCCTCAGCCCACCGGCGATCGTCGCCGCCGACTTGCCAAGCCCTGGCTCCGCGACAACGCAGCCCGCGCGATCCAGCACCTCATACGCGACGCCGTATTGCGCCAGCACCTCGGTGTCCTTGTGCGCGTCGTCGACCTGCTTCTGCGTGCGGAAGAGCTGCAGCGTGCCCTGCATGCGCTCGTCGTAGGTGATGCCGGTTTCCGCGCGGAGAGCCTTGAGCACGTCGCGGCTGTATTCGGCGATCCGCACCATGCGGGCCTTGTTGATGGCGTAGCTCTTGCGGTTGCAGTTGAGCAGCGTCTGCGCCACCCAGGCGATCATGGCCGGATCCAGCATTGGCCTGAGGATCAGCGGCGGATGGCGCATCAGCAGCCACTTGATCGCCTTGCGGGGGATGCCCGGCCCGGCCCAGGGTGAGGCGTAGCCCGGGGACACCTCGCCCGCATTGGCGAAGCTCGTCTCGAGCGCCGGGCCCGGCTGGCGGTCGACGACCGTGACCTCATGCCCGGCTTTGGCGAGATAGTAGGCGGTGGTCACCCCGATGACGCCGGCGCCCAGAACGACCACTCTCATTCGCACGACTTCCTTGACCGCGAGCCGATGCAAATTGGTAGCGCGCCGGCCGCGGCGGGTCGAGGCCGCTCGCGCAGGATCAGACGTCGAGTTTGCGCATGACGTCCTTGAGCCGCGGGTAGAGTTCGCGGAAGACCTCGTGGCGGCGGGCATAGACATTGGCTGTTGCGGGGTCCGGGCGGATTTCGCTGCCGACCGGGTTCCATCGGCGGATGTCGTCGCGTGACACATCTCCGACGGCGAGGGCCGCGAGGAAGGCATCGCCATACGACGCGCCGACCGTCTTTTCGCGGACGACCTGCGTGCGGCCGGAGATGTCCGACGTCGCCTGGGACCAGACGCGGTTCTTGGTGCCGCCGCCTACGGCGAGGATGGCGCGCGGGTCGGCGCCAGCCTCGAGGTAGGTGTCGATCACATGCCGCGTGCCGTGGGCAATGCCTTCGAGCAGCGCCCGGTAGATGTCGCCTCGGGTGTGCGTCAGGTTGAGGCCGATCAGCGTGCCCTTGGCGTGGGGATCATGGATCGGCGTCCGCTCGCCGGAGAAATAGGGCAGCATCACCAATCCGTTGGCGCCGGGCGGCGACTTCTCGGCCTCCGCCGCCAGGGCAATGATCGCCGTCGCCGGATCGAGGTCGCGCGCCAACTGGTCGCGGAACCAGTGGCTGAGGGTGCCGCTTGTCGCCAATCCGGACATCGCGGCGTGCTGGCCGGGAAAGAGCCACGGCGCATACCAGAGCCGGGCGTCGCGCAGCCGCCGGTCGGTCAGCATGATGATGAAGATGGTCGAGCCGTACATCAGCATCATGTCGCCGGCTTCGAGCACGCCAACGCTGACTGCCTCGGCCGCAGCATCGATGGTGCCGGCGATGACCGGCGTACCTGCGGCGAGGCCCGTCTCGGCGGCCGCCTCTGCCGTGACCCCGCCCACCACATCGGTGGTCCAGACCGGCTCGGGCAGACGGTCGAGATCGATGATGCCGCGGCTGAGGCTGTCGCTGTAGGCCTGCGCGGCGACGTCATAGAGCGGCGTCGTGTTGGCGGCCGAATAGTGGTCGATGACGAAGCGGCCGGTCAGCCGGTGGACGAGGTAGGACGTCGACGTCAGCACTTTGTGGGTGCGGGCGAAGAGCTCCGGCCGATTGCGCTTGAGCCAGAGGATTTTCGGGCCCACCGATTGGGAGGTCAGCGCGTTGCCGCAGCGATCGATCAGTACATCTTCGCCGATCGCCCCCGTGAGCTCGGCGATCTCGTCGGCGGCGCGCGTATCGACACCGTAGAGCACCGCATTCATCAGCGGCGCGCCATCGGCATCGACCGGCAGCATGCAGGGGCCGATGGCGCTGGTACCGACCGCGCGGATATCCGCCGGGGCGACCTTGCCCTCCGCCAGGAGCTTTTGCGTGATGGCGACGAAGTCGTCCCACCAGTCCTCCTGCGGCCGGTGCTCGGCCCAGCCGGGCTGCGGCACGATCATCTTGTGCGCCCGGCTTCCGCTCGCAACGATGCGGCCGGTTTCGTCCACCAGCACGCCCTTGCTCTCGAAGGTGCCGATGTCGACGCCGATGTAGTGCTTCATTGCGGGAAGTCGTCGCGGCTGAGGCTGAAGCCGGAGTCGATGCGCGAAATTCCGGCGATGAGCAGGCGGGTGAGCGCGGCGAGGTCGCCGATGTCGCAGACCTCGAGCGCCGAGTGGCTGTAGCGCATGGGAAAGCCGAGATCGATGGCCGCTACCCCCTGCCCGACCAACTGCACATACGAGGAATCGGTCAGCGCGCCGACGTGGGCGCTGCGCTGCAGCGGCAGGCCCTCGTCCGCCGCCGTCTCGTCGAACAGCACCGGCAGCGCGGGATGCGGGATGGTGCCGTTGAGGGTGCCGCGGCCATGGAACGAATAGAGGCTCATGGCCGGGCCGCCACCCAGGATGACGTCGCCGCGCGCGGCCATGTCCGGCGTGTCGGTGGCAAGGATCAGGTCGAGCTGTATGGCGATGTCAGGCAGCAGTGCCTGTGCTGCCGTGACCGCGCCGCGGAGGTTGTATTCCTCGAGCACCGAGAAAACGATGTGGACGGTCGGGCGTCGATGGCTGGCGAGGAGGCCTCGCGCCACTTCGACCACGACGGCGCACGCGGCGCGGTCATCGACCGACGTGCCAGCGAGCCGGTCGCCGGCGAGCGGCACCGCGGCCGGGAAATAGACGACGGGGGTGCCGATATCGATGCCGGCGGCAAGCACCTCTTCGGCTCCCGAAAAGCCGGCGTCGATATAGAGTTCGGCGTAGGGTAGGACGCGGTATTTTTCGTCCTGGCCGGTGGCGTGGTGGCTCTTGTTGGCGATGACGCCGGGGACGTCCCTGCCCTCATCCACCATGAACAGCACGGCCTGCGCCGGCAGCGCCTTTTCCGGCACGCCGCCCAACCGCTCGACGCGGATGAGGCCGTTCGCCTCGATCTTGCGCACCACGAGGCCGAGCTGATCCATGTGCGCGAAGAGCATGACGCTCGGCGCCTCGGGGTCGCCGGGGATCGTCGCGATGAGATTGCCGAGGCGGTCGGTGCGGGTCGCGAGCTTGAGGGCATGCAACTCTGCCGCGAGGCGCTTTCGCACCCGTCCCTCGTAGCCGCTGAGGCCGGGGATCAGCATCAGCTCGGTGGTGAGCGACCGAAGCCGTGCCTTGAGGTCATCCGGTTTTGCCGCCGCTCGCCGTGCCATGGTCAGCCCCTCGCCTCGCGCACGAGGCGCATGAATTCGGCGGCACGGTCCGGGTCGACGGCGTTCCAAGTGTTGCCGTCGACCTTGAGCGACGAGCCGACAATGCAGCCGTCGGCCACCTTGAGGACATCCGCCACGGTCGCGTGCTTGACCCCGGTGTTAGCGAGAACCGGCGTCGCGGGCAGCACCCGCTTCACCGCTTCGAGGTCGGAGAGAGCAGCGGCCTCGCCCGTGATGGCACCCGAAACCAGGATAGCGTCGGGGATGGATGAGAACACGGCGCTCCGGGCCCGATCTGGCAGCGGCCGCTGGTCGAGCGAATAGGCGAACTCGGCCGAGACATTGTAGAGCAGCGCGAGGTCATGCCGCCCCAGCCGGTCGCGGTAACGCATCGCGGCCCCGGCATCCGGGGTCCACGGCCCCATGTCCGAGGCGTAGGTGCCGGTGAAGATTTCGCGGACGAAGGCAGCGCCGGTCGCCGCGGCGACCGCGATCGAGCTTTGCGGGTCCCAGAGGACGTTGACGCCGAACGGCACGGTGATGTCGGACCGCAGCCGGCCGATGACATAGGCCATCGTGGCGCTCGAGGCGGTATCGACCTTGAACTCGTACGGGCGGTCGTTCTCGTTGCCGAACATCACGGCGTCGAAGCCTGCCGCCTGCAGCGCCAAGAGGTCCTTGCGCGCCGCGGTGATGATGCCCTCGACGCCCCCCTCGGCATCATGCAGCGGCGAGCCCGGCAGCGCGCCGAGATGGACCATGGCGATCACCGGCTTGCGGTCGCCAAACACGCGTCTGAACTTTTCGGTCATCGACCCCTGGCCCTATTTGACCGACCCGGCGGTCAGCCCCTTGACGATATAGCGCTCGAGGAAAATGCCGATCAGCGCGAGCGGCGCGATGGCCGTCGTCGAGAGCGCCGCCATCGACCACCAGTTGATGCCTTGCGAGCCGGTCTGGCTCGCGACCATCACCGGCAGCGTCTTGGCGTCGGAGCTCGTGAGCAGGGCCGCGAAGAAATATTCGTTCCAGGTCAGCACTTCCGAGAGGATGAAGGCGGCCACCATGCCCGGCAGCGCGATCGGCAGGATGACGCGCCAGAACGCGCCCCAGGAGCCAAGTCCATCGACCAGCGCGGCTTCATCGAGCTCGCGCGGGATGGTGTTGAACTGGTCGCGCATGATCCAGATGACGATCGGCAGCACAGTCAGGGTATAGAGCGCGATAAGGCCAACCGTCGTGTCGAGCAGCGCCAGCTCCCGGTAGAGGACGAGGAAGGGCAGCGCGAGGACGACGGGCGGCAGGATGAGCTGCGACAGGAAGAAGAACGAGATGTCCTTGTTGCGCATCCAGAGGAATTTGTACTCGAAGCGCGAGAGGCCGAACGCCGCGAGCGAACCCAGCACCACCGCCAGCGCCGAGGCGCCGATCGAGGTCACGACGCTGTTGGTGAAGCGGGCCAGAAACTCGTCGCGCGCCGTCGAGATGGTGCCGATCGTGTCCGGCGACAGGCCAATCGAGCGCCAGCCCTTCCAGTCCGGCTGGAAGTTCACCCAGGGAATGAGGTGCGCCTGGGTGATGTCGACCGCCGACTTCGCCGAGGTGGTCAGCGTCCAGTAGATCGGGAAGAGGCAGACGATCGCCCAGAGGATCAGCGCACCGTAGATCGCGATGCGGCTGGCAATCGTCGCGAGGTGCAGGCGGCTGGTGCGGCGGAGAGCGGTGTGGTCGAGCGTCGCGGTGGTGATGGCCATGCCCCGCTCCTCAGGTCGCAAACCGGCGCACGAGCCGGCCGGCGAAATCGAGGAGGAAGGTGACGAAAACCACGATGATCACGAGGTAGAACATCGCCAGCATCGTACCGTAGCCGACGTTCGAGCGGTCGCGGTACTCGCGGTAGATGAAGCTCGAGACGGTGTCGGTCGCCCCGCCCGGCCCACCCGAGGTGGTGTTGATGACGATGTCGGCGAGCTTCAGCTTGAAGATCACCCGGAGCGCGATGGCGGTGACGCTCACCGGCAGCATCA
>Ga0068853_100002083_pt1 | contig 14829 bp, 13 predicted proteins | sample KBSCornC32_FD_65655 | JGI IMG/M metagenome (GOLD analysis project Ga0068853, IMG submission 65655) | Corn rhizosphere microbial communities from Kellogg Biological Station, Michigan, USA - KBS Corn C3-2 | ecosystem: Host-associated > Plants > Roots > Rhizosphere > Soil ...
CAGGTCGTCTTCCACGCCCGCATGGCTGAGGAGCAAGGCGTCTTCGACTTCGGCGACGTCGTATTCGCCATCACGTCGAAACTCGTTCGGCGGCATCCGCATGTCTTTGGCGATCTGCGCAATCTCAGTGCGGACGAAGTGAAAGGGCTCTGGCAGAAAATCAAGGACGAGGAGAGGCTGGCGAAGAAATCCGGCGAGGGCGAAGAGAGCCTGCTCAACGGCGTTGCCCTCGCCTTGCCGGCCCTCGACCGCGCCGAGAAGTTAACGCGCCGCGCCGCGACCGTCGGCTTCGACTGGCCTAGCGTTGAGGAGACACGCGCCAAGGTCGAGGAAGAGCTGCAGGAAGCGGTTAACGCGGAAAACGATCCCAAGGCCGCGAGGGAGGAAATCGGCGATCTCCTGTTTGCTGTCGTAAACTACGCGCGCAAGCTCGGGGTCGATCCCGAAAGCGCGCTTCGCGCCACGAACGAGAAATTCCAGCGGCGCTTTCGTTCGATCGAGGATGCGTTGCGTTCGCACGGAAAGTCGCCGGCGCAATCGAACCTTGCGGAAATGGATGCGCTCTGGAACGAGGCCAAAGCCGCCGAGCGAAAAGGTTAAGCGGCGAGCGCGACCGCGTCGGGGAATTTGCGGCGGATCAATTCCGTCTTGCCGGGCTCGACCCGCACGCGGACGCGGAGCCGCCCTTTTTTAGTTAACGTGCGTTCGAGCACCTCGAACTGCCGGTGCAGCCAACTCAGGCTCGCGCCGTCGGCCGCATCGATCTCGAGCGAAAAAATCGTGCGGTTCGCGTTGAGACGCGTCTCGATCGCCGCAACGAGTGCTGCCATGCCTTCGCCCGTGATCGCCGAAATCAGAACGGGCCGCGTCTCGGGCGGACGGCGGGCGGCGATATTTTCGACCCCTGCCCGCGTCTCGCGATCCAGCCGGTCGATCTTGTTCCAGACCTCGATGATCCGGCCGTGATCGTTCGGATCGATGCCGAGCTCGCGCAGAATTTTCGTAACGTCGCTTGCCTGCGCCTCGTTGTCGCCATGAGACACGTCGCGGACATGCACGACGAGGTCGGCTTCCACCACCTCTTCCAGCGTCGCGCGGAACGCCGCGATCAGCATGGTGGGAAGCTCGGAAATAAAACCGACCGTATCGGATACGATAATGCGTGGCCCGTGTGGAAGATCGACCGCGCGCAAGGTGGGATCAAGCGTCGCGAATAATAAATCCTGTGCTCGCACCGCAGCCTTGGTGAGCGTGTTGAAAAGCGTGGATTTTCCCGCATTGGTGTAGCCGACGAGCGCCACGATCGGGTACGGCACGCGCTTGCGGTTCTCGCGGTGAAGCGAGCGCGTGCGTTTCACTTTCGCGATTTCGCGCTCCAGTTTCGAAATACGCTCGCCGATCATGCGGCGGTCCGCCTCGATCTGCGTTTCGCCGGGGCCGCCGAGAAAGCCGAAGCCGCCGCGCTGGCGCTCCAAATGCGTCCAGGAGCGCACGAGCCGGCTTTTCTGGTAGGTGAGATGCGCGTGCTCCACCTGCAGCGTGCCTTCGCGCGTATGCGCCCTCTCCCCGAAGATTTCCAAGATCAATCCGGTACGGTCTACGACTTTCGCGTTCCAGGCCTTTTCCAGGTTGCGCTGCTGCACTGGCGTGAGCGAAGCATCGACGAAGACGAGCCCCGCTTCATGCGTGCGCACGATGCCGGCGAATTCCTCCACTTTTCCCTTGCCGAGGTAGGTGGCCGGGCGAATGGCGGAAAGCGAAACGCTGCCCGCGTTTGCGATCGCAAGATCGATCGCGCGCGCGAGGCCGACCGCCTCCTCGACCTTCGCCTCGATGCTGCGCGGTGCGACTTCGCCCTGAACGGCTTTGCCGGGCGCTTTGCGATTGAGAAAAGGCACGACGACAATCGCCCGCGAAAGCGAGCCGGAAAGCGTTGGCGTCTGCGCCCCGCCCCGCTTGCGGGCGCGCCTATCGAGCGGCTTCAATCAGACTTTGTCCATTGCAGCGGGGATATCCTCGGACTCGAACAACTGCACGGGATGGCCTGGCATGATCGTCGAGATCGCGTGCTTGTAGACGAGTTGGGAATGCCCGTCACGCCGCAGCAATACGCAGAAATTGTCGAACCAGGTCACGACGCCTTGCAGCTTCACGCCGTTCACGAGAAAAATCGTGAGCGGGATCTTGGCCTTGCGAACATGATTGAGAAAGGTGTCTTGCAGATTTTGGGCACGTTCCGCCGCCATTGCCGTTTTCCTTCTTGTTGATTGGGCGAGCGATGCTTCTCTTTACGGCTACGGACGGCTCGCGCCGCCCGCAGACACTTGTATTAAACGGCTGGCGGCGCGGCCGCGCAAGAGCCAAAACGGCCGCAGGTTGCCCAAGAACTACGCGTTAACCTGTAATTTCGGCCGCTTCGTAAAAATGGGCGCGCAGCGTGGTTGCGACCAGACCCGGATGGCCGTTGCCGATAGGCTTTCCGTCAATCTGCACGACGGGCATGACGATCTGGGTGGCCGCGGTGACGAACGCTTCCGCCGCGGCGAGCGCCTCTTCCACCGTAAACGGCCGCTCCTCGATCGTGTGGCCGAGCTTTTTCGCGACGTCCATCACGACGGTGCGCGTAATTCCGCGCAGGATGCCGTGGTCCGCCGGGCGCGTCACGATCTTCTTGTCCCGCGTCACGATCCAGGCGTTCGAGGAAGAGCCTTCCGTCACAAACCCGTCGCGGTCGACAAACCACGCCTCGCCCGCCCCCTTCTCGCGCGCCTCCTGGCGGACAAGAACGTTCGGCAACAGCCCCACGGATTTGATGTCCACGCGATCCCAGCGATTTTCCTTCACGGTGATGACCGGAATGCCGGCGGCCGCCGTGGCTTCGCCTTTTGCGCGGTCCTTTGCTCGCGCGAGAACAACGACACTCGGTCTTACGTCCGATGCAGGGAACGCATGGTCGCGCTTCGCGACGCCGCGAGTCACCTGCAGATACACAATCCCGTCGCGCACGCGATTGCGCTCGATCGTCTCGCGCAGCACGACGCCGAGCACGTTAAGCGGCATGGGCAAAACGATTTTGAGTTCTTTCAGCGAGCGCGCGAGGCGCTCCAAATGGCGGCGCTCGTCGATGAGCTTTCCGCCCTGCACCTCGCACACTTCGTAAACGCCGTCGGCGAATTGATAGCCGCGATCTTCGATATGTACGGCGGCCTGCGCATAAGGCAAATAACGGCCGTTGACGTAAGCGATGCGTGACAATTCTTCCCCCTCCGCTTAATCGACGCCGAGGGCTTTCAGCTTGCGATGGAGTGCCGAGCGCTCCATGCCGACGAATTCCGCCGTGCGCGAAATATTGCCGCCGAAACGGCTGATCTGCGCCACGAGATATTCGCGCTCGAAGGCCTCGCGCGCTTCGCGCAGCGGCAGGCTCATCAAATGCTCGCCGCCGCCGAAGCCGTTCGGCATGCTCGGCACGAGTGCCGCAACCTCTTGCGGCAACATGCTCGCGGTCACCGTCGCTTCCGGCACGCCGCCGGCGAGAATGAGCAGCCGCTCGACGTTATTGCGGAGCTGCCGGACGTTACCGGGCCAGTCGTGGGATTCGAGAACCGCGAGGGCGTCAGCCCCGATCTGCCGCCGCGGCAGGCCCGTCGACGACGAAATCTGATCGAGGAAATGATCGACGAGTTGCGCAATATCCTCGCGCCGCTCCGAGAGCGGCGGAATGCGAATCGGCACGACGCTCAGGCGATGATAAAGATCCTCGCGGAAATTTCCGTCGGCGACCTCGGATTCAAGATTTCTTCCAGTGCAGGAAATGATGCGCACGTCGACATTGATGCGCGTATTGCCATTCACGCGCTGGAAATTCTGCTCCACGAGAACGCGCAGAATCTTGTTCTGCGTCTCGCGCGGCATGTCGGCGATTTCGTCGACGAACAGCGTGCCGCCGTCGGCTTCTTCAAGCGCGCCGACTTTGCGCCCTGCACCGTTATTGGCTTCGGTGCCGAACAGCTCGGTTTCCATGCGCTCCGGCGTGATCGTCGCGGCGTTAATGACGACAAACGGCCCGCTGGCGCGGGCCGACTGCCCGTGGATCATGCGCGCAACGATTTCCTTGCCCGAGCCCGACGGGCCGATGATCAAGACGCGGCTATTGGTTGGCGCCACCCGGTCGATGGTCGTGCGAAGCTGGTTCATCACCGGTGAAGAGCCGATCAGCCTGTCGGAATGCGGTGCTAGCTGCTTCAGGGATTTCACTTCGCGGCGGAGGCGCAGCGTTTCGATCGCGCGGCCCGCGACCAGCACCAGCCGGTCCGCGTTGAACGGCTTTTCGATGAAATCGTAGGCGCCGCGACGGATCGCGGCGACCGCGGTCTCGATCGTGCCGTGGCCTGAAATCATCACGACGGGCATGTCGGGATATTCGCCCTTGATGACGTCGAGGAGCGCAAGCCCATCGAGGCGGCTTCCCTCGAGCCAAATGTCGAGCAGCACGAGATGCGGGCGGCGCGACTGGATCGCGTTGATCGCATCGTCCGCGTTCTTCGCGGTGCGTACGGCGTAGCCTTCGTCTTGCAGAATTCCCGCCACGAGTTCGCGGATATCGGCTTCGTCGTCGACGACGAGAATGTCGGTTGCCATGGTTTAGACCCCGGATGTTTCCCTGCCTGCCGGCATTTCTTCGTTTTGCGATGGCGGCGCGCTGACGCCCTCCGCCGCGAAAGAGAGCCGCACCCATGCGCCGCGGCGTCCGCCGCCTTTCGGCTCGGGTGCGTCCCGCAAATCGATTTTCCCGCCGTGTTCTTCGAGAATCTTTCCGACAATTGCGAGGCCAAGTCCCGTGCCCTTTTCGCGCGTCGTGACATAGGGCTCGAGCAACCGCTCGCGGTTCTGCGGTGGCAGGCCAATACCGTTATCGATCACGTCGATCACGGCGAGGTCGCCTTCGCGGCCGGCGCGTACAGTGATATGGCCCTTGCCGCGTTGATCGGCTGGCACGACCTCGATCGCTTCAACCGCATTCTTCACGATATTGGTCAGCGCCTGCGAAATCAGCCGGCGGTCGAAGCGCGCGATCAATGGCTCGGAGGGGGTCTCGATGTCGAATTTGACGTCGGGATAGCCGACACGCATGAGAAATACGACCTGCCGCGCAATGTCGGATAGGTTATGCGTCTCGACGACGGGCTTCGGCGTTTTGGCGAAAGCCGAGAATTCATCGACCATGCGGCCAATGTCACCGACCTGGCGGATGATCGTTTCGGTGCATTGCTCGAAGACTTCGCGATCGCCGGTAAGCGTCTTGCCGTATTTCCGGCGCAACCGCTCGGCCGAGAGCTGAATTGGCGTCAGCGGATTCTTGATCTCATGCGCGATACGGCGCGCGACATCCGCCCAGGCCGAAGTGCGTTGCGCGCTGGCAAGCTCGGTAATGTCGTCGAGCGTAATGACATAACCGTGCTGCGAGTCGGAAGAGGTCTCCGTCGTCACGCGCACGTCGATGGTGCGGTCACGCCCGCCGCTTCTGAGCGTCACGGTCCTGCGGACGCGATCGTAACCGGCCTGTGCCTCCGCCGCGAGCGCCGCGATTTCGGGGATGGCTTCCGCGATATCCGCGCCGATCAGGTTCGCTTCGGATTTTCCGATCAGGTGCTCGGCGGAGCGATTGAGGATGGTGATGCGCCCCTTGACGTCAAGGCCGATCACGCCCGCGCCGACGCCGGCGAGCACGGCTTCGGTGAAGGCGCGCCGCTGGTCTATCTGGTCGCGCGCGCCGACGAGGTCGTCATGCTGCGCGCGGAGTTCCTGCGTCATGGTGTTGAAGCTTTCGCTCAAATTCGCGAGGTCACCTTCCCGGCGTCGCACTGGCACACGCGCATTGAGATCGCCGGATGCAATCTGATCCGCCGCCGTGATCAGGCGCCGGATCGGGGCCGCGAGCGAATTCGCGAAATTCAGCCCGACCCAGACGGCCGATAGGAGAACGATCAGCGCGATCACGGTGTACATCAACGCGAAAGCGACCTGCACGCCGAAGCGGCGCTCGTCGAGCCCGGCATATTCGGCAACCCCCGCTTCGGTCTGGCGGAGATATTGCAGCACGGCGGGATCGATCGGCCGCGAGACGTACAAATACGTGTCGTCGAAATTCGCGAGCGGAACGATGGCGGCGACGAAGTCGGCGTCGTTCGAGAAATAAATCAGCGGGCGCTCCGTCGTCGCCTGCCGGACCGCGATATTCGTCGGCACGGTCGCGTTCGCGCTGAAAGAAATATTCGCACGCTCGATCACCGAGAGATCGCCATGGATCACAAGCGACACCGGCAATCCGCGAATGCCGGCCTGCGAGGTCAGAATTTGCCGGAAGCGGTCGCGGTCGGTGTCGAACAGGTTCTTTAATCGCCCCATGTCGTCGGCCATCGCGACTGTGTCGGCGCGAATATTGAGCGCGTGCTCGCGCACGTAAGTCTGCGCAATGGTGATGGCGTTACCCACGATCGCGCGCGTTCGAGTCGAAAACCAGCGGTCTAGGCCGCGCTCGAGCGTAACCGAGGCGATCACGGCGACCAGAATGGCCGGCACCGCCGCCACGAGCCCGAACATCAGCGCGATGCGGATATGCAGCCGCGCGCCCGCTCGTCCCTTTCGCCGCGCGCGGAGAAGATCGACAAAGCTCCACACCACGATCGCGAACAGGATCGCGGCCATCGCACCATTCGCGAGCAGCACCGAGACGACGACGTAATGCGTCGGAGCGATTGGCGTGAGACCCGTCAGGATCAGGAAGGTAGCGAGCGCTGAACAGAGCGCGAGAACGATCACGATCGGGGCCAGGAGCCTCCCTAAAGTGCGCGGCGGCCGCGGGAATGGCGGGGAAGCGGTCAGCTTTGAGGTAGCGTCCGACATACGGCGGGAAACCAGGGTGGAGGACCTATGACTGATGCCTTCCTACAACACTGGTGCAAAAATGTGACATATACAAATTGGGCTTTTTTCGCCGGAATCGGGCCGAATTTAGCGCCCGCTACGGATAACTTGCACGTCGAGGTCCCGGATTTTCTTCCGCAGCGTGTTGCGGTTTACCCCCAAAAGCTCGGCCGCCTTGATCTGATTCCCGCGCGTGGCTGCCAGCGCCGCCGAGATCAAGGGTCCCTCCACCTCTTTCAGTACCCGGTGATAAAGCCCCGGCGGCGGCAGATTATCTCCGGGATAGTTGCCGAAATAGCGAGAGAGATGCCGCTCCAGCGACGATGAAATCGTTTCGTCCGCTTTGTCGCCATCGAGCGGGTTTGCGACCGGCTGCGCAAGCTCGGCGTCGAGAATGGGCGCGCCGATGATTTCCTGCGGATAGAGCGCAGCTAACCGGCGGATGAGATTTTCGAGTTCGCGAATATTGCCCGGCCAGCGATAGCGCTTCAGCCGGTCGAGCGCCGCCTGCTCGAGCTGCTTGCGCGGCAGCCCCTCTTTTTCGGCGAGCGCGAAAAAATGCCGGACGAGATCGGAAATATCCTCTGTGCGTTCGCGCAGCGGCGGCAGGCGCAACGGCACGACATTCAAGCGGAAGAACAAATCTTCGCGGAAGAGCCCTTGTTGAATCAGAATGCGCAAGTCCTTGTTGGTCGCCGCGATGATGCGAACGTCGGTTTTGATCGGCGTCCGCCCGCCGACAGTCGTGTATTCGCCCTGCTGCAAAACGCGGAGGAGCCGCGTCTGCGCCTCCATCGGCATGTCGCCGATTTCGTCGAGGAAAAGCGTGCCGCCCTCCGCTTGCTCGAAGCGGCCGGAGCTGCGCGCTGCGGCGCCCGTGAACGCGCCCTTCTCGTGGCCGAACAATTCGGATTCGATCAGGTCACGCGGGATCGCCGCCATGTTGATCGGCACGAACGGTCCGCTGCGCCGTTTGCCGTAATCGTGCAGCGCGCGCGCCACAAGCTCCTTGCCCGTGCCGGACTCGCCCGAGATCATCACGGTGAGATCGGTCTGCATCAGACGCGCGAGCAATCGATAAATTTCCTGCATCGCCGGCGAGCGGCCGACAAGCGGAATGCCGTCGATCTCTTCCGCTTTCGACAGGGCTCCGTCCTTCTTCTTCGGCTCCGACATCGCGCGTCCGACAATGGCGATCAGTTCTTTCAGGTCGAACGGCTTCGGCAGATATTCGTAGGCGCCGCGTTCCGACGCGCGGATCGCGGTCATGAAATTATTCTGCGCGCTCATCACGATGATCGGGAGATCCGGCCGCGCTTTCTTGATGCGCGGCAGGAGATCGAACGCGTTTTCGTCCGGCATCACGACATCGGTGATGACGAGATCGCCGTCGCCTTGCGATACCCAGCGCCAGAGCGTCGCGGCGTTGCCGCAAGATCGAACCTGGTAGCCCGCGCGCGAAAGCGCCTGGTTGAGCACCGTGCGGATCGCGGCGTCGTCGTCGGCGACTAGAATGTTTGCGGCCATATTGTCCTCAACCTGTAACTTCCGCTTCTTCCACGAACTCGCCGCTGTACATCGGCATAAGGACGCGGAAGACCGTGCGGGACGATTGGCTGTCGCATTCGACGATCCCGCCGTGATCGCCGACGATCTTCGCGACGAGCGCGAGACCGAGCCCGCTTCCCGTCGGCTTCGTGGTCACGAACGGATCGAAGAGATGCGGCATGAGATCCTCGGGTACGCCCGGGCCGTTATCGACGACGCAGAATTCCATCGGAAGACCCACGCGCATGTTCGAGCCCGGCACCGTGAGCCGCACGCCGGGGCGGAAGGCCGTCGTCAACTTGATCTCGCCGTCGTGGTTGTCGCCGATCGCTTCGGTCGCGTTCTTCACGAGGTTGAGGAACACCTGCACGAGCTGATCGCGGCTCGCGAGCACCGGCGGCAGCGACGGGTCGTATTCCTCGACGAATTTGATGTTGCGCGCGAAGCCCGTTTGCGCGAGGCGCTTCACATGGCCGAGCACGACGTGAATGTTCACGGGCTCGCGCTCCACCGGACGCTCGTCCGCGAATACATCCATGCGGTCGACGAGTTTCACGATCCGGTCGGTTTCGTCGCAAATCAGCCGCGTCAGCATCCGGTCCTGATCTGTGGCGGCGTGCTCCAAGAGTTGCGCCGCCCCGCGAATGCCCGAGAGCGGATTTTTGATTTCATGTGCGAGCATCGCGGCAAGCGCGGTGACCGAGCGCGCGGCGCCCCGATGCGTGAGCTGCCGATCGATTTTGTCGGCCATGCTGCGCTCCTGCAGCACGAGCACGACATGGCCGGGCCGCTCGGGAAGCGGCGCGACGTGAAGATCCGCCAGCCGCTCGCTGCCGTTCCGGGGCGTGCCGAGATCGACGCGATATTCGTTGACGGGCGCCGTCGTGGTTCGGACCTGATCGATCAGCGCGATCAGCGGGCTGCCGAAGGGGACGAAATCCTTGAGCGGATGACGGCGAAGCATCTGCAGCCCGGATTCGAAAAACGCCTCCGCCGCGACATTCGCCTCCACGATATAGCCGTTCGGCGCGACGGTCAGAACCGGATGCGGCAAGGCGTTCAAGATCGTCTCGTGCAAAATACCGGCATTCGGGTCGGACTTTGGCTGCGTGACGCTCATGCCGCCTGCTTCCATGCGAAATCGTCGAACGCTTCGCAAATTCCGTGCCTGACTTTGGCGGGATCGGATTCGGCAAGAAGCTTCGCGCGCCAGGTTTTAACCTCGCCGGAGGTTCGCCCTGCCGTTTGCGCTGCGGCTTCCAACGTCCAGCCGATATGTTTGCGCGATTCGCGTAACCCGCGCGCGAGGCCGTATTGCGAGAGCCATCCTTCGTAGAGTTCGAGCAGCACGTCGCGCTGCACGGTAAGCGGCGGATCGTCGGGGATCGCGCCCGTTTGAAGATAACGGCCAACATGGCCCGGAAACCACGCGCGCCCGCGTGCGCCGCGCCCGATCATCACCGCGTCGGCTTTCGCCAGCGCGCGCATTTCGGACGCATCTTCGTAGGTCGTGAGATCGCCATTCGCGACGAGTGGAACGGAAATTTCGGATCTGACGCGCGCGATCGCTTCCCAGTCGGCTTCGCCGTTATAGAACTGCGCGCGCGTGCGGCCGTGCACTGTAATCATCTTGACGCCCTCGCCTTCAGCGCGGCGGGCGAGTTCAGGCGCGACGATCGAATTTTCGTCCCAGCCGAGACGCATCTTCAGCGTCACCGGTACGCTCACGGCGGCCACGACGGCCGCGATCATGCGCGTCGCCTGCTCGACGTCGCGCAACAGCGCCGCGCCCGCGAGTTGCCCGTTCGTGACGCTCTTCGCCGGGCAACCCATGTTGATATCGATGATGTCGGCGCCGGCCGCTTCCGCGATGCGTGCGCCTTCCGCGAGCCAGTGCGCTTCGCAGCCCGCGAGCTGCACGACGTGCAGGCCGACGCCTTCGCCCTCGGCGCGCAGCAGCGCGGAAGGATCGCCGCTCGCGAGCCAGTCGCTCGCGATCATCTCGGAGACGGCGAGCCCCGCGCCGAAGCGCATCGCCATCCGGCGCACGGGCAGATCGGTGATGCCGGCCATGGGCGCGAGAAAGGCCCGGCTCGCCAGCCGGTGCGGGCCGATGCCGATACTTATCGCGCGATCAGTATCTGCTTCCGTTTGCATCACTAAGTGCCTATAAAACAGGCATAATATATAGATGCACATATCTTAGACAGAACTAAAAACAAAGCAAGCCTTTGTTGCGCTGCAAAAGCGAAAAATACCGGCTGTATGGGCTAGAAGATGACTTCAGTCTTACTCGGACGTTTTGGGACTTTTATGCGGATCGCTGCTGTTATCGTTGCCGGAGGCCGGGGCCACAGGGCCGGTGCGGGCAAGCCGAAGCAGTACCGGAGCATCAAGGGCGAACCCCTGCTCCGCCGGACCCTCCGCTCGTTCGATGAGCATCAGGCGGTCAGCCAGATCGTTCCAGTGATCCATAACGAAGACATGGGCGACTACGCGGACGCAGCCCGAGGTTTCGACCGGAAATGCATCGCCCCGGTTCTCGGCGGCGCTACGCGGCAGCTTTCTGTCTTTGCGGGACTGGAGGCAATCGAAACTTCTGCGCCAGATTTTGTGCTGGTGCACGACGCGGTGCGCCCTCTCTTCTCGCAGGCTCTAATCGGCCGCGCGATCGATGCGATGAAAACGGCAAGCGCCGCCGTGCCCGTGCTGCCGGTGACCGATACCGTGAAGCGCATCGACGCTGCGGGGAATGTCGCCGAAACGCTTGACCGCAACGAATTGCGGCTCACGCAAACGCCGCAGATATTTTCCTATGCGAAACTGCTCGCGGCGCATCGCAGCGCGGCGGCAAAAGGATTGCAGGATTTTTCCGACGACGCCTCCCTCGCCGAATGGGCGGGCATTCCCGTCACCACCTTCCCCGGCGAAACGGGCAATGTGAAATTCACGACCGCCGACGATTTCCTGCGCGCCGAAGCGCTGACGGGCGCGCTCTTTGAGTTCCGCAACGGCACCGGTTTCGACATTCACGCTTTCGGGCCGGGCGATCATGTCACGCTGGGCGGCGTCAAGATTCCGCACACAAAATCGCTAAGCGGCCATTCCGATGCAGACGTGCTCCTGCATGCGCTGACCGACGCCGTTCTAGGAGCGATCGGCGAAGCCGACATCGGCGCGCATTTTCCGCCCTCGGACGAAAAATGGCGCGGCGCGGCCTCAGACATTTTCCTCCGCCACGCGATCAGCCTTCTGGAGAAATCCGGCGGCAACCTCGTTAATCTCGATGCGACGTTGCTTTGCGAAGCGCCGAAGATCGGCCCGCATCGTGACGCCATCCGAGCTTCCATTGCCGCGATCGCAGGCATCGACGTAGGCCGCGTCGCCGTCAAGGCGACAACGATGGAAAAACTCGGCTTCATCGGCCGCGGCGAAGGTATCGCCGCTATGGCGAGCGCCACGGTGCGTCTGCCGATGAGGATGGCATGATCGGCGAGGAATTGTTCGAGGCGGCCTCCGAAGTGCTTAGCCTTTGCAACCGCCACCGGTTCAAGCTCGTGACGGCGGAATCTTGCACCGGCGGCATGATCGCGGCGGCCTTCACGGCGACCTCGGGTTCTTCCGTCGTTTTCGACCGCGGCTATGTCACCTATTCGAACCGCGCCAAGATTGATGATATCGGCGTCCCTGCCGAATTGATCGAGGAACACGGAGCGGTAAGCGAACATGTCGCGCGGGCAATGGCGGAAGGCGCGATCAAAACGGCTGGCGTCGACATTGGCCTTGCCGTCACCGGCGTTGCCGGCCCGACCGGCGGCACGCTGCAAAAACCCGTCGGGCTCGTGCATATTGCGGTGGCGCATCGCGACGGCAAGTGCCTGCACCGCGAATGCCGCTACGGTCCGATCGGACGCGGCGAAGTGCGGCGCCTGTCTGCACTCGCAACACTCGCGCTCGCGAAGGAATTGCTCTCGCGGTTTTAGGCGAAGGCCTTAAGCGCGCGCCGCGCCATAGACGACGTCGGCGCGTTTCTCGAAGGCTTCCGACAGCTTGTGGAAGGCCTTGTCGAAAACGCCTCCCATCAGGAGTGCGAGCGTTTTCGAGCGAAACTCGTAGCTGATAAAAAAATCGACGTTGCAATGCGTCTCGCCGTCCTGCCGAAAACGCCACCGGTTCTCAAGCTGCCGGAACGGCCCATCGATATATTCGACCAGAATCGAAAGCCCCGGTTTGTCGAGTGTCACCTGGCTCGTGAATGTCTCCTTCACAGGGCCGAATGCGACGGTCATATCGGCAACGATCACCCGCGCCCCCTCCCCGGCCTCCGCGCTGCGGCGAATTTTCAGTTGCTGGCAGAGCGGCACGAATTCGGGATAGCGTTCGACATCCGCGACGAGTTCGAACATTTCCTCGGCGGTATGCCGGACGCGCCGTGTCGTGCGGAATGAGGGCATCCGGAAATCTTAGGCGCGGCTCAACTGCGCTTCGCGCGCCGCACGCAACCGCTCGAAATCCTCGCCTGCGTGATGCGACGAGCGTGTGAACGGCGACGACGAAACCATCAGAAAGCCCTTGGCATAGGCGATCGACTTCAGCGCCTCGAATTCCGGCGGCTCGACATAGCGGATCACCGGATGATGCTTGAGCGTCGGCTGCAGGTACTGGCCGATGGTGAGGAAGTCGACATTCGCGCTGCGCAAGTCGTCCATCACCTGCAGGATTTCGTTTCGCGTCTCGCCAAGCCCGACCATGATCCCCGACTTCGTGAAGGTGGAGGGATCAAGCTCCTTCGCGCGCTCCAAGAGCCGTACCGAATGGAAATAACGCGCGCCGGGCCGCACGGAGAGATACAGCGACGGCACGGTCTCTAAATTGTGGTTGAACACGTCGGGCTTCGCCTTCACGACCTCTTCGAGCGCGCCGCTCTTGCGCAGGAAATCGGGCGTCAGCACCTCGATCGTCGTGCCGGGACTCTTTTCGCGGATCGCGCGGATCGTTTGCGCGAAATGATCGGCGCCGCCATCGGCGAGATCGTCGCGGTCGACGGAGGTCACCACGACATGCTTGAGCCCGAGCTTTGCCGTGGCTTCCGCGACATGCACGGGTTCAAACGGATCGAGCGCGTTCGGCAGGCCCGTTTTCACGTTGCAGAAAGCGCAGGCGCGCGTGCAGGTGTCGCCCAGGATCATGAAGGTCGCGTGGCGCACCGCCCAGCACTCGCCTATATTCGGGCAGGACGCTTCGACGCAAACCGTATTCAGCCCATGCTCGCGCACGATCTTCGTGGTTTCCGCGAAGGCCCCCGGCCCCGGCGCGCGCACGCGAATCCAGTCGGGTTTCGCGCCCGAGGGCCTGTCGGGGCGATGCGCTTTTTCGGGGTGGCGCGGCTTCTTCGCTGTGTCGAGAACGACGACCATGCGGCTTATATAGTCCTATGCGGCGCGGCGGTGAATGGCGCGCCACACCCCCAAAAGGACGATGGCGCCGGCAGAAGCCGACAAAAGCGTACGCCAGAAGCCGAAAACCGGTATTTGCAGGACTTCCGCGAGCTTGCCGCCGATGAAGGCGCCGGCGATGCCGACGAGCATGTTGGTGAAGATGCCATGGTCCGAGGCCGTGATCTTTTCCGCGATCCAGCCCGCGATGATGCCGATCAAGAGAAGCTGAAAAAATCCTACCGCCGGATCGTTCATGAATGCTTGCATATTATTCATCGGAATCTCCTGCTGAAGATTTGTTCTAGCACGGATCACATATTGAGTGCGCGGCCGTAGGCGTCGAGCACGCTCTCATGCATCATCTCGGAGAGCGTCGGATGCGGGAAGATCGTGTGGATCAGTTCTTCCTCGGTGGTTTCGCAATTCATCGCGACGACGAAGCCCTGGATGAGCTCGGTGACTTCCGCGCCGATCATGTGCGCCCCCAAGAGCTCGCCGGTCTTCTTGTCGAAGATCGTTTTCACGAGACCCTGATCCTCACCGAGCGCGATCGCCTTGCCGTTCCCGGCAAACGGAAAGCGGCCGACGCGGATATCGCGGCCTTCGGCCTTGGCGCGTTTTTCCGTAAGGCCAACGGATGCGATCTGCGGATCGCAATAGGTGCAGCCGGGAATTTTGTTCTTGTCGATCGGGTGCGGCTTCAGTCCCTTGATCGCCTCGACGCAAATGACCCCCTCGTGCTCCGCTTTATGCGCGAGCATCGGCGGCCCGGCGACGTCGCCGATGGCGTAAATGCCCGGCACATTCGTACGGCCATAGCTGTCGGCAACAACTGTGCCGCGCTCTATCTTCACGCCGAGCTTCTCGAGCCCGAAGCCTTCGACATTGCCGACCACTCCCGCCGCCGAGATCAGCC
>Ga0068853_100002090_pt1 | contig 14815 bp, 12 predicted proteins | sample KBSCornC32_FD_65655 | JGI IMG/M metagenome (GOLD analysis project Ga0068853, IMG submission 65655) | Corn rhizosphere microbial communities from Kellogg Biological Station, Michigan, USA - KBS Corn C3-2 | ecosystem: Host-associated > Plants > Roots > Rhizosphere > Soil ...
CTCGCCAGGTCGGGACGGTCTATGGGCAGCGCCCCCAGCAGGATGGCGACAGGATTGCGGTCGTTGCTGATGGAGGTATCGGGATTCGCCGCCAGCATGAGGAAGTCCGACGGACCATAAAAATCGAGGACACACCGAATCTTATAATTTGTCGGCCCTCCTGGGGGAGTTGGTGCTCCGGAGGGAGGATTCGTCGGTCGGTCGGAGGAGTTCGCCGGCGCGGAGGGAGGATAAAAGTCCCGGACGGCGTTGTTGTTCGACAGCCCAAGCAGCGACGCCAGATGGCCGCCCGCGGAAAATCCGATAAGGGCAATACGGCTGTTATCGAGCCTGTACTGGTCGGCGTGCTGGTACAAAAATTCCAGCGCCTGCGCGCAGTCCTGTATCTGGGCGGGGAACGGCGCAGTCGTACTATACCGGTAGTCGATAGACGCCAGAGCGTATCCTTTCTCGAGAAACCCCCGGACCGTACCGCGCATATAACCCATATCCGCATATTTATCATTCAGCATCCACGCGCCGCCGTGTATCCACACCACCAGTGGAGTGTGCGCTCCCGCGCCGGCCGGCAGATAGATGTCCAGCAGGTGTTTTTGCAGGGTGTCGCCGGCATAGGGAATATTGGCATATGTGACGGTACCAGGAGGAAAGATGCTCTTCACTTTTTCCGGCGGCTGTGGCAGTTGGAGGGTCTCCCGCGACGGGGGCGCCTGTGACAATTGGTTTGGCTGCGCCGTACGCGTTGTTTTCGGCGGCTTCACAGTCTTTGGCCGGCCTGTGGTCTGTCCGGACGCGATCGTCGACGCCAATGCCAGGCCTGCGAAGACGAGGATGAAAAAGGACCTCATATGGAACTGTAAGTTGTAGGCTAATATACCGATTCCGTCGCAGAACTCATTCCTGCAGCCAGTACAGGGTATCCCCAAAAGGCCGGCCTGGAGATTGATAGTGATGGAATCGCCTTTTGCCACGTTTTCCTTTATGAACCCGCTAAAAAATGCCGGCTATTTGGCTTTCCTTATATAAATGTCCCCGTTCATCGTCTTCATCATCACCTCGGGTCCGCCGCCGTTGATCTTGCCGTATACCCACTCGTCGATGGAGAGTTTGTACATATGGTTCTCTTCCGTCTTCTTCGTCGCCGGCTGGGACTTGTCTATCGCGACCTCGTAGTCGGTAAACACGCCGCCGCGGTCCGTCTTCAGTTTGACACTGGTCTTTATATCCGCGGGAAAGGTCACGTCCACGTTGCCATTCAGCGTGGAGAAAGCCATCGGCGCCTTTGCGTCTACATTCTTGAAATTGACCGTCACCGCCCCGTTGACGGTATTGGCGACGACCGATCCGACCGCGTCCTTTACGCTGATCGGGCCGTTCACGTTGTTGATCTCCAGCGCCCCGCTGATGCCGGATACCGAGATGCTTCCGTCGTTGACCGCGCTCAGCTGCAGCGATGTCAGACCCGCCGGAACTTTTACGATGATCCCCGACAGCTTCGACAGGCCCCCGTTGACCTCGATATTATTGTTCCGCTCTTCCGCGCTGACGTTCAGACCCGAGCCCCCGCCGATGCGGTGCATTCCGCCCGGAGCCTCGTCCTCATCCCTGTTCTTGCGCGAAGAGTCGCCAAAAACGTCTATCATGACCTCCTTTCCTTCATAAGCCGAAACTTTTATCGATCCATAGAGCACGTGCACATTTACTTTGAACGGCTTGCCGGGCTCGCTCAGGGGTACCACGAGCTGCTGCTCCTTCGACTGCGCCATGAGCCTGCCGCTACCTGCCGCCAACAAATAAACACCAGTGAGAAATGCAATTCTTATTCTTTTCATATCCTATGATTTTTGTGATTGTTTTTTTATGTAGATATCTCCGTTCATCGTTTCGAACTTCAGGACCCTTCCGCCATTGCCGAATTTTACGCGCCGGGCGATGTCCAGCCGGTACAGCGTTCCGCGGCTGCCGCCTTTCTCGACGTTCTTTACCACGGCGACGGGTAGGGTCTCGGTATTGTCGTAGTCGGTAAAAAGGCTGCCGTTCATGCTTTTGAACTGTACGTCGGCCGAGAGGTCGTCAGGATAGGTGACCTCCAGCGTTCCGTTCAGGGTATAGTAGCTGGACGTGTCGGGCGGCACACGAAGATAGTTGATGGTCACGGGTCCGTTGATGGTCCGGGCTTCGGTCACACCCTTCGCGTTCTTTATCGTGATCGCCCCGTTCACGTTATGGGTTTTCAGGCTTCCTCCCACGTCGGTGATCGCCAGTCTGCCCTTGTTGACGGTCCGGATGTCGAGGCTCATGTCATAGGGTACCTTTACGGTAAATTCCAGCTGACAGCGGTATTCGATGTGCCGGTCGTTCCACTGGTTGATGCCGGGGCGGGTGTCATAGGGCGCTGCCGTATAGACGATGATGCTGTCGTTCTTCTGGTCAAAGCCGAGTTTGAATTCCTTTTTTCCCGTTTCCAGCTGTTCCTGGGTGCTGGCGTGGATCACTTCGTCGATCTCTATCACGACCTTGTCGCCGGCATATCCCTGGACGTCGATCGAGCCTTCGAGATTGTAAATGGCCAGGACGGTCGAAGCGGCCTTTTGCACGGTAAACTCTTTTTTGATATGGTCCTTGAATTCCTGGGCGCAGGCGGCCGTCCCGGCGGCGCACAAGAGGCCCAGTCCCGCGATTCCCATGATCCGGGGAATGAATTTTCTATTCATATTTTGGTTGGTTTTAGATCAGTCGTGTAAGGGTTTGCTTGATCTTTGTTCTCACCATTTCGTTGAGGTCTTTTTGCTCCAACAGTTCCTTCAGCGGCTGTACCGCCTTTTTCTCCTGCAGCCGGAGCATGACGTCGGCCATGGCAGCCTGCACCAGCGGTGATCCCTGCTGAAGGATGGACTGTACCAGTCCCCTCCGCACCGCCGGAACGTCGGCATAGCGGGTCAGCGCGTCCAGCGTGATCAGCCGCACGTTGCTGTTGGGGTCGTTGTTCAGCGTGCTGAACAGGGCGTCCAGCACATTCTTGTTTATCGTTTTGATATCGCTGGCATAGCTGACGCCCCGGATGCGCTCGGAGGCCGAGGGATTCTCCAGCAGGGCCAGCATCACCATCTCCCGCATTTCGTGTACCTGGTCGGCGAGGACTTTCAGCTGCTGCTTTTCGGATATGTCGTTGCCGGTGTTTGCTGCGTCCGGGTTAGTGGCTGAGCCCGCGTTTGCTGTACCCCGGTCGGCGGCTGAGCCTGAGTTTGCTGTACCCCGGTCGGCGGCTGAGCCGGTAAGCGTTACCGTGGTTACGGGGGTGTCGGTTTCACGGGATTTCGGGGGATTGACCGCTGCGACTCCCTCTGGCGGCCGGACCCTGGGGGCGTTGTTCAGTCCCCGGCTAACGGCGTAACCAAGTCCCGCGCCAATTACGAGGATGATCAGGCTATAGGCCCATGTAAAACCCGGCTTCATGGCAAACAGCTGTTGGAGATAGAAGGCAATACCCGGCCTCCTGTTGTCCTGTTCCTGCTTATACGTCTCAAGCATCGCGTCGAACCGAACCTGCATTTTATCCGACGGCGCGGGCACCGGTATTTCCCCCATGGAATCCCAGAGCCGGTGGTTGTCCTCCAGCTGCTGCCGGCATTCGGGACAGTCCGCCAGATGCTGCTCCATCTCCGCCTTTTCGGCGTCGGTCAGCTGGTTGTCCATCCATCCGGCCAAAAGTTGTTTTCCTTTTTCGCAGTTCATACTATTCTGTTTGCAGATACAATATTCTTAACTGGCGGATCGCGCGGTGTATCCGCACCTTTACCGCGGCTACGCTGATATCCAGCACCCCGGCGATCTCCGCATATTTCAGGTCCTGATACCGGCTGAGGACAAGCACCTCGCGGCTTTCAGGGCTAAGGCTCTCTATTTTCAGCTGGAGCATTTCGAGCTCCTGTTTTCTTTCCAGCTGTTCCTCTACCAGGTCGTCTCCGGCTATCCGGTCCTCCCATTCAGGCATCGGGCGGTATCGGCCGGCCCTTTTCAGATGGTCTTTCAGTACGTTCCTCGCGAGATGGTACATCCATGTCCTGAACTCTCCCAGGCCGGTGAAGGTATGACGCGACCGGAGCATCCGGTAAAAAACGTTCTGCACCATGTCTTCGCTTGCCTCCTTCTGACCGGTCATATGAAAGAGAAAGCCATAGAGGGGCCGATGGTATCGCTGGAACAGCAAAGCCATTTTGTCCAGGTCCCCGGACTTTACCTTTAGCATAAGCGCGTTATCCGTCAATGAGTTCAAGCGACTGAATAGATTTCTGGTTGATTCATGATGCCGGCGACCTTTGTCCCACATTTTTACTCCGTCCTGCCAATGGAAACTTCGTAAGGGGAAAAAGGTTACCGGAAAGTTCAGGTTTATTTTTTTTCCATCAAAGTTGGTACCTGAACCGGACAAGGTCCGGTTCGCACACGAGGCCCCGCCGAGGTGTGCAGATATTATGACCCTGGGACAAAAAATTATTTTTAATTTAGGATTTTTTGTCCCACATTCCCCGAAATATTTGAACCGAAATGATCACATCCACCCTGTCCCAGCTGCATTGGTATAAGATTATCAGCCAGAACTTTGAAAAAGCCATTCACTACGCCCTGTCTACCAATTTTGCCGACATGGAAACCGGTAAATACCTGATCGACGGAGACAATGTCTTCGCCATCGTCAACGAATATACCACGAAGCCCGTGTCCGAGTGCAGCCCCGAAAGCCACCGGGACTATGCCGATATTCAGATCCTTATCTCCGGCACGGAAAGATTCGGCTATACCCCCCTCACCGACCAGCCCGAGACCTCTCCCTATAACCCCGAAAAAGACTACGCCCTTTACAGTATCCCCGAAGAAGCCCTCAACTATATTACGCTGCCGGCGGGTCAGTTCATCATCTTCTTCCCCTCCGACATCCATCAGCCGGAAGTATTCAGGCACCAGCCTGAGCTGGTAAAAAAAGTCGTTCTTAAAGTAGCACTGTGACGGACACGGAAAAGATAGCGTTCAAGAACAGACTCCGGCGCTGGGCGCTGGATCATATCACCCAGCGTATCAATACTTCGAGGGCTGCGATCGACCAGGCCCAGGAAGCTGCCAACAACGAGGAGAAGAGCTCCGCCGGCGACAAGTACGAGACCGGCCGCGCCATGGGTCACCTTCAGCAGGAGATGCATTCCCGTCAGCTGACCGAGTACCTGAAAGAGCTGGCGACACTGCACGCTGTCAACACAGAGCAGCTATATACGGACGGAAGGCCGGGCGCTTTTTTACGGGGCGAGGGGCTTGCATTCTTCATCGCAGCCGGTCTGGGCAGGCATAACATCGACGGAGAGACGATCTTTTTTCTTTCCCCGCATGCTCCGCTGGCCAAAGCCCTGCAAAATTTAACTGCCGGCGACCGCATTACATCCGGCCAGATAAACACCACTATTAAGGAAGTATTTTAGTCAATTTATAAAAAATTAAACAAGCTTGCATTAACCATGAGAAAAACATTCCTTTCACTGTTGACAGTACTTGGCGCCGGGCTCGTATCGTTCGCTCAAACCCCCGGCCGGAATGACGCTATCGCGCTGATACCCGCACCGGTCAGCCAGCAGATGGACGCCGGTAGTTTCACACTTCCGAAGAACATCGTGATCGAAGCCAGCGACCAGGCGGTGGGCCAGGCCGTACAGGACCTGAAGGATCATCTCTCGACGGCCACCGGTTATGCCGTATCGGTCGCCGGGAGCAACTCCTCCGCAACGATCCGTCTTGTTGTGAATAAGACTCCCGACAACGCCCTGGGCGCGGAAGGATATACCCTCTCGGTCACGCAGAAAGCCATCGTTATCAAAGCCAACCAGCCCGCGGGCGTCTTCTACGGCGTCCAGACCCTGCTGCAGCTGCTGCCCGGAGACATCGAAAGCCGCGGACCGGTAAAGAGGTCCAGCTGGCAGGTGCGCTGCACCACGATCACAGACTACCCCCGATTTGGCTGGAGGGGACTGATGCTGGACGTCTCCCGGCATTTCTTCACGAAGCAGCAGGTGAAGGACTTTATCGATGAGATGGTAAAGTACAAATTCAACCTTCTGCATATGCACCTCACGGACGACGAGGGCTGGCGCGTCGAGATAAAGAGTCTGCCCCGTCTTACGCAGGCGGGTGCCTGGAGCGCCAAACGCGTCGGCACCTTCGGCACCTTCCCGGCGCCTGCGCCCGACGAGGCCCGGGATTACGGCGGCTTCTATACACAGGACGATATCCGCGAGCTGGTGAAATATGCAAAGGACCGCTACGTCGACATTTTGCCCGAAGTCGATATTCCCGGACACAGCCTGTCGGCTATCGTCGCCTATCCCGAGTTATCGTGCACGCCGGGCGCGGATAAATACAAAGTCCGCAGCGGCGAACGGATCATGGACTGGCATGCGGGCGGCTTCGACGCGCTCATCGACAATACGCTCTGCCCGGCTAACGAGAAGGTCTATCCTTTTTTGGACAAGGTCTTCACCGAACTGGCTCAGCTGTTTCCCTTCGGCTATATCCACGTCGGCGGCGACGAATGCGCCAAGAATTTCTGGGAAGAAAGCGACGCGGTCAAACAGCTGATGAAAAAGGAGGGCCTCAAAAACCAGGAGGAAGTGCAGAGCTATTTTGAAAAACGCGTGGAGAAGATCGTAGAGTCCAAAGGCAAGAAAGTCATCGGCTGGGACGAGATCCTTGAAGGGGGGCTGGCTCCCAACGCCGCCGTCATGAGCTGGCGGGGTGTAAAGGGAGGTATCCAGGCCGCAAAAATGGGTCATAGCGTAGTCATGAGCCCCACCACCTTCTTCTATCTGGACTATATGCAGGGTGATGCGTCCCTGGAGCCCCCGGTATACGCTACTCTCCGTCTCAATAAGACCTATTCGTATGAGCCCGTTCCCGACAGCGTCGACCCCAAATACATCATCGGCGGTCAGGCGAATCTCTGGACCGAGCAGGTCTACAATACCCGCCATATGCAGTACATGATATGGCCCCGCGCCATGGCCGTCGCCGAGGTTCTCTGGACGCCAAAGGAAAAGAAGGACTGGAAGGATTTTACGAACAGGGTGGAGGGCAGCTTTGAAAGACTGGACTATGAGCAGGTGAAATATTCCCGCTCGATGTTCGACGCCATTATCAAGGTGGATAAGGACTACGCCTCCGACAAATCGATCAGCATCGGGCTGTCTACGGAGGTTCCGGGTCTGGATATCTATTATAGCTGGGACAATTCCAACCCGGATAATTTCTACCCGAAATATACGGGTCCGCTGACGGTCCCCAAAGACGCGTCCTGGCTGAAGATCATCACCTACCGGGATGGAAAACCCATCGGCCGGCAGATCAACCTAACCGTGCCCGAGCTTCGCCGCCGCGCGGGCATCGTAGACGTAGAATAACTATGACTGACGTTCTTGGTAACGCACTGAAAGACCACTATCATAAGACATCCGCCGCAAAGCTCTGGGTTCATCACCGGCTGACCATTCCGCCGCAAAAGAAACCCTCCCGGAAGAATACAGGGCTCCCGGAGGCAAGATCCTCCGGGATGACTGCCGGGTCTCAGCTGACATCATCCGCGCGAAGGAAAGCAGACGACGGAGAATCCAGGGAAGAAATGCCGGTGGATGTCTTCTTCAGGGATATGGAGAAAATGCCCGAGCTGGAGTGGGTAGCCCTTCAGCAGTGCAGGGGCAGGATACTCGATATCGGCGCCGGGGCCGGGAGTCACGCGCTTGCCCTGCAGAGAATGGGACAGGATATAACGGCACTGGATATTTCGCCGCAGGCGGTGGATATAATGAGGGCCCGTGGGGTGAAGAATGTGGTTGAGGGGGATTTTTTTCAGATTGCCGGGAGGAGGGTGGACTCGCGGGGGGCCGGCCTGCAAGGAAAATATGACACGCTCCTCCTGCTGATGAACGGCATCGGCATCTCCGGTACGACCGACGGCCTGCGCGGATTTTTTGCCGGCGCCCGGACCCTGCTGAAGCCCGGCGGACAACTGCTCTTCGACTCGTCCGATGTTGCCTATCTGTATGACGGGAAACCGCCGAAAATGGAGGGACATTACTATGGAGAGATACTCCACCAGTACGAATACAGGCGCCAGCGGTCGGACTGGTTCCCATGGCTTTTTATCGATTATAAGACACTAAAGGATATTGCCGGACAGGAAGGCTGGTCCGCGAACCTGCTTTATGAGGACCCCTGGGAACAGTATCTGGTCCGTTGCAGACCGCAGTGATGTGGCTAAGGCCGGCTTCTGTGATCACCTCCTCCGAAATTTTTCAACAATCCCGCTGCTTTTTTCCCCAAACGGAATTTTTTTTATCCCCACCGGCGGAAGGGGTATTCCTTTTTCTGCCCTAATCGATATTTTTAACGCCTAACCGGACGCCGGCCGAGGGATACACCCGACGGCTGCAAGCCTGGTCAAAAAAGAAGCGTAGATGCCGATATCGGATATATCCTATTTGTTTGAAACCTCTCCCGCCGTACAGATCATCCGGATGCGCAACGCGCAGTGGGTGATCCCCTTCCTTTTCAAGGCATTCAAGACCGAGAATATACTTTCTTTGCCCGAGCCCGCGCTGATCAGCCAGCTCGCCGAGGAGCTGCGCAATCACTCCGAGGGGATAGAAGATCTGGAAGAGGCCCGTATCGAATTTGGAGAAGACGAGGAGAGCCGGGCCCGCAAATATCTTCTTAACTGGGTACAGCGCCGCCTGCTGCAGGACTTTCCCGACGGCGACGCGGTCACGCAGTACCAGTTGAGCGCCCACACGGAAAAACTCTTTCAGTGGCTGGTAAGTCTGGAAAAAAGGCAGTTCGTAGGGACGGAGAGCCGTTTTCGGTTTCTGTTTCAGACGCTGCGGGAGATGGTCGAATATACCGAAGACGACTCGCTGAAAAGGCTCGAAGAGCTAAAGAACAGAAAAGCGGAGATCGACAAGGAGATCAAACGGATCGAGATGGGTTTCAAACCCGAGATATATACCAACGCCCAGCTGCGCGAACGGCTGGAATGGTTTACCCGCCTGAGTCATGAACTGCTCAGCGATTTCCGCGAAGTGGAAGATAACTTTAAATTCATCCACCGTCATATCGTAGAACAACATACGCGGGCGGAGATCAACAAGGGCGCCATCGTCGGCTACGCTTTCGAAGCCTATGACGCGCTGCGCAAAAGTGACCAGGGAAAAAGTTTCTATGCCTTCTGGGATTTTCTGGTTTCCCGCGCGGGACAGGAAGAGTGGAGGCTGCTCACCGATCAGTTGATGCTGCTGCTCCAGGAAAGAAGTATCGGGGGCGACGGCGATTTTGTCCAGAACATAAAATCGCTGCTGCTGCAGCAGGGACGCAATGTATACGAGTCCAACGACAAGATGGCCGAGAAGCTCAGCCGTATCATCACCGAAAAAGAGATAGCCCGGCACCGGCGTCTGCGCCAGCAGATAGGCACCATCAAGGAGCTCGTTTTTCAGTTCATGGACGGGGAGACGCCGCCCTGCGGTCTCCGGCTCGATACCCCCTCGCCTATACGCATGAATATGGAACGCAGGCTCAACCTTTCGGAGCGGCAGGGGACGGCCATCGTAAAACAGCCCGCCAACGCAAAAGAGAAGATCGAAGACTTCGAACGCTTTGGCCGGATGCTCAGCACATCGCATATCGACCGGAAGGTTCTCTGGCAGAAGGTCGAGAAGGTGCTGGAGCAAAAAACGACCGCAACATTGTCCGAGATTATTGAGATCACCGGATTGACGGGAGGTGTGGGAGAGGTGGTGAGCTATTTTAGTTTTTTGCGCGAGAAGGCCTCGCGTGTGCAGTCGATGCAGGAGATCACCGAGCTGATCCCGCTGGACGCCGGACGAACCCAATTCATTGAAGTACCCTATCTGCTGTTCAGCAGGTAACAACAAAATAATATGGCCACGGACAAACAACCAATATTACCGTTTACGCCGGTATTCATCAAGCTCCTCAAAGGACCGGTGGAATACCTGGAAAAGACTGCGTGGGAGCAGCTGCTGCAGTATCAGGCCGAGCTTACCCGATTCTTACAGACGCTGGGTCTTGTCCTCGTTCTCGAAAAGGATGACGGGTATGCCTATCTGGAACAAAGCAGACTGGACGAAGAAGACAATGTCGCCGGCTGGGTCCGCCGGATACAGCTGGGGTATGAAGAGAGTATTTTGCTGGTATTGCTGCGGGATATGATGGCCGAATTCGAGGTCGGCGAGGCGAGCACCCGCGAGCTGATCAAGAAAAGACGCGAAATAAAAGAATATGCCGAACTCTTCTTTAAGGAGAACCCCAGCCGGGTGAAATTCATCCGGGATCTCGACAGGCTGATAGACAGGGTCGAAGAACTGGATTTCCTCGAAAAGGTCGAGGCCGGCGATCTGTACGACGAACAAAAGTACAGGATCAAGAAGATCATCAAGGCCCGGGTCGACAACGAACTATTGGAGAACTTCAAACAACAACTTATCGAACATGCAGCTGGGCGTATTTAGTACCGATGAGAATAAATCCGGTTTCCGGCTCCAGTATATGGAGCTCTACAACTGGGGGACATTCGACGAACACGTTTGGAAGATCAGCCCGGGTGGAGAGACCTCTCTGCTGACGGGAGCCAATGGCAGTGGTAAAACTACTTTTGTCGACGCCCTGCTTACGCTGATCGTGCCCGAAAAGAAACACCGTTTCTATAACCAGTCTTCGGGCAGCGAGAAGAAGGGCGACCGGACGGAAGAGACCTATGTGATGGGCGGCTATGGCACCGTCCATACCGAGAACGGCAATTCCAGCAAGACCCTCTACCTGCGCGAGAATAAGGATCAGGCCTACAGCATCCTGCTGGCGCATTTTTCCAACGAGGCCGAACAGTCGGTGACGCTTTTCCAGGTCCGCTGGTTCAGCGGCAGCGAGATGCGCCGTGTCTTCGCCATCGCACACAAGCCCCTGCATATCGAGGAGAATTTCCGCCCCTTCGACCTGAACGGCGCCTGGCGCAAACGCATCGACCAGCAATTCAACAAGGGCAGCCGCAAACAGGTGGAGTGGTTCGACGCCGCCAGCCGCTATGCCCAGCGGATGGTAGAGGTCCTCGGAATGCAGAGCATGCAGGCTTTGAGCCTTTTCAACCAAACTATGGGTATCAAGGTGCTGGGTGAACTGAACGACTTTATCCGCACCAATATGCTGGAGCCGCGGAATATGGAACAGGAATTCCAGGAGCTGAAGAAGCACCTGTCAACCCTTATCGACGCCCAGCGAAATATCGAAAAGACGGAAGAGCAGGTACGCCTTCTCCATCCGCTGAAGCAGCACTATGAAGCGTTCCGTGAGCAGTCCGACCTCGGACAGCAGGCCCGCAACGAAGTGAACACGGCGAGGATCTGGAAGAACTACACCAAATATCATCTCCTCGACGAATGGCTCCGCGATCTGGAAAAGGAGATACAGCTCCTCCGCCGTCAGGCCGAAGAGGCGGGACAGACGATCGACAATTTGCGGGAGGAAGAGCGGCAGACGCTGAACCAGCTGGAACAGAACAAGGCCGGCCAGAGACTTCAGCAGCTGGAAAAAGAGAAAGAGCAGTTGCTGGCTGTCGTTAGGGAGACCGAACAGAACCTGAAGAAATTTACCGAATGGTGTACGATCCTGCGGCTGGAGGAAACGGCTCCGTCCGACGAAGCGGGCTACCAGCGCATAAAGAAAGAAGCCGACCGCACCGAGAAAAGGCTGGCTACCGAGATGCGCAACAACGAAGAGGACCTGTTCTCTTCGCAGGACGAGCATAAAAAGGCTACGGCAGAGAAGGTGAAACTCGAGGCCGAGCTCAACACGCTGCTGCATAGCCGAAACAATATCCCCGCGCATCTTATTTCATTACGCCGGGATATTTGCGCAGAGCTGAAGCTCGACGATCAGGACCTTCCCTTTGCCGGCGAGCTGATGCAGGTGCGGGCCGAAGAGATGGACTGGCAGCCCGCGCTGGAAAAACTGCTCAACCCGCTGGCCCTCCGCCTGCTGGTACCGGACAAGCACTACAAAAAAGTAACCCGCTATATCAACAATACCGACCTCCGGGCCCGGCTCGTCTACAACCTGGTCAAGGACGTCGCCCTTCAGCAGCATGCCGACAACGGAACGGTCTGGCACAAGCTGGAGTTTCATCCTGAACACCCGCTGAGCTCCTGGGTCGGACAGCAGGTCATCCAGCAGTATAGCTTCAGCTGTGTCGATAGTGAGAAGTCGCTCGAACGCTACGAGAGGGCCATCACGATACAGGGTCTGATAAAGAACCGGGACCGCCATGAAAAGGACGACCGGCCGGGAAGGGGCGATGTCAGCCGTTATGTGCTGGGCTGGAACAACGAATCAAAAAAAGAGGCGCTGCAGCGCAGGCGGTCGCAGTTGCTGATGCAGCTGGAGGGCGCGGAAGAGGCGCGGCAGCGGGCTACGGCAAAAAGCCAAAGGCTGCGCGACCAGGTGTTTGCGGCTAAGCATATCGGAGAGCACGACTCGTTCCGTTCGGTCAATGTCGCGGGTGTGCGGCAGTCGATCCACCAGATAGAAGAGCAGGCGGGCAAGCTGAAGAAGGGAAGCGACCAGTTGAAGGCCGTTACCCAGCAGCTGGAGGGAGTTCGCGAGCGACTGATCTCACAGCAGCGCGAAAAGGATGAACTAATGAAAAGGATCACGCTGGTGGAATTCGATCTTCAGACGCGGGAGAAAGAGCAGTCGACGCTGTCGGGGTTTGTGAATGTGCTGACTTCGGAGGATAAAGACCTGTTGCTTCAGTTTCAGCAGAAGCACGGGAGCGAGCTGGCGCCTGAGCAGCTCTCGCTGGATAGTATTGACGGTCTCTTCGGCCGGCTGACGGAGACGGCGGAGTCGGCGGCGAAGCAGCACGAGGAGCAGGCGGTCCGCGAAGGCCGTGATCTTGACAGGGCGATCAACAAGATAAAGAACCCGCCGCTCGAGGTCCTCCAGCGGTTTACGGACTGGGCGGCGGATACGCAGCGATTGCCTGCGGAGCGGGAGTATGCCGGGGAATATCTGGAATGGCTCGACAGGCTGGAATCGGAGAACCTTCCGCGCTTCAAAAAGGACTTCGAGCGGTTGCTGCACGACACCGCGGTCATCAAGATGGGTGTACTCAATGAAGAGCTGGGGAGCTGGGAGCGGAAAATAAAGAACAGCATTTCGACGCTGAACCAGTCCCTCAGCGGGATCAATTTCAACCGGCTGCCGGACACCTATATCCAGCTGGGCATCCGGCCTGTATCCGATACGGTCATCAAGGAGTTCAGGCATCAGCTGCTGAATGCGCTGCCCCAGTCGGCGGACTGGCAGCAGAATAGTTTTGAAGACAAGGCGCTCCATTTTAAGAAGAATGTGCAGGCCTTTATCGACAGCCTGGATGAGAGCGAGGCCTACCGGGCGCGGGTCCTGGACGTGCGCAACTGGTTCGAGTTCTGGGCTGACGAGAAGTTCAGGGAAACCAACGAGCTGAAGAAGACCTACCGGCAGATGGGGCAGTTGTCGGGGGGAGAGAAGGCGCAGCTTACCTATACCATCCTTTGCAGCGCGATCGCGTATCAATTTGGGATCACCCGGGAAGGGCGCAACTCGAAGAGTCTGCGGTTTATCGCTGTGGATGAGAGTTTTAGTAATCAGGATGAGGAAAAGGCTACCTACCTGATGGAGCTGTGTAAACAACTGCATTTACAGCTGCTGGTGGTGACGCCGAGCGATAAGATCCAGATCGTGGAGAATTTTATCGCGCATGTACACCTTGTACAGCGGGTGAATAACAGGCATAGTATTCTTTTTAATATGACGAAGAAGGAGTTGAAGGAGAAGAAGGCGATGATTGTTTAAGCCGCCGGGCGGCGGCCCGGGCGTGACGCCTAAGCGTTTTTATTTGTTAATGGGCTATACGGCACGCTCTTTTTTTTCTACATTTAAGCGATGAAACTGGGCGGTTTCTTATTGCTCCTTTTACTGACTGCAGGGACTGCTTTCCCGCAGGCGAGGGTGGATTCCAGCTTTTCTCTGCTGTTCAATACCGGGGTCAGCTATAGCCACGCCACGGATCCCCATATCAACCGCTGGCTGGAAAAGTACGGCTACCCGACGGAGCCGCACGTGCCGTGTTATTTCAACTTCGAGCTGGCTGCTATGCCGAGCTCTTCGAGACTCTTATATAGTATCAAATTGTCTTCTATCAAGTCCGACCGTAACCTGAGTTCCTTCAATGTTCTCGGCGGGCTTTATTATGCATTGGTCAAAACCCCATCGTTTCTCGTTGTCGCGGGTGCGGGTGCGGGGTATCACAACGATATCGTCCGACTCAACGGGCAGCTGCCGCCCGAATATCAGCAGCTGGCGGCCCAGTATCCTTTCCCGCTGGCGCTGCGTCGCATAGGTCTTTTTGTGGAGCCGGGCGTGCGCGCTTTCTGGTACCCGATAAGTTTTGGGAGCGTCCAGGTTGGTGTCTATGGTGGAATGGGCTATGACATGTATTTTAACTCGCACTGGCGTCTTGGATATTATAGTAATAATCATGGCAAGTCCGGGGGGCACTTCAAACAGATCAGGAAGCCGGCGGATCAGTTGAAGGTTAGTGAGTATGGGGTTAATTTGAGTGGGGGTGTTAGTTTTAGGGTGAGGTTGCACTAGATTCTTCCGCGGCTCCCTCTTAGGTTTGTGAACCACGCGGTTCACGCCTCTGCCCTGCCCCGGCCGCTCCCTACCA
>Ga0068853_100002092_pt1 | contig 14807 bp, 11 predicted proteins | sample KBSCornC32_FD_65655 | JGI IMG/M metagenome (GOLD analysis project Ga0068853, IMG submission 65655) | Corn rhizosphere microbial communities from Kellogg Biological Station, Michigan, USA - KBS Corn C3-2 | ecosystem: Host-associated > Plants > Roots > Rhizosphere > Soil ...
CGAGGACCTCAAGCGCAAGAATTTCGCGGCCGGCCAGTCGTTCGACGACGCGCTCGCCTGCTCCGATGAGCTGCTGCCGCACCTGGTCGATACCTACAAGCGCATTGCGCCGATGATCGACTACCTGTGCGCGGCGGTCGAACTCGAATTCTGACGCCGCCGCGTCGGGGCCACGCCTGGGCGAACGGACCCGCATGACTTCCGAAACGATTCCCGCTCGTCGCCTCGCGAGTTTCTACTTCGCCTACTACGCAGCGCTCGGTGCGTTCTCGCCGTACTGGAGCCTGTTCCTCAAGGCGCGCGGCCAGGACGTCGCCGCGATCAGCCTGCTCATGAGCCTCTGGTACGGCACGCGCATCGTCGCACCGAGCAGCTGGAGCTGGCTGGCGGCGCGCTCGAGCGAACCGGTACGCTGGCTTCGCATCGGCTGCGCGATCGCACTGGCGAGTTTCCTGCCGTTCCTGCTGCCGCTCGGCTTCAGCGGACTGCTCGCCACGATGGTGGTCTTCTGCTTCGCCTGGAACGCGGTCATGCCACAGTTCGAGGCATTGACGCTGTCGCACCTCGGTGCCCGCAGCGAACGCTATGGGGCGATCCGCGTCTGGGGCTCGATCGGCTTCATCGCGGTCGTCGCCGGTTTCGGCGTCGCGTTCGACCACATCCCGATCGTGTGGTTGCCGTGGCTCATGCTGCCGCTGTTCGCAGGCCTGCTCGCCAGCAGCTTCGCCAACGACTACGGACCGACCGCGATCGCGGTCGTCGACGGCGACCACGGTTTCCGCGCACGCCTGGTGCGGCCGGAGGTGCTCGCCTTCTTCGCGGTGACCCTGCTCGCGCAGATGTCCTTCGGCCCGTACTACACGTTCTTCTCGATCTACCTCGAACAGCACGGCTACCGGCCGTCGTCGCTCGGCGCCTACTGGGCGATCGGCGTCGCCGTCGAGATCGCGCTGTTCTTCGCCTCGGCGCGCATCTTCGGCCGCTGGGACGCGCGCACGGTGCTGCTCGTCGCGCTCGTTTCGGCGGCGGCGCGCTGGTGCGTGACCGCGCTGCTGCCGGAATGCGTGCCGTTGATGGTGCTCGCGCAGGCGACCCACGCGCTCAATTTCGCCGCGCTGTTCGCGTCCTGCATGCAGTTGCTCGCGGCCTATTTCCCGGGGCGCATGAACGGCCACGCGCAAGGCGTGTTCTACGGCTTTTCTTCCGGTGGCGGCGGCGTGATCGGCGCATGGCTCGCCGGCGCGCTCTGGCACATCGACGGCGGGCGCACGGCGTTCCTCGCTGCCGGCGGCATCGCCGCACTCGCTGCATTGATCTGCGCGTTCGCGCTGCGCGCGCGAACGGTGCGCTGATCGCATCGCCTTCGCGCAACGCACGGCCCGATCTGGCCAGCCTGCGCTCGTCGGGCCCAAGGCAAACCGGCCGCTCGCGCCGCGGCGCCACGCATCCGTGCTGCACCTGCAAATTGACGGACGGTTTCCACATGGATACCTTCGTCAATACGCAGCCGTACGGAATGGGGAGATCCCGTCGGCGCGTGCTTCCGTTCATGCTCCGGCCGCTTCGCTGACGGCCGCAGGGACGCGTTCCGCCACGAAGTCGACGTGGGCCCGAATCGGCCGCGCGCCCTGCCGCGCGGCCTTGGAGGGAGAGAATGCTACGCATCGCTTTCACGCTGCTGCTCGCCGCAGCCGCCACGACCGCGCACGCGGCCACCGCCACCACTGGCGTCGCCTTCGTCCACGGCACCGGTAGCCAGACCGACGCCTACAACGACTACTGGCAACCGACGATGGTCAACACGGTCCGCCAGGGCCTCGTCAACCAGGCCAACTACGTCGTCATCAACTGCGACTTCAACCAGTACATGTGGGACAGCCGCGCGGCCGGCTGCCTCGCCGGCCAGCTCACGAACTTCATCAACAACCGCGGCATCACCGACCTCGTCGTCATCACGCACTCGAACGGCGGCAACGTGATGCGCTGGATCATGTCGAACCCGACCTACGACAGCCGCTACCCGGCGATCATCAGCAAGATCCGCTGGGTCAATGCGCTCGCGCCGTCGAGCGCGGGCACGCCGCTCGCGAATGCGGTGATCGCCGGCAACGTGTTCGAGAACGCGGTCGGCTGGCTGCTCGGCTACCAGACCGACGCGGTACGCCAGCAGCAGACGAGCTGGATGGCCTACTACAACCAGAACTACCTCTACGGCACGTCCGGGCGTCCGGCGCTGCCGAAGGGCTTCTGGGACGTGATCGGCAGCGACGTCGAGACCGCGGTATGGGACCCGGACAGCTACTGCGGCGGCTACACGCTCAACGTCGGCCTCGAAGTCACGCAGGCATGGCTCAGCAGCTGCTCGGACGGTTTCATCGAGTGCAGCAGTGCCGCCGCGGCCGGGCGCGTGTGGTTCTACGACACCGCGCGCACCGCCGGCAGCGAACCGCTCAGCCACAACCAGAGCCGGCGCGCCTGCTTCGGCCTCGAAACCATCCTGCGCAACGACCTCTGAGGAAACGACCATGCCCATTGCCCAACACCGTTCGCTTCCCCTCGCCGTCGCGCTGACCCTCGTCGCCGGCGCGTCCGCGTCGACGGCCGGCGCCGGCGAAACGCTGCGCCTGCTCGCACGCGCGCCGCACGATCTCGTCGCTGCGCAGTTGCGCGCGCCGAAAGCCGCGCAGCTCGACACCGCGAACCTCGACCGTACGCCGGTCGCACTGTCGTGGCCGATCGACTCGACGCAAGCGCTCGATGCCAGTCCACGCGCGCACGTCGCCGAAAGCCGCGAATACTGGATCGACGCGAGCGAAGGCGACCTGCAGCGCGGCGTGCACCTCGCGCTGAGCGCGCCCGGCGCGGTCGTCCGCCTGAGCCCGCATGGCGGCGACGCCGGCGCGGCGATCGCCGCAGCCGACGTGGAGCTTCGCGTCGACGGGCGTCGCCTCGACAACGCGACCGCGATCCGCAGCGCGGCCGACGTCGATGCGCTGCGCGCCGCCGGCATGGACGTCCCGCAAGGCAGCACCGTGCTGCGACTCGCCGACGGCGTCGCCGCAGGCACCGTCGATCTTGCCGTGCCGACCGCGCACGGTCGCTATCTCGTGCACGTGTTCGAGCCGAACAGCCCGCTCGTGCTCGCGCTAGCCGCCGAACGCGACGGCATCGCCGGCGGCGATACGCTGCGATTCCGCGCGATGCTGCAGGGCGCGGTCACGCTCGACCGCCTCGGCGGCCTCGTCAGCGCACCCGACGGCGCGACCCAGCCGCTCGACTTCGTGCGCCAGCGCGACGGCAGCTACGTCGCGAGCGTGACGCCGGACGTCGCGCACGCGGGCGGCCACGGCCTGTGGGAAGTGCACGCATTCGGCGCCGCCTCCGGCAGGCCCGCGGTTCCGCGCGACGCGAAGACTGCATTCGCGGTGAGCCTACCCGTCGCGCGTCTCGACGGCAGCGTCTCGCGCGACGGTGGCGCCGGCGTCGTGCTCGGCATCGGCGTCGAGGCCCGCGTCGCGAGTCGCTACGGCGTCTCCGCCGTGCTGTACGGCACGGGCGAGGACGGTGCGCTGCATCCGGCCGCGATCGCACAGGCCGCGGCCTGGCTCGAAGCCGGCCACGGCAGCCTCGAACTGCACTACGACACCGCAGCCAGCGCGTTGCGGGCGCCGTGGGAGTTGCGCGACCTGCGTCTCGTGAACCAGGCCGACATGAGCCTGCAGGAACGCCGCGAGCGGGCCCTCGCGCTGCGCTGAAACGGCGCAGCGGCCGCGGCAACAGCCGCGGCGGCGAACCTGCGTGCACGTGTCGTACGCGCGGGCGTGCCCCGTGAGCCTGGCGCCGCGCGGCGGCGTCAGGCTTCGGCGAACGCGAACGCGAGCACGTCGCCGATCGCGTCGGTCCGCGCGAGGCACATGAGCAGGCGCTCGATGCCGAGCGCGACGCCGGCGCACGCGGGCATCGCCGGCAGCGCCGCGAGCAGGCGTTCGTCGATCGGGATTTCGCGCTGACCACGTTCGAGCCGGCGTGCATTGTCGCGCTCGAAGCGTGCGCGCTGCTCGGTCGCGTCGATGAGTTCGTGGTAGCCGTTGGCGAGTTCGTACGGCCCGAGGTAGAGCTCGAAGCGCTCGGCGACCGGCGGATCGTCGGCGCGGATCCGCGCGAGCGCAGCCTGGCTCGGCGGGAAGTCGATCACGACCGTGATGCGGTCGCGCGGGAATGCCGGCTGCAGGCGATGCGTGAGCAGGAGGTCGAGCCAGTCGTCGCGCGAGAGGCCGTCGCCGTCAATGCGCACGTCCGCGAGCGGCGCGCGCAGCGCATCGAGCGGCGCCGTGAACGGATCGACGCCGACACCGTGCACGAACAGCTCGCGATACGAATAGCGGGCGATCTCGGCGGAACGCCCCGCCGCAGCGAGCGCGACCTGCACGAGCTCGATCGTTTCGTCGACGAGGCGCCGGTGGTCCCAGCCGACGCGATACCACTCGAGCATCGTGAATTCGGGGTTGTGGCGCCGCCCCGCCTCGCCGTCGCGGAACACGCGGCCGAGTTCGTAGCAGTCGCCGACTCCTTCCGCGAGCAGGCGCTTCAACGGAAATTCCGGCGACGTGCGCAGCCAGCGCTCGCGCGAGCCTGCGTCCATCCGGCCCGAGAACGACGTGCTGAAACTCTCGATGTTCGGTTCGGTGTTGCCGGCCACGCCGAGGATCGGCGTCTCCACCTCGAGCACGCCGCGTTCGGCGAAGAACGCACGGACCAGCGTGTACAACGACGCGCGCGCGCGCAAGGCGCGCAGTCGCGGCGCGACGTTGGCATCGGCGTGCGCTGGCTCATTCGCGCGGATCGGCGGGTCTCCTTGCAGGGCTTCGGCGGCGGACTCGTGTCGTCGTACCGCAATCGGCGCGCAGTGTACGTCGTCCGGCGCGGCCGATGGCGTCGCATCCGCCCCGCACGATGCGCCGGCCGTGCCCTACACTGCGGGCTCCGGTCACCGCGGAGCCGTCGGCGATGCGCAACCTCGATTTCAGCTCCTGGCAGGCCCTGCTCTCGACCCTGCTCGGGCTCGCCGTGATCACGCTGATCGGCGTCGGCATCCGGCTGCTCGCGATGCAGACGATCCAGCAGCGGCGCGAGCGCGAGAACCGGCAGATCAACGAACGCCTGCGCGCGCTCATCGCCGCGTACAAGGTGCTCGGCGGCTCGTTCACGGGCGACCTCGCGGTGGATCCGACGCACCTGCGCGACCTGCGTCGCGCCGCCACGCAGGCCGAGGGCGACGCGCCGACCGGCAGCGATCGCGCGCGTCGCGTGCGCGATGCGGTCGAGGCCGCGCTGTCGGACATCATCCTGCTCGGCACCGAAGAACAGGTACGCCTCGCGGCGCGCGCCGCGACCGAACTCGCCGAAGGGCGGCCGATCCACACGCACGACCTCGTCGTGTCGCTGCGCGACTTCGTGCGCGAGGCGCTCGACCTCGATCCGGTGCCGGCGTCGGTCGCGATCCCGCGCCAGGGGCCGACGCGCCCCGGCGGCGGAACCGGCGGTGGCGGCGGTCGAGGCAAGGGCGACGGCGGCAAGGACGAAGGGAAAGGGGGCGGACGCGGCGGTGGCGGCATGGGCGCGGGGATGGGACTCGGCGCCGGCATCGGCCTCGGGTCCGGCCACCTGCACGACACGTCCGACGCGGACGACGCCTCACCGCACGGCTGAAGCGCGGCCGCATCGGCGGCCGCGCCACGGCTCCGCTAGCGACCGGATGGGTGCTTGGCGAGGAACTGCAGCAGGCGCTGTTCGTCCCAGACCTCGACGCCGAGTTCCTGTGCCTTGTCGAGCTTGGAACCCGCTTCCGTGCCGGCTACGACGAAGTTCGTCTTCTTCGACACGCTGCCTGCGACCTTCGCGCCGAGCGCTTCGAGCTTCGCCTTCGCATCGTCGCGCGTCAACGCCGACAGCGTCCCGGTGAGTACGACCGTCTGCCCCTCGAGCACGCCCTGCTCCGCCGCTGCGGCGACGGGCGCCGCGGCGTGCAACTGCGCGAGCGCATCGGCGCAGCGCTGCAGCAGTTCGCGACCGGCCGCGCTGTCGACGTACTCGCGCGCGGCGGCTGCCGTGTCGGCGGGCAGGCCCGCAACGACGAGTGCGTCCGCGTCGGCAGCGATCACCGCCTCGATCGAATCGAACGCGGCGGCGAGCTGTCCGGCGCGCTTGGCCGTGAGTTTGGGGATCTCGGCCTGCGCGAGCACGTTGGAGAGCGTGAGCTGGCGCGCGAGCTTCGGCGATGGCGCGTGTGCGTCGGTGATCTCGACGCCGCGCGCGAGCAAGTCGTCGATGACCTGCTGGTTGCCCGCCTGCTGGAAGAACGCGTCGATCGCGCGCGCGACCTCGCCGCCGATGTCGGGCACGAGCTTGAGGATCGGCCACGGCTGGTGCCGCACGCGTTCGACGTCGCCGAACCAGGTAGCGAGCACCTTGGCGGTGCTTTCGCCGACGTGCTCGATGCCGAGCGCATAGAGGAACCGCGCGAGCGTCGTGCGCCGGCTGCGCGCGATCGCCTCGACGAGGTTCTCCGCCCACTTCGTCGCGACCTTGCCCGCTTTCACCGTTTCGGGTGTCGTGCCGTCGCGCTCGTCGGCGCGGCGCTTCATCTCGAGCAGGTCGTCGAGGCCGAGCGCGTAGAGGTCGGCGACCGAACGCAGGTAGCCGAGGTCGCCGAGATCCTCGATGTAACGCTCGCCGAGACCGTCGATGTCCATCGCGCGGCGCGAGGCGAAATGGAACACGGCCTGGGTGCGTTGCGCGGCGCAGGTCAGCTCGCCGGTGCAGCGCGCGACCGCCTCGCCCTCCTCGCGCACGATGTCAGAGCCACAGATCGGGCAATGCGCGGGCATCCGCCACGGCTTCGTGCGCTCCGGCCGCAGCTCGGGAACGACGCGCACGACTTCGGGAATCACGTCGCCGGCGCGGCGCACGATCACCGTGTCGCCGACGCGCACGTCGAGGCGCGCGACCTGGTCGGCGTTGTGCAAGGTCGCGTTGGTGACCGTGACGCCGCCGACGAACACGGGCACGAGTTTCGCCGCCGGCGTCGCCGCGCCGGTGCGACCGATGTTGACGATGATCGCCTCGACGACGGTCTGCTGCTCCTGCGCGGGGAACTTGTGCGCGATCGCCCAGCGGGGCGTGCGCCCGACGAAGCCGAGTTCGCGCTGCGCGGCGAGGTCGTCGAGCTTGTAGACGACGCCGTCGATGTCGAACGGCAACGCGTCGCGCCGTGCGCCGATGCGGCGGTAGTACTCCAAGCAGCCTGCCACGCCGCGCGCGGTGGAGGCGAGTTCGCTCACCGGGAAACCCCAGCCGCGCAAGGTGCGCAGCATCGCCGAATGCGACGACGGCATCTCGCGTCCCTCGACCACGCCGAGCGCGTAGGCGTAGAACGACAGCGGCCGCTGCGCGGTCACGCGCGGGTCGAGCTGGCGCAGGCTGCCGGCGGCGGCGTTGCGCGGGTTGATCAGCGGCTTGATCGCGCCGTCCGAAGCACGCGCCTTTTCGTTGTAGGCCTCGAAACCGGCGCGCGGCATGTAGACCTCGCCGCGCACCTCGAGCACGGCCGGCCAGTCGTCGCCGCGCAGGCGCAGCGATCCGTCCTCGTTCTTCCCGCTGCGCAGGCGCAGCGATTCGTGCTCATTCTTCCCGCTGCGCAAGCGCAGCGGGATCGCCTTGATCGTGCGCAGGTTCGCGCTCACGTCCTCGCCGTCCTCGCCGTCGCCGCGCGTGGCGCCGCGCACGAACACGCCGCTTTCATAGCGCAGGCTGATCGCGAGGCCGTCGAACTTCGGCTCGACCGAGAACGACGGATCGGCGACGTCGAGCCGCTCGACGATGCGGCGCACGAAATCCTCGACCTCCTCGTCGCTGAACGCATTGCCGAGCGACAGCATCGGGATGTCGTGGTGGACCTTGGCGAACGCATTCGACGGCGCGGCACCGACGCGTTGCGTCGGCGAGTCCGTCGTGGCCAGCTCCGGATGCGCGGCTTCGAGTGCCTCGAGTTCGCGCATGAGGCGGTCGTACTCGATGTCGGCGATATCCGGCTCGTCGAGCACGTGGTAGCGATAGTTGGCGTCTTCGATGCGGGCACGCAGCTCGGCGGCGCGCGCGGCGGGGTTCTGGCGGGGCGGGCTCATCCCGCAAGTGTAGCGGCTTGCCGCAGGGCGGCGTGACGCTGGCGGCCCGCTCGCGGCAGACTCCGACGCGCATCGCTTGCCCCGAGGACACCATGATGGCGAAGAAAGGCTGGGCCGCGTTCCCGCATCCGGACAAGGCGTTCGATTACACCGGCGACAAGCTCGCGAAGGCATGGAAGGATCTCCATGCGGGCGACCAGGAGCCGTTCCCGGACGAAAAGCACGTCGCCACGTTGCTCAAGAAGCAGCCGAAACCGGGCAAGGATGCGGGCGCGATCGCGACCGCGCTGCAGGATGCGTGGCGCGCGTTCCACCGCGGTGATTTCCAGCACGCGTACGAGTCCGGCGTCGCGCTGCAGGCGCTCGGCGCTTCGGTCGCGATCAAGGCCGGCGGTATCCACGCGACCTACCTGCTCGACGACGACAAGGCCAAGGCCGCGCGCTACGAGGAACTCATCGCGCTCGCCGACGCCGCCGTCGCCGCCCTGCCCGACGAAGCGAACAGCCACTACCGGCGCGCGTTCGCGATCGGCCGGCTGAGCCAGACGATCTCGATCACCAAGGCGCTCGCGCAAGGGCTCGCCGGCAAGGTGCGCGAATCGCTCGACGCGACGCTCGAACGCGTGCCCAAGCATGCCGAGGCGGAGACCGCGCTCGGCCTCTACCACGCGGAGATCGTCGGCAAGGTCGGCGGCATGCTCGCCAAGCTCACCTATGGCGCCAGCGCGACCGAAGCGGAGAAGCACCTCAAGCAGGCGCTGAAGCTGACCCCGGCCGCGCCGATCGCCTGGGTCGAATACGGCAACGGCCTGCTCCTGCTGCACGGCGACAAGCGCGAGGACGAGGTCGCCGAGGCATGGGACAAGGCGGCCAAGCTGAAGCCGCGCGACGCGATGGAAGCACTCGACGCGGCCTGGGCACGCGAGCAGATCGAGTAAGCGCGGCACGGCTCACGAAACGCCGCGCCGCGGCGTGGCGGGGGACGGGCATCCTGCTAGGATCGGAGGATTCTCGGGAGGGGAACCCATGCGCAAGACCTTGCTCGCGCTCGCGATCGCCGGCGCCGTCATGCAACCGGCGAGGGCCGAACACTGGTTCGTCGAGGCTCGCTATCCCGACACCGATGCGCTCGCGCGCGCGGCCGCGAACTTCCAGCACGTGCGCGTCGACGCCGCGCGCCAGGTGCTGCAGGTCGATACCGACGAGGCCGGCATCGCCCGGCTCGAAGCCGAAGGCCTGAGCGTCGCGGTCGACACCGCAGGCACCGCGCGCCTGCGCGGCTTCGAGGCGACGATCGATGCGGCGATGCGTTCCGGCGCGACGACCGAGAGCACCGACGGCTACCCGGGCATCCCCGGCTACACGTGCTACCGCACGGTAGAAGGCACCTACCAGACGATGGACGACCTCGCCGCCGCCCATCCGGACATCGTCGCGATCGATGACCTGGGTCCGACCTGGAAGAAGACGCAGAACGCCGCCCAAGGCTACGAGATGCGCGCGCTGCGCATCACCAACCTCGCGACTGCAGCAAGCGACCCGGATCGACCGCGCATGGTCGTGTTCGGATCGATCCACGCACGCGAATATGCTCCGGCCGAGCTGACGACGCGTTTCGCCGAATGGCTGGTGCAGAACTACGGCAGCGACCCGGAAGCGACCTGGCTGGTCGACCACAACGACTTCCGCCTCGTGCTGCAGGCGAATCCGGACGGCCGCAAGATCGCGGAAGGCCAGGTCTACCAGCGCAAGAACGTCGACACGATCAATGGCAATTGCGCCTCGAGTTCCGCCGACGGCGGCATCGACCTCAACCGCAACTTCCCGTTCCACTGGAAGATCGTGCCGAACAACGGCGGTTCGAGCGGCAATACCTGCAACGAAACCTATCGCGGGCCGGTCAAGCAGTCCGAACCGGAAACGCAGAACCTCGTGCAATACGTCGCCGGCACCTGCGACAGCGCGGGCGTCTGCACCGGTGGCGTGTTCGCCGACCGGCGCAGCGGCCCGATGAATCCGACGAGTTCCTCGGGCGACGGCGGCGCCGCGGCACCGGACGACACGACCGGCTTCTTCATCGACATCCACAGCTACGCCGAACTCGTGCTGTGGCCGTGGGGCGACACCTCGAGCCCTGCGCCGAACCAGGTTCCGCTGCGTACGCTCGGCCGGCGACTCGCCTGGTTCAACAACTACTCGCCGGAACAGTCGGACACGCTCTATCCGACCGACGGTGCGACCGACGACAACATGTACGGCCTGCTCGGCGTGCCGGGCTTCACGATCGAGACGGATACCGCGTTCTTCGAAAGCTGCAGCACCTTCAATGCGTCCACCGCGTCGGAGAACATCGCGGCACTGCGCTACGTCGCGCGTGCGCTGCACGCGACGTACAAGTTGCCGGGCGGCCCGGATGCGTACGGCATCGCCGTGTCCGCCGTGCAGCAGGGCGCGGGCGGGCCGTACGTCACGTTGACCGCGACGATCGACGACCGCCGCTACAACCAGAGCAACGGGACGCAAGCGACCTACTCGATCCGTGCCGCGAACGCCTACATCGACACGCTGCCGTGGGACGCGGCCGCGACGCCGATCGCGCTCGCTGCCGCCGACGGCACCTTCAACGCCAACAACGAAGCGGTCAGTGGCACGATCGCCCTGTCCGGCCTCGCAGCCGGGCGGCACATCGTGTACGTGCAGGGCATCAACACGCTCGGTGGCGGCAGCGGAACACCCGGTACGCCGAATGCGGTGTTCGTGGATGTTCCGCAGGCGCCGACCACGGTGACCGCCACGCCCCAGGTCGTCGGCGACGGCACCATAGACCCGTCGACGCCGCAGTCGGTGACGTCGGGCACCACGCTCACATTCACGGTGACGCCCGGCGTCGGACAGCACGTGGGCAACGTCGGCGGATGCCCGGGATCGTTCGCGGCGCCGATCTTCACCGCGGGCCCGCTCGTGTCGAACTGCACGCTGACCGCGACGTTCGAGCCGGACCAGTTCACGATCGGCGGCACGGTGGGTGGCCTCGAGGGCAGCGGCCTCGCCCTTTCGCTCAACGGCGGCACGCCGCTCTCGGTGCCGGTGAGCGCGACGACCTTCGCGTTCCCAGGCACCTTGCCGTACGGCTCGTCGTACGACGTGACGATCACGGCGCAACCGGCCAGCCAGGCGTGCACGATTGCCGGTGGCAGCGGCACCGTGGATGCCGCGGTCACCGGCATCGCCGTCAGTTGCGCACCCGACGCGAGCGACATCATCTTCCGCGACGGCTTCGAGTCCTGACGACCACGCGGGCGCGACACGCGCGAATCCGCCCGCTGCGGCACCGGCGATCGGCGCGGCTTGCGCGCGCTGGCGCACTCGCTCGCCTCACCGCGTTCGCCAGCGTCGCATCGAGCTCGCTGGCGTTGTCCGGAAACGAAGAAGGCCGCGCAGATGCGCGGCCTTCTTCGGAATGCGGCGGATCGCGGTGGCTTACGGACTCTGATCCTGCAACTTGCTCTCCGAGATCGAGACCTTCGTCGCCTTGCGCAAGGCGTCGACGAACTCGCGCGTCACCGACATGGACATCTGCTGCTGCAACGTGTTGCGCGCCGCTTCGCGCGTCTTCGCGTCGAGCTTGGACGGGTCGCCGTCGGCGACCGCGGTCAGCTGCACGAGCGCGTAGCTGTCGCCGCCGAGATCGACGAGGCGGTAGCTCGCCTTGTCCTGCGCCGGTCGCGCCATCGAGAATGCGGCGGCGACGAGGCGGCTGTCCGGCGTCGCGGCGTCGCGGCCGATGCCCTTCTGTTCCTCGATCTTGAGATTGTCCGACGCCGCGAGCGTGTCGAGCGTCTTGTCCTTGCCGAGCTGCGCGTACAGCGCATCGGCGTGATCCTTCGCCTGCTTGGCCGTGCGCTCGGCGACGATGCGCGTGCGCACGACGTCACGCACTTCGTCGAGCGGCTTCGGCGTGGCCGGCTTGTGCTCGGCGATGCGCAGGACCGCGATGTGGTTCGGGCTGAGGTCGATCGGATCGGAGTTGTTGTTCTGCACGAGCACGCCGTCGCTGAACGCGGCCTTCGCCACGGCCGGATTGGCGGCGATGCCCTGGCCGCCCGTGCGCGCGAACAGGTCGGTCTTCTGCACGGTCAGGCCGAGTTCCTTCGCCGCGGTCTCGAGCGTCGACGGGTTCTGGTAGGTCAGTTCGGTGAGACGGCCGGCCTTGTCGGAATAGACGCGTTCACGTTCGCTATCCGCGTATTCCTTGAGGAGGTCCGGCTTGACCTCGTCGAAGCTGCGCGTCTTGCCGGGACGCACGTCGCGCAGCTCGATCACGTGGTAGCCCTCGCTGGTCAGCACCGGCTGGGAAACTTCGCCCTTGCCGAGCGCGAACAGCGCGGTCTCGAACGCTTCCTCGGTCGTGCCGCGATCGAGCCAGCCGAGATCACCACCCTGGTTCTTCGAACCGAGGTCCGCGGATTCCTGCTTGGCGAGCGCCGCGAAATCCTTGCCGCTCTTGAGCTGCTTCTCGATCTCCTCGGCCTTCGCGAGCGCCGCCTTCTGGTCCTCCGGCGCACCCTTGCCATCGACCTTGACGAGGATGTGCGATGCGAGGCGCTGCTCCGCGCTGACGTAGCGCGACTTCGCCTTCTCGTAGCGCTCCTTCAGCACGTTGTCGTCCGGCTTCTGGTCGATCTCGAGCTTGGAGGCGTCGAGTTCGAGGTACTCGACCGCGACGCGCTCGGGCACCATGAATTCGGCCTGGTGCTGCTTGTACCAGGCGTCGATTTCGTCGTCCTTCACCTCGCCCTGCGCAGCGGCCGGCTTGTCGAGTTTCGCGTAGCGGAAATCGCGGCGCTGGTCGCGCAGGCGCAGGTAGGCGTCGACTTCGGCGTCGGTCGCGATCGCGGTCGACGCGATCTGCGCCGGCAGCAGCGTGCGGCCGATGTCCTTGCGCATGTCGTCCTCGAACGACTGCGGGCTCATGCCGTTGGCGGCGAGTACTTGCTTGTACTGGTCCTTGTCGAACGCACCCTCGTTCTGGAACGCGGGGATCTTCTGGATCTCGTTGCGCAGGCGCTCGACCGGAACGACGATGCCGAGCTTGTCGTTCGTCTCGAGCAGCACGCGCTCGTTGACGAGGTCGTCGAGCACGCGGTGCTTGAATTCGGGGGTCTGGAACATGGACGCGTTCACGTTCGCGCCGAACTGCTGCTTCATGCGCTGCATTTCGGCCTGCACCGTGCGGTTGTACCGCTGGGTGAACTCCTGCTCGCTGATCGCGCTGCCGCCGACCTTCGCCACGTTCGTGTTCGTGTTCGCGACGAAGTACGACTCGATGCCGAAGAACGAGAAGCCGAGGACGATCACCCCGAGGACGATCTTCACGAACAAGCTGGATTTCTTTCCGCGCAGAAGCTGCAGCATGGATTGGGAACCTGTCTGATGGAGACGGTACGGCGTGCCGGCCGGACCGGAAAGACGATTTTACGCGGTCACGGGCCCCTCGCGGGACATTCCCGCACAAGACGACGGCGCCCGAGGGCGCCGTCGCTGGGATTGCGGGATCGCTGCGGACACCATTCGCCCGCCGGATCCTGCGCGCACTCCCCGTGCGCGGAGCGTGCCGGCCACGAACCGCTGCGGCCCAAGCTGGTGGGTGCTGAGGGTTTCGAACCCCCGACCCTCGCCTTGTAAGGGCGACGCTCTACCGCTGAGCTAAGCACCCGTGTTGCCGCGGGCACGGCGACAAGCCGTGCCCGCGTGATCCTGCGTCAGTTCAGCGCGTCCTTGAGGGCCTTGCCGGCCTTGAACGCGGGAACCTTGGAAGCCTTGATCTTGATCGTCTCGTTCGTGCGCGGGTTGCGACCCGTGCGTGCGGCGCGCTTGCGCACCACGAAAGTACCGAAACCGACGAGCGAGATCGACTCACCGGCCTTGAGGGTCTTCTTCACCACCTTGAACATCGCCTCGATGGCGCGCTCGGCGTCGGCCTTGGTCAGTTCGGAGGCATCCGCGATCGCGGCGACAAATTCGGCTTTATTCATGTAGGACTCCCGCACGGGGCATGCGCCCCGCAGAATTTGATCGAGTCGAAACGCGCATGGGCGGAGGTGGTGCACCTCGGGTCAGCGCGTCTCGGTACCCCGCAATCGCCCGGACGGCTGCGTCACCTGGATCGCGGCGCGCTCTTTATACCAGCGGCCCCAAGGCCACGCAACACGAGGTGCAGCGTGGATTTGCAGGAATTTCGCGCATTTGCGCCAAACTCGACGCGGCACGGGCCGGCGAAGGCGGCGCTCGATCACGCCGCCTTCGCCGCAAGCCTCAATGCGGTCGCACCCCGGCCTCGGCCGGATGTTCGTCGCGCGCGTGAGGTGCGTCGCTTTCGGCCTTCGACGCCGGCGCGAGCGGACGCTCGAGCGCGATGTCGAGCACCTCGTCGATCCAGCGCACCGGATGGATCTCCAGCGACTGCGTCACGTTCTTCGGGATGTCGACGAGATCCTTGCGGTTCTCCTCGGGGATGATCACGGTCGTGATGCCGCCGCGATGCGCGGCGAGCAGCTTCTCCTTGAGCCCGCCGATCGGCAGCACGCGGCCGCGCAGCGTGATCTCGCCCGTCATCGCGACCTC
>Ga0068853_100002096_pt1 | contig 14789 bp, 13 predicted proteins | sample KBSCornC32_FD_65655 | JGI IMG/M metagenome (GOLD analysis project Ga0068853, IMG submission 65655) | Corn rhizosphere microbial communities from Kellogg Biological Station, Michigan, USA - KBS Corn C3-2 | ecosystem: Host-associated > Plants > Roots > Rhizosphere > Soil ...
CGTGAACTGGGTTCAGAACGTCGCAAGACAGTTCGGTCCCTATCTGTGATGGGCGTTAGAAAATTGAGTGGACATGACCTTAGTACGAGAGGACCGGGTCGTACGTACCGCTGGTGTATCAGTTGTGCCGCCAGGTGCAGTGCTGAGTAGCTATGTACGGACAGGATAAACGCTGAAAGCATCTAAGCGTGAAACCTTCCACAAGATGAGTTTTCTTTTAAGGGTCGTCAGAGACTATGACGTTGATAGGCTACAGGTCTAAAACTGGTAACAGTAAAGCCGAGTAGTACTAATTGCCCGTAAGCTTTAATTTTTTTTAAAAGTTATCAGGCTATTACAGCTTCCCAATATGTACATTATTGCGGCCGGCAAGCGCAAGCGATCCGGTTGTTGAATGACTTATGGTGGTTTTGCCGAGGGTGTTCACCTCTTCCCATACCGAACAGAGAAGTTAAGCCCCTCATGGCCGATGGTACTGCACCACAATGCGGGAGAGTAGGTAGCTGCCATATTCTTTGAGCCCTGTCCAATGACAGGGCTTTTTTTTTTGCCCAATTGACAGCGGGATGAGAAAGCAGGTCCTATCTTTAGCCCCACTAACACCCTCCCGCACATGAAACAGCTTTCCCTGACGATTACAGGCCTTACCCTCGCAACGACACTATTTGCCCAGACACCCCACTGGACCCCTTTATTCGACGGTAAAACACTCAATGGCTGGAAAAGACTCGCCGGCACGGCCGAATACAAAGTAGAAGACGGGGCCATCGTCGGCACCACCGTAGCCGGCTCCGGCAATACCTTCCTCGTAACAGAAAAGGAATACGACAACTTTATCCTCGAAATGGATATCCGTACAGCGGATACCACCAGTAACTCGGGTGTACAGACCCGAAGCCACTATAACCCCGCCGGACACGAAGGGAAAGGACTGGTATACGGCCGACAGCTCGAGATCGACCCTTCCTCCAGACGCTGGTCCGGAGGTATCTACGACGAAGGCAGACGCGACTGGCTATATCCCGCGTCCCTCAACCCCTCCGCACAGCATGCATTTAAACGCGGGCAGTATAATCATATCCGCATCGAATGCGTCGGAAATAGCATGAAGACCTGGCTCAACGGCACGGCCATCGCCAGCCTCATAGATACGATAGATAATAAAGGCTTTATCGGACTCCAGGTGCATGCTATCCATAAATCCGATCAGGCCGGCGAAAAAATCTATTTCAAAAATATCCGCATCCAAACAACCGCTCTCAAACCCACGCCCTTCCCCAAAGGAATATACGTCGTCAACAACGTCCCCAACACCCTGACAGAAGAAGAGAAGAACAGCGGCTGGCGACTCCTCTTCGACGGAATGACCTCACAGGGATGGGTAGGCGCTTACAAAAAGTCCTTCCCGGAGAAAGGATGGGAAATAAAGGACGGCATGATCTCGGTGCTCGCCTCCCAGGGCAAAGAGGCGACCAACGGCGGAGATATCGTAACCACGAAGGAATACAAGGCATTTGACCTCTCTTTCGAGTTCTTCCTCACACCCGGCGCAAACAGCGGTGTGAAATATTTTGTCACCCTGACAGAAAACAACACGGGATCCGCCATCGGTCTGGAATATCAGGTGCTCGACGATACGCTCCACCCCGATGCCAGGCTGGGTCGCGACGGCGACAGGACCATGTCCTCACTTTACGACCTCATTCGGGCCAACAAACAAAAACGCTTCATTCACGCAATGGGTCAGTGGAACACAGGCCGGATCATCGTCTACCCGAACAATCACGTCGAACACTACCTGAATGGAGTAAAGGTGCTGGAATATGAGCGGGGATCACAGGCATTCAGGAGCCTCGTCGCCATCAGCAAATACAAGGTCTGGAAAAACTTCGGAGAAGCGCCCCAGGGATATATTCTGCTGCAGGACCACGGAAACCTCGTCCACTATCGCAGCATCAAGATCCGGGAATTGCACTAACTACAACAACGGACCATATACGCGGCACGACGCCGGCGATTTCCGCAGGCAATAAATAACGAAATAAAAAATCCTTTCCGATTGCCGGAAAGGATTTTACTAAACAAAGATGTATCGATTGATTAGAATTAATAATCCCTGTTGTAGCCACCACCGCCGCCGCGGTCATAACCACCCTTTTTGTAACCTCCTCCGCCGCCGCCGCCGCCGAAGGACCTCTTTTTGTAACCACCGCCACCGCCGCCGCTGCTTTGCTGCTTCGGCTGTGATTCGTTCACGATGATCTTACGGCCCATTACCTCGCTGTCATACAGGTTGGTGATGGCTTGCTGAGCCTCTGCATCGTCCTCCATCTCGACAAAGCCAAAGCCCTTGGAGCGGCCAGACACTTTGTCCTTTACGATCTTGGCGGAAGAGACACTGCCGTGTTGTTCAAAAAGATTCCTGAGATCCTCATCGGTCATCTGCCAGGAAAGGTTGCCTACATAAATGTTCATTGTACAAAAAATTAAAAAATGAAAAAAACCACTCTACCTACTGTTAGACATAGTGACTGAGGAATCTGACTGGAGAGAAAGTTACGACAGCCTAGGATATTACTAAAAATAATAGAGCTATTGTAAAGATAGCAATTTTTATTACTTAGTAAAATTTTGTCCGGAAACTATAAGAATTAGAATTAGTCAGGCTTTTAGCGCATTTGGTAGGCGTGAAAAAACGATTTTGTAACTAAGGGATTTGATTTTATTTAAAGAAAATAGCAGAAAAATAGATATGGCAATAAAAAAGCCCATGATTTATTCATGGGCTTTTAAACAATTAGCCGTTTTATTAGCAAATTATAGTGATCTTATTCAGCGCCGACTTCGAATTCGACCTCGGCTTCATTGCTGTTGCCGAAATCAACCTTAGCCTTGTAAGTACCCAACTCCTTGACTTCGTCGAGAATATGGATCCTGCGGCGATCGATCTCGTATCCTTTCTGGTCGCGGATGGCGCGGGCCAGTTGTACAGAGGTTACGCTACCGAAAATTTTACCGCTGGTGCCAGTCTTTGCACCAACCTTGAGGGGAGATGCCTTGAGGACCTCGATCACTTTGTTGACCTCGGCCATCATCTTGGCTTCTTTCTTCTGCTGCTGCTTGATCCTTTCTTCCAGCTGTTTCAGGTTGGAAGGATTGGCTTCTACAGCCAATTTCCGGGGGATCAGGTAGTTACGGGCATAACCATTCTTCACGCTCACCTTTTCGTGTGCTGAACCCAGGTTGTCCACGTCTTGAATTAAAATGACTTCCATTTTGTTTTGTTTGTTCACCGTTGTCCCAATCCGTTGCGGTTGAACCGTAGGGCGCCAGCGCCGGACTGTCCCCCCCTTCCGTGGGAAAGGGGTTAGGGTGAGGTTACTTTAAAAGGTCTGTTACGTACGGCAGTAGTGCCATCTGACGGGCTTTTTTCACCGCATCGGATACTTTCCGCTGATATTTCAGGGAGTTACCGGTGATACGGCGGGGTAACAGTTTACCCTGCTCGTTTAGAAATTTCTTGAGAAACTCGGCATCCTTGTAGTCGATGTACTTGATACCGTATTTCTTGAAACGGCAGAATTTCTTGGCGCGTTTCTCCGGCTTAATGGCCGTCAGATACTTGATCTCGTTTGCTTTTGCCATGATTAAGCCCCAACTTTTTCGGTTCCTGTAGGTACGCCGCTTCTCTTTTTGGCATTGTACTCGACGGCGTATTTATCGAGTTTTGTGTGCATGAAACGTAACACGGTTTCGTCGCGGAGAATCTGGATCTTCAGCTTCTCATTGAAGTCGGATGGCGCACTGTACTCCAGAACCCAGTACAAACCGGTAGTTTTTTTCTGGATGGGATACGCCAGTGATTTCAGACCCCAGGGATTTTCGTGCACCACTTCGCCGCCATTATCCTTGACGAAAGAAGCGTATTTTTTCTGAGCGGCTTTGTAGTCCTCCTCAGAAAGCACAGGGGTAAAAATCACCATCAATTCATAATTGTTCATGATCCCTGTTTTTGTTTAAAAATTAGAAAAAATACAAATGGGCTGCAAAGGTAGGGTATTTTGGGGAAAGAACAAGGAATTTTGAGGGGTCGTAAAGGCCGGGATCAGGCGTGGGGCGAGGGATCGGCGGACGAAAGCCGGCCGGATGATTGACAGTGTGTCAGAAAAAGCTAAATGGCATTTTGTTTGATCCGAGCCATAAAAAATTTGTCAAATGCAAAAAGGGAGTATTCGCGTCCAGACGGAAAATATCTTTCCTATCATAAAGAAGTTCCTGTACAGTGAACACGATATTTTTATCAGAGAATTGGTTAGCAATGCAGTAGACGCGACTCAGAAGCTGAGGACCCTGTCCTCCATCGGAGAGGCCAGGGGCGAGTTGGGGGATTTGACTATTGATATTCAACTAGATAAGGAGAATAAGACGATCACCATCTCCGACAAGGGGGTCGGTATGACGGCCGAAGAGGTTGACAAATACCTCAATCAGGTGGCTTTTAGCGGCGCGGAAGAGTTCCTGAATAAGTACAAGGGGCAGAATGAGGCCAATATTATCGGCCATTTTGGGCTTGGGTTCTATTCTTCCTTTATGGTGAGCGAACGGGTGGACGTCATTACCAGAAGCTACAGGGAAGGTGCGCAGGCGGTGAAATGGGAATGCGACGGCAGTCCGGAATATTCTCTGGAAGACGCCGAGAAGGCGGAAAGGGGGACTGACATCGTTCTCCATATCAATGAGGAGAGTCTGGAGTTCCTCGAAGCAGAGCGTATCAGCGCAACCCTCCGAAAATTCTGTAGGTTTCTTCCCGTAGCGATCCGGTTCGAAGGGGAGCAGATCAATAATCCGCAGCCGGCATGGACCAGGAAGCCGAGCGAGCTCAGCACCCAGGACTATCAGGATTTCTACAAGGAGCTGTATCCATACGGTGAGGCGCCTCTTTTCTGGATACACCTCAATGTCGACTATCCCTTCAATCTCACCGGTATCCTTTATTTCCCGAAGATCAAACAGAGCTATGAGATACAGAAGGACAAGATCCAGCTGTACAGCAATCAGGTCTTTGTCACGGATGAGGTAAAGGATATCGTTCCCGAGTTCCTGATGCTGCTGCACGGTGTGATCGACAGTCCGGATATTCCTCTGAACGTCAGCCGCAGCTATCTGCAGGGGGACCCCAATGTGAAGAAGATCAACAATCACATAACGAAGAAAGTCGCGGACAAACTGGAGGATATCTTCAACAAAGAAAGGAAGGAATTCGAAGAGAAGTGGGAGAGCCTCGGGTTATTTGTTAAATACGGAATGATGACCGATGACAAATTCCTCGAAAAGGCGGTGAAGTTCCATATCATGGAAGACGTCAAGGGCGGTAATTTCTATACGCTCGGGGAATACAGGTCACAGGCGGAAGGTCTTCAGAAGAACAAGGAGGGCAAACTGGTGATCCTGTATACCAGCAACCCTGTCCAGCAGGACAGCTATATCCAGCAGGCGCAGGCGAAAGGGTTTATCGTGGTGAAGCTGGAGACGATAGTCGACGCTGCCTTTATCAATCAGATGGAGTCCAAATGGCAGGACGTGCATTTTACCCGGGTAGATGCGGATATTGCGGACAATCTGATCGACAGGGCCGAGGCTTCGGGCACCGTGCTCAATGAGCAGGAGGAGACCACGCTGAAAGAGCTCTTTACCCGGCAGGTGCCCGAGCTGCATATGACTGTTGAGGTAAAGGGTCTGAGTCCCGAGGCGCCTCCGGTGATCGCGACCCGTCCTGAATTCATGAGGCGTATGAAGGATATGGCTGCCGTCAGCGGATCGATGGGTGGATTTTACGCCAATATGCCTGACGAGGTAACGCTGACGGTCAATGGCAATCACGCCATTTTCCAGACTATCCTCAAGGAGGACGACAAAGCCAGACAGGAAAAGCTGGTTCATAATCTCTCCGACCTGGCGCTGTTGTCGCAGGGGTTGTTAAAGGGCAACAATCTGACGCATTTCATACAGCGTAGTGTCGACCTGATGGGGGGCGAGCCGAAAGGAAAAATAATTCTGGAAGCGTAGTAACAGCTGTGATAAATAAAGCAGGGAAGGAAGCCGGATGGCTTCCTTTCGTGTTTATGCGCTAAGGGCAAAATCGATGACTTTCAGCTGCAGGTTCTTCTGGTTGTTCCATTCGTTCTCTTCCACTGTGAAGATCAGGTCGATGGGGGCGCCCGCTTGCAGCAGGGGAAATTTCCCGGCGAGCCCAAAGCCTATGCCGTCCATCAGCAGGCCGTTCTGCTGCAGGCAAAATCGGACGTGGATATCTTTTACTATTCTCGATCCTTTATCGGCCAGGCCGCGGGCGACGAATACCGGCTGGGCGTTGCCGGGGCCAAATGGTTGCATCTGTTCGAGTATATTATAAAAAGAGGGCCGGATGGCTTCGAAGGGAAGTTCGGCGTCTATCTGCAGTTCGGGCACCATGGACCCAGGCTGTATGGTGGCGGCGACGGTCTCCTCGAATTTGATCCTGAAGGCTTCTACCTGGTCGGGCAGCAGCGTGATACCTGCCGCGGCAAAATGTCCGCCATATCCCAGGAGGTGGTCGCGGCATGCGTGAATGGCCTCATATACATTAAATCCGTTGACGCTCCTGGCGCTGCCGGCAATCACTTCTCCGCTGCGGGTAAGGACCACCGTGGGGCGATAGTAGCGCTCGATCAGGCGGGAGGCAACGATGCCTACTACTCCCTTATGCCAGTGCGGCTGGTAGATCACAGTCGAGCGGCGGGCGGCGTGGGAAGCGTCCTGTTCCAGCAGCGCCAGCGCCTCTTCTGTCATATTGTAGTCCGCTTCTTTCCGGTCGGAATTGTCTGCGTGAAGTTGTGTGGCATAGGCCATGGCATCGGAGAGGTCGGGGGCCGTAAAGAGGTGGACGACTTTTCTTGCATCGTCCATGCGGCCGGCGGCATTGACCCTGGGGGCGATCATGAAGACGAGATTGGTCATCTTCAGCTGTTTTTGCAGGCCGCTGAGCTGGGTGAGGGCTCTGATCCCGTTGTTGGGGGCCTCGTTTGCCTTCTTCAGGCCGTAGTAGGCCAGGACTCTGTTCTCGCCGTCTATAGAAACGATGTCTGCGGCGATGGCTGTGGCCACCAGGTCCAGGCAGGACAGGGGTTCCTCCTCCGGAAAGCCCAGCTGCTGCGCGAGCGCGGTTATCAGCTTGAATCCGACGCCGCAGCCGCATAATTCCTTGAAGGGGTAGGGGCAGTCCTTTTGTTTGGGGTTGAGTATGGCGACGGCCGGCGGCAGGTCGAGGTCCGGCAGGTGGTGGTCGCAGACGATGAAGTCGATACCCATCGTAGCGGCGTACTGGATCAGGTCAACCGACTTGATGCCGCAGTCCAGTGAAATGACCAGTGTAAAGCCGTTGTCACGGGCGAAGTCGATGCCCTGGCGGGAGATGCCGTATCCTTCGCGATAGCGGTGGGGGATATAAAAATCTATCTTTTCCGGCGGGTGGCATTTCCGGAGAAACTGAAAAAGGCAGGCTACGGCGGTGGTGCCGTCCACGTCGTAGTCGCCATAGACCAGTATCTTTTCGCCGGAGCCGAAGGCCTGGCGGATGCGGGCAACGGCTTTTTCCATGTCCTTCATCAGCCATGGGCTGTGCAGGTCCTTTATGGCGGGCCGGAAAAAGGTCTTTGCCTCGTCAAAGGTATTTATACCGCGCTGTATGAGCAGCCGGCACAGGACCTCATTGATGCCCAGAGAAGCCTGCAAATCCCGTACCCTGGCAGGATCCGCCTGCAATATTTTCCAGCGTTTTTCCATGTAAGAATTCTATATGTGCCAGAGATTCGCTTTTCCAAAAAGTAGCGAATCCCGGCAAACTTTAATAATTGTCCTTCGGACGAGGCCCTTCCAGGGCCTTTCGATGTAGCTTGCCGGACTGCTTCCGGCCCGTAATTCAATCAGTATTTTCGATCTGTGGTATAGCGGACCAGTTCTTCGAGTCCCTTACGGACATCGTTATCCTCAAATTCGTGCAGGATGGCCAGCGCCTCGTCCCGGGAGGTGTTCATTCTTTGGATGGCGTAGTCGATGCCCCCCGCCTCGACCACTTTCCGGATGACATACTGTACTTTTTCCGGATCCTTATTGCGGTGCTTTATAATGAAGATCATCTCCTTGCGGGTAGCCCTGTCGATATTGTTCAGGGTGTATATCAGGGGGAGAGTCAGTTTTTTTTCCTTTATGTCGTTGCCGGTGGGTTTTCCGATGGATTCGGAGCCATAGTCGAACAGGTCGTCCTTGATCTGGAAGGCGATGCCGACTTTTTCTCCGAACCGGCGCAGCTTGTCGGTAAGCACCTCGTCATGGGATGCGGCAAAGGCTCCGGCGGCGCAGGAGGCGGCCAGGAGGGACGCGGTCTTGCTCCGGATGATATCGAAATAGACGTCTTCCCGCAAATTGAGAGACCGGGATTTTTCCAGCTGCAGAAGTTCGCCCTCGCTGATCTCGCGAACTGCGTCTGATAGAAGCTGTAAGACCCGGAAATCGCTGTGCTCGAGAGACAGGAACAGCCCTTTCGACAGCAGATAGTCGCCCACCAGCACAGATATCTTTGTTTTCCATAATGCATAGGTGGAGAAGAATCCCCTTCTTTCCAGCGATTCGTCTACGACGTCGTCATGCACGAGGGTTGCGGTGTGCAGCAGTTCGACGAGGGAGGCAGCCCGGTAGGCCGCCTCGTTGACCGGGCCGCAGAGTTTGGCGGATAAGAGAACGAACATGGGGCGCATCTGCTTGCCCTTCCTGTTCACGATGAATTGCATGATCCTGTCCAGCAAAGGAACCTGACTTTTCACCGCCTCTTTGAACGTTTTGTCAAAAACGACCAGCTCTTCCCGTAATATGGCTTGTGCTGTCTTCATTTATAGATGATGGTAATGAAAATGTTGTACACAGGGTTCCGTGGAAAATTGAACGACAATATTACATCTTTAAAATATTTTCCGGGCAGTGCATCTTATTTTAAATTTCGGCTGTCTGGAACCTGGATTAATACAACTTTTATTTTATATGTATTGTTAAAAAAATTTGGTTATTGCGCTCCAATATTTATTTTTGCAACATATTCTTCTCAGGTTTAATTCATTCATTCACATAAACTTCAGTTATGGCAAGTAAAAAATTGACTCTTTTATTTGGGTTACTCTGCCTGTTTATATCATACTCGTATGCCCAAGTAGGCCAGAGCTATGATGTGCGGGACTCTTCTCTTATTCCTACAAGACGGCTCGCGCAGCACAACGAATTCCTGAATAATGCGTATCCTTTTCCTGCCAAGCCGAGGAATGAATGGGAGATAGGAGTCAAGGGTGGTTACACCTACGGCTTTACCGATATCCATAACTGGGGTCCTACGGGAGGTTTCGGTGTTACTGTGAGGAAAGCGCTTGGCTATTTGTTCTCGCTGAGGGCTGAATATGACTGGATCCGTCTGAGAGGTCTCAACTATCAGCCGACGCAGGCTTATGGGAAAAACCCGGTACTTTCTTCTTACTATGGAACGGGCAGCGCTACCGGTACTGCGGGTGACCAGCTTTTCTACAACTATCGCAGCACGGTACACGAGCTTTCTCTGCAGGGTGTTTTCACGATCAACAACATCAATTTTCACAAGGCGAAAGTGGGCTGGAACATGTATTTCTTTGGCGGCCCGGGCATTGCTACCTACAGCACTTTCTACAAGACTGTTGACGGAAGCGGAAAGGCTTATGACTATACGGGAATACTTACCAAGTATAACAACCAGTTCGACTACAAGCACCGGAAAGACATCCGCAAGGACCTGAAGAGCCTGCTGTCCGGCGACTGGAGCACGATGGCGGAAAGAGGAAGCACCAACGGCACGCTGGGCGGCGCTCCGCTGATGCTCGTGGGTGTCGTCGGTATCGGCTTTCAGTTCAAGCTGAACAACAGACTCAATATTCAGGTTGAAGACAAGTACACGTTCACGTCTTCCGACCTTGTAGACGGCCAGCAGTGGCAGAACAACTATTCGCCGGCCGCGTACCAGGCGGTGGCTCAGACCCGGTCATCGGATTCTTATAACTTCCTTTCGGTCGGCCTCAACTACAATATTTTCGCCAAGCATGCGGTTGAGCCCCTGTGGTGGCTGAATCCTCTCGATTATGCCTACAACGAGATCAATGCTCCGCGTCACATGAAGCTGCCGAAGCCGGTGCTGGATGACGCCGACGGAGACGGTGTTACCGATCAGTTCGATCTTGAGCCCAACACGCCGAAAGGCGCTCCGGTCGATTCTCATGGTGTAAGCCGTGATACGGATGGTGACGGTGTGCCAGACTTCAAGGATAAAGAACTTATCACTCCGACGCAGTGTCAGCCTGTCGATGCCGATGGTGTTGGCAAGTGCCCGGATCCGCAGTGCTGCAAGGACCTGAAGGCTTATATCGACTCCAACGGCGGCGGCATGGGTCACAAGTGCAACATCGGTGATCTGCCGAGCATCACGTTCAAGGGTCGTTCGGTTACGCTGAGCAAAGACGCCAAGGCGCTGCTCGCCAGCACGGCCGAGAAGCTGCGCAACAGCCCCAACTGCCGGATCGCCGTCATCGGCTATGGCGAATCCAGCAAGGCAGCACAGCAGCTGAGCTGGGATCGGGTAAATGCAGTCATCAACTACCTGGTTGAGAAAGAAGGCATTAGCTCAGACCGCTTTATCTTCCGCTACGGACAGAGCGGCGGCGAAGAGAATACCATCGATCTGAAGGATGCTACGGGCGAAGAAGGACCGAATACGGTGCCTGCTCCGCACCCGAACCTGAGGAGGAAATAGTTAGAATTGGTTCATTAACAATATCAACCGCGGGTTTCGGCCCGCGGTCCCCGGCAAAAGGATTTTTTGCCTGACATAAATGATAAAAAATTGGGTCGCAACCTTTTATTAAGAGCGGCCCAATTTTTTTTGAGTTTCCTTTAACGAGCTTTTTTTGGGCTGACGGTTAAATACCTGCATATTTGTCCAAAAATTGTAACTTTGCAGGCCTTTATGCGTCTATTTACCGTTCTATTTTTCGGGACAGTCTTTTTTTCGTCTTGTTCACACTTCTCTAAAGTGTTGAAAAGCAATGATTATGACTACAAATTGCGGGTAGCGGACAAATACTACGCAGATAAGGACTATAACCATGCCCAGCAGCTGTTCGAAGAGCTTTTCCGGGTTTTCAAGGGAAGCGAGCATTTTGAGGATATCTATTACAAATTTGCGTACTGCGCCTACTATCTGAAGGATTATGCGAATGCGGAGAACCTCTTCAAGGGATTCGTGGAAGTGTTCCCGAACAGCAATAAGGCCGAGGAGATGGATTATATGCGGGCCTATACCTTCTATAAACAGTCGCCGAAGGTAGACCTGGATCAGACGAACACCACCAAGACCATTGGTTTCATGCAGGCCTTTATCAATACCCACCCGGGGGCTGAAAAGACGAAGGAGGCTACCGATATCATCGACAAATGCCGGGCGAAGATGGAATTGAAGGACTACAGGAGTGCGCAGTTGTACTACGACCTTCAGTATTACCGGGCTGCCGCGGTTGCGCTGAACAGCCTGATGACGAGCTATCCGGATTCGGAGAAAAGTGAAGATTATAAATTATTGATAATCAGATCTGATTATCAATTTGCGCTGCAAAGCGTAGAAGAAAAGAAAGAAGAGCGGTTTGGGACGGTCGTTGCACAATGTAATGAGTTTTTCGATCGTTTTCCAGAGAGCAAGCTGACAAAAACTGTACAGGAATACCTGAACATATCTCAGAACAATCTTAAAACGTTAAAAAATGAGCAGGTTAAGAAGGCAAGTTAATGCAAACACTACCAATGTAGTGGAGACGAAGAACCTCACCGATATCAAGGCCAGGACCGGCAATCTGTACGAGTCTATCGCCATCATCGCCAAGAGGGCCAATCAGATCAATATCTCCCTGAAGGAAGAGTTGCATAACAAGCTCGAGGAGTTTGCCAGTCATACCGACAGCCTGGAAGAGATCCACGAGAACAAGGAGCAGATCGAGATCTCGAAGGCTTACGAGCGGATGCCCAATCCGGCGTTGCTGGCGACACAGGAGTTCATGGACGAGAAGATATACTATCGTCGCAATGATGATGATCTCTTTAAATAAAAAGGACCCGGAAAATAATGTTACGGCAGGATGCTTGCAGCGTCCTGCCTTCTTTATTTAAAGATAATTTATGCTGCAGGGCAAAAAGATATTATTGGGCGTTACGGGTAGTATCGCTGCTTATAAATCTCTCCTGCTGGTCAGGGCGTTGATCAGGGAGGGGGCCGTCGTGAAGGTTATTCAGACCCCTTCCTCGAAAGATTTTGTCACCCCCCTTTCGCTGGCCACGCTTTCGAAGAACCCCGTCCTTTCCGATCTGTTCGCGGGAGATGTCTGGGCCAACCATGTCGAGCTGGGCCGCTGGGCGGATGTGATGGTGATCGCTCCCCTCAGCTGTAATACGCTGGCGAAGATGGCGCAGGGGCTTTGCGACAATCTGCTGCTGGCGGCCTATCTGTCGGCCGTCTGTCCTGTTGTCGTGGCGCCGGCTATGGACGAGGACATGTGGCACCATCCTTCCACGCAGGCCAATCTGGCGCGTCTGACGGCATTCGGCAACCGGATCATCCCGGTGGAGAAAGGTGAGCTGGCGAGTGGTTTGTATGGGGACGGAAGAATGGCCGAGCCGGAGACGATACTGGAATTTCTTCGGGACTTGTTGGGGAAGGGCCGTGATCTGGCCGGGAAAAGGGCGCTTGTTACAGCAGGTCCGACACACGAGGCCATCGACCCTGTGCGTTTTATCGGCAACCATTCTTCGGGCAAAATGGGCGTAGCACTGGCCAGGGAGCTTGTGCAGAGGGGGGCTGAGGTCGATCTGGTATTGGGACCTTCCTCTCTGACTATAGACCTGCCCGGGCTATCGGTCCACCCGGTAATCTCGGCCGAAGAGATGTACAAGGTCTGTCTGGAGAAGTTTGCCGGGGCCGATATAGCCATTCTTTCGGCGGCGGTCGCCGACTATACGCCGGTAGCCAGGGCGGCCGGGAAGATCAAGAAAACGGACGGCAATCTGGTATTGGAATTGATGCGGACCAAGGATATTCTGAAGACGCTGGGCGGGATAAAGAAAAAGGGGCAGGTCGTGGTTGGCTTTGCCCTGGAGACGACCGGCGAAAGAGAATATGCGCTGGGTAAGCTGGAGGCGAAGAATGCGGACCTGATCGTTCTCAATTCGCTGAATGATGAAGGGGCCGGTTTTGGTTACGATACCAATAAGGTCACCATTTTTGGCAGGGGCGGCAGCGAGCAGGTCTATGAGCGAAAGCCCAAACAGCAGGTAGCGGCAGACATTGTCGATCAAATCGAAAAACTGTTATATGCGTAGACAAAATCTTTTATTGGCGATCCTTTTGGTCGTGACGGGGACAGGTCTTCGCGCCCAGGAAATACAGGCGAATGTGGCTGTTGTCGCCAGCAGGCTTCCGTCTACGGTCGATCATAAGATATTTCAGACGATGCAGACGGCGCTGTACAATTTTATCACCGGGCGGAAATGGTCGAACGAGTCGTTTCAGGCCAGTGAGAAGATCGTCTGCAATTTTCTGATCAATATCAGTTCGACGGGGGACAACAATACATATCACTCGACGCTGACGGTGCAGGCCGGGCGTCCGGTGTACAACTCTTCTTACCAGAGTCCGCTGATCAATTTTCAGGATCCCGACTATACATTCCGTTACGTGGAATTCCAGCCGATGGATTTTAATGAGAACCGGGTGCAGGGTTCGGAGCCATATGCGGCCAATCTGACTGCCGAGATCGCTTACTATATCAACATTATTCTGGGACTCGATTTCGATTCATTTGGCCTGCGGGGCGGCGACCCTTATTTTCAGAAGGCATTGAACATTGTCAATAATGCGCCCGACAGCAGGGATATCCTTGGATGGAAGGCTTTTGACGGTATACGCAACAGGTACTGGCTGATCGAGAATCTGACCAACAGCAAGTATACGCTGGTTCATGATGCCTATTACAGCTATTACCGGAGCGGGATGGATCAGTTGTACGACAAGGAGTCGGAAGGAAGGGCTGCCGTGCTGAATGCACTGAATATGCTGAACACCGTCAATACGGATAACCCCAACAGTATGATACTCCAGTTCTTTTTTCAGAGCAGGGCGGGCGAGGTGTCCAAGATCTTTATAAAGTCTCCGCCCGATGAAAAGGCCAGGGCGCTGGACCTGCTCACCAAGCTGGATATTTCCAATATCAACAAATACAAACAGGATTTGCAATGACGAGGACAATTGCCGGCTTGTTGCTGGGGTTTATGCTGATGACGGGCGGCTGTTCGGATAAAAACAGTGTACCGTCGGATGTTTTGCCTCACGATAAGATGGAGGCCGTCATGTGGGATGTGATCCAGTCCGAGCAGTATTCGGCCAATTACCTTATAAAAGATTCAGCCCATCTGGATCTGAAGCTGGAGAATCTGCGGATGTACGACGAGATATTTCGTCTTCACCATACTTCGCGAGATCAGTTCCGGAAGAGTTATCAGTATTATATGGGGCGTGCCGACCTGGCCCAGACGCTTTTTGATAGTTTGCTGAACAAGGGCAACAGGCTTCGGACGGAGAGCTATAGCCGGCCGTCCCGGGCGATTGCGACTCCGCCTTCTGTGCCGGCAAAGGCGCCAGCGCC
>Ga0068853_100002098_pt1 | contig 14787 bp, 9 predicted proteins | sample KBSCornC32_FD_65655 | JGI IMG/M metagenome (GOLD analysis project Ga0068853, IMG submission 65655) | Corn rhizosphere microbial communities from Kellogg Biological Station, Michigan, USA - KBS Corn C3-2 | ecosystem: Host-associated > Plants > Roots > Rhizosphere > Soil ...
GCGTCGAAGTTGTGCCACTCGGTCTCGAACCACGGCCCCGTGCGGACCTCGAAGCCGAGCCCCAGGAAGATGTGCTCGACCTCGCGCCGCACCAGCGTCAGCGGGTGCAAGGTCCCGACCGCCCGCCCGTGTCCCGGCAACGTCACGTCCACCGACCGCGCCAGATCCGCCGCCAGCGCCGCCTCCGCCAGTCGTTCCAGTTGCAGGGTGACGAGTCGCTCGATCTTGTCTTTCGCCTCGTTGGCGACAACCCCTACCGCCGGACGCTCCGCCGGTGGTAGCTTGCCGAGCGACCTCATGTACTTCGATAGCTGGCCGCTCTTACCGAGGTACTCGGCCTGAAGCGCGCGGAGGCTTTGTTCGCTGACAGGCTCCGTCGAGCTCAACAGCTTCTGGAGGTCGACCTCGAAGCGTCGCGGCAGCTCCTTGAGCCCGTCAATATTCGATTCAGGGGCGTCTGAACTGGGCATGTCCGGGCGACCTCGACGTCAGAGCGAGCGAAGCGAGCGAGTTTGACGACGGGAGGCGCGGCTTTGCCGCGCCGGCTTCGACGACCTGCTCGTCAGGGTGGGCTCGTGGGAGGGGCGAAGCCCCTCCCGCGCGCTACCGTGCCGCCTCGACGACCTTCTGGAACGCGTTCGGGTCGGTGATGGCCAGATCGGACAGGATCTTGCGATCGAGCTTGATGTTGGCCTTGTCGAGCCCGGCGATCAGCTTGGAGTACGAGACCCCGAGAGCCCGCGCCGCCGCGTTGATGCGGATGATCCAGAGGCCACGGAAGTCCGATTTCCGCTTGCGCCGGTGAAAGAGCGCGTAGCGCCACTTGCGATGAACGGCCTCGACGACCGCTTTCCACAGCTTGGATCGACCACCACGGAAGCCACGAGCGTGCTTCCGGATGCGATCGCGCCGATGACGAGACTTGAATCCACCTTTTGCGCGGGGCATGTCCGACTGTCCTTCTCGACGATGGTGAACGGTTTAGGGGAATTTGGGGGCGGCGGCTCCGGTGCGGCGGCTCACGGGCGCTCGACGCGCCCGAGCTTCCGCTACGTGCCGTACGGGAGCATCGCCTTGATCTGATGCTCCTGCGTCTCGCTGATGTAGCCGCCGCGGCGGAGGTTGCGCTTGGCGCCGGTGCTCTTGGCGCCGAGGTTGTGGCGCAGATACGCCTTCTTCCTCTTCACGCGGCCGTTCGCCGTGAGCTTGAAGCGCTTCTTCGCGCTGCTGTTCGACTTCATCTTGATCTTGGGCATGAGAGCGGCGCAGTATACCGATCTGCGTTTCCCAGGCAAGCAATTCCGTCCGCTTGCGAGCGATGGCGCCGAGCCGGGTGGTCCCGGATCCCGAGGCCCTCCCCTTCCGGGCGGAAATCCGCCCCAACCCGGCGGTTCAGCCCTTCGCGCCAGCGGTCGCCGGAGCCTTGGGCGCCGCCGGACCTGGGGCCGCCGTGGGGGCCTTGGCGCCCGATTGAGGCGCCGCGGCCGCCGGAGCTTTGGCGGGACCGGCGGGGCTGGCTGCGGGCGTCGCCACGGGAGCCTTGCTGGGCACGCCCACGGGAGGACTGGCCGCGGGCGCCGGCCGTGCCGGAGCACCTCCGCCCGCCGTGCTGCCGTCAGCACCCACTGGGCGCGGTGCTCCACCAGAGGTCGGGATCGGCGGTCCGCCCACGGCCGGGGAGGCTGAACGAACGACACCGGCCTTCGGCCCGATGACCATGACCATGCGACGGCCTTCCATGATGGGCCGCTGCTCGACCGTCGCGATGTCGGACACCATCTTCATGACCTGATCGAGCATCGCCTGGCCCGTCTCGGGGTGAACGATCTCGCGGCCTCGAAACACGGTCACGAGCTTGCACTTGTTCCCCTCGGACAGGAACCGGCGGATGTGCTTGACCTTGAAGTCGAGATCGTGGTCGTCCGTCTTCGGACGCAGCTTGATCTCCTTCAGCAGGATCGTCGACTGGTGCTTCCGAGACGCCTTCTCTTTCTTGGACGTCTCGTACTTGAACTTGCCGAAGTCCATGATCTTGCAGACCGGCGGCGCCGCACGGGGATTGACCTCGACCAGCTCCAAGCCCTGCTCCTCGGCGAGGCGCATGGCTTCGTGAGTCGGGAGGATGCCGACCTGACTACCGTCAGCGCCAATCACGCGAACTTCGGGGACGCGGATCCGGCGGCCTACGCGGTAATTGTCTGAAGCACTCGGGGGTTGAAAACTTGGTCTTGCGATGACGTTTCTCCTGGTTCAGGTTGGACGCGCCGCTGCCTGAGGCGGCGGATAGCTATTTAATAGTCTCACATAAGAACGTTCAAGCGCGCGACAAGAGTTCGTTTCATCCAGATGTCACCGGAGGGGCGGCGGGTGCACCAGGTGCACCGGGCGCCGCCGCCAGGATGCCCGGAAGCGGCGGGCGAGCCTCGTCGGCCAGGCGCCGGCAGAGCGACTCGATGGCCTCGGCGGGCTGTTGCTGGCCCTCGCGGGTACGCGGGGAGACCACCCGCGCGGCCATGTCCTTCTCGCCCACGACCAGCATGTAGGGGATCTTGTCCACCTGCGCGCGGCGGATCTTGGCGCCCAGCTTGTCGGCGCTGTTGTCGGCCTCGACGCGCAGCCCCGCCGATCGCAGGGCGGCCACCACCTCGTCCGCGTAGGCCGCCGCCTTCTCGCTGACCGAGAGCACCCGCGCCTGGACGGGCGCGAGCCACAGCGGAAACGCGCCCGCGTGCTGCTCGATCAGCACGGCGATGAAGCGCTCCATCGAGCCGAGCAAGGCCCGGTGGATCATGACCGGCCGCTTGCGCGTGCCGTCCTGCGCCACGTACTCGAGCTTGAACCGCTCCGGAATCTGGTAGTCGAGCTGGAAGGTCGAGCATTGCCAGTGCCGGCCGAGGGCGTCCTTGATCTTCAGGTCGATCTTCGGCCCGTAGAACGCGCCTCCCCCCACATCGACCTCGAAGGGGCGACCGGTCGCCTCGAGCACGCCGCGCAGGGTGGCCTCGGCGCGGTCCCAGGCGTCCAGCTCGCCCATGTAGCTCTCGGGCCGCGTCGCCAGGAACAGATCGAAGTTCTCGAAGCCGAACAGCTTCAGCATCTCCAGCGAGAAGGTCAGGCAGGCCGTCATCTCGGCCCCGATCTGATCCTCGCGCACGAAGAGGTGACCGTCGTCCATCGTCAGGCCGCGCACGCGCAGCAGGCCGTGCAGGACGCCCGAGCGCTCGTAACGATAGACCGTGCCCAGCTCCGAGTAGCGCAGCGGTAAATCGCGGTACGAGCGCAGCTGCGACCGGTAGATGGCCGCGTGGAACGGACAGTTCATGGGCTTGACCAGGTAGCGCTGGCCGTCGAGCTCCATGCCGCCGAACAGGTTCTCCTTGTAGTGGGCCAGGTGCCCCGAGGTCTCGAGCAGCTCCTCGCGCGCGACGTGCGGCGTGTAGACCAGGTCGTAGCCGCGGCGCACGTTCTCGCGTCGGATGATGTCTTCGATCTGGTAGCGAACGAAGGCGCCCTTCGGGTGCCAGAGCACGAACCCTGGGCCGATCAGATCGTCCGTCGAGAACAGATCGAGCTGCTTGCCGAGCACGCGATGGTCCCGCCGCTTGGCCTCCTCGATCCTCGCCAGGTAGTCCTTCAGCTCCTGCTCGCTGCCGAACGCGGTCCCGTACACGCGCTGCAGCTGGGCGTTTCGCTCGTCGCCGCGCCAGTAGGCGCCCGCGAAGGACAGCACCTTGAAGGCCTTGATGTCGCCGGTGCGCTCGACGTGCGGCCCGCGGCAGAGATCGATGAAGTCCCCGTGCTGGAAGTACGAGACCTCGTCGTTCTCGGGGATCGAGTTGATGATCTCGACCTTGTACTTTTCGCCGCGCGATTCGAACAACGCCAGCGCCTCCGCGCGCGAGACCACCCGGCGCGTGAACGGCAGGTTCTCGGCGATGATCTTGCGCATCTCCGTCTCGATGCGTTCGGCGTCGCCCGGCTCGAAGGGCTCGGTGTCGAAGTCGTAATAGAAGCCCGTCTCGATCGAGGGGCCGATGGCGACCTTGGCGTTGGGCCGCAGCCTCCGCACGGCGTCCGCCATCACATGCGACGCCGAATGCCGCATGCGCGACAGCGGATCGTCAGGAACATCTCCCTTGTCCCGGGGCTTCATCTCTCGTTCGTTCTTCACAGCATCCTCAGCGTAACCCGCGCGAAGGACCAACTCCAAGCCCCTGGGCGCGCGACGGCCCTCCACCGCGCACGCCCGCAGCGGCGCGCGCGGCGCCTCGCGGGCCTACGACGAGGCGGGGTGCGCAGCGTGGCTTCGCCACGCGGAGTGCCGGGGGTTCGAGGGGCCACGCGGGAGCGGGGCCCCCCGATGAAGGAGGTAGGCACGGGCAGGATTGAACTGCCGACCCCTACCGTGTCAAGGTAGTGCTCTTCCACTGAGCTACGTGCCTGATTCCGCAGAGCGCGTACACTACGATGGGCGTAGCCGCTGTCAAGCGCGACGGGGCGAAGTTTCGACGAACCGCGCGAGAACAGGTCGTCCGCCCTCGGGACGGACAACCAGCTCGTCGGTCCGGCGCCCGGGGATCGCCGGAGCGCGAATTTTCGGCCCGGGCCGGGACCTGTTACCCTCGACGCGAGCCTCTCCGTGCGTCGAAAGCCAAGCGCCCCTGCATCGATCGTGGTCCTCGGCGGCTGTTGCCTGTGGCAGGCCATCGCGAGCGCGCAGACGCCGCCGGCCAGCACCACGGCCGTCGAGGTGAATCGATACCGGCCCTCGCCATTCTCCGACCGCACGCTTCGGCTCGACGGCACTGCCGTCGTGCCGCTCGGGCAATACCGGATTGGTGTGGACGTCGACTATGGGTTGCGGCCCCTCGTGCTCGTGGACCAGTCGCCCGGGATCGTCCAGGCCGGCACGGCGAGCGACCATCACAACGTCATCGAACATGCCGTCTCGGCCACGCTGCTGGCCAGCGCGGGCCTGAGCCATGGGCTCGAGGCGGGCCTGGCGGTCCCCGTGACCTTGTTCCAGACGGGGGAAGGGGCCTCGGGCGTCGCCAAGCCGTCCGCGTTCGGCGTCGGGAACCCGCAGCTCGGCCTGAAGGCGCGCCTCCTCTCCGCGGGCGGCTTCGGACTCGGCGCGGCCGTCCTCGCCTCGATCCCGGTCGGGACCGGGACCTTCACGCACGATGACGGCTTCGCCGCCGGCGGGCGCCTGTTCGCCGACCTGCGGAGCGGGCCCCTGGGCGTGGGCCTGGGCGCAGGCTTTCGCTACCACGCCGAGCGGGCGTTCTATGACTCGACGCTGGGCAGCGAGCTCGACTTCGCCGCCGCCGCCACCTACCGCCTGGGCATGCGCACCTCCGCGCTGGTCGAGGTGGCCGGGACCACGGCGGCCAGGAGCCCGTTCGAGAACAAGCGTCGGTCACCGCTGGAGGCGATGGCCGGCCTGCGGCAGCGTATCGGGCGGCTGTGGCTGATGGCGGCGGCCGGACCCGGGCTGGTGGAGGGGATCGGCACGCCCGTCTTCCGCGCGGTGGGCAGCCTGGCCTGGGCCAGCCACCCGCCGGACGCCGACGGCGACGGCATCTCCGACGACGACGATCGCTGCCCCGAAGTTCCCGAGGACCGGGACGGCTTCGAAGACGCGGACGGCTGCCCCGATCCCGACAACGATGGCGACGGCTTGCCGGACGCGGCCGACAAGTGTCCTTCGGACGCCGAGGACAAGGACGGCTTCGAAGACGCGGACGGCTGCCCCGATCCCGACAACGACAAGGACGGCGTCCTCGACCCGCAGGACAAGTGCCCCGACAAACCCGAGACGAAGAACGGCTTCGAGGACGAGGACGGCTGCCCCGACGACCTCCCGGCCCCGACCGATCGCGACAGCGACGGCATCGTGGATGACGACGACGAGTGCCCCGAGGAGGCCGAGGACAAGGACGGCTTCGAGGACGACGACGGCTGCCCCGATCTCGACAACGACAAGGACGGGATCCCCGACGCTCAGGACAAGTGCCCGCTCGAGCCCGAGACCATCAACGGCAACGAGGACGACGACGGCTGCCCCGACACGGGTCCCCCGAGCCAGGTGCGCCTCGGCAAGCACGAGATCGAGACGCTGCAGCCCGTGTTCTTCGACACCGATCGCGCGCGTGTTCGACACGCCTTCTACAACCTGCTCGGTCAGGTGGCGCTGCTGTTGAAGGCTCACCCCGAGATCGGCCGCTGCGGCGTCGAGGGACACACCGACGACACCGGCCCGCCGGACTGGAACCAGAAGCTGTCTGTGATGCGCGCGAGCTCGGTGATCGAGTTCCTGGCGGGCAAGGGCGTCGACCGGAAGCGGCTGGTGCCGATCGGCCACGGCGAGAGCCTGCCGTGGGCCTCGAACAAGACCGAGGAGGGCCGGGCCCAGAACCGGCGGGTCCTCTTCCACATCGAAGGCGTCGACATCGAGGGCCAGCAGAAGGAGCGGATGCGCGCCGAGCGCCGGAAGATGATTCAGATCCACAAACGCCGCGACAAGGCGGCGCCGAGCGGCGGCGGCACGCCTGCCGACCCGGACAAAGAGAGTGACCGAGCGAGCGAGCGGTCCGACGAAAAGGCCAAAGCCAGCGACAAGGCCAGGCCCGAGGACAAGGCCAGGCCCGACGAGAAGTCCCGCCCCGACGACAAGGCCAGGCCGAACGAGAAGGCCAGGCCCGACGAAAAGGCCAGACCGGACGAGAAGGCAAAGCCGGGAGCTGGAGCGAAGCCCGAAGAACGGTCCAGGACGCCGGCCGAGAAGCCGAGCGCCGCCGACAAGGGGAAGCCCGACGACAAGGGCAAGGCCGGGGCGGCCGCGGGTAAGGGGAAGGCGAAGGCGAGCGCCGACGACGAAAAGTCAGAGCCCGCCGCATCCCCCGACGAAGACGCTTCGCCGTCCTCCCCCAATGGGCCCAGGAACAAGCGCCTCCGCCAGCCTCGGGGCCCGGCCCACAACAAGCCCGACGGCACCGAGGAGCCGGAGCCCTCCACCCTCAAAGACCTGCTGAAGCTGCCCGAGCGCTGAGCCGAGCGCCCTTCGGAAGGTCGTCGGCGCGTCAGGCCTCGGCGACGCGCGCGTTCTTGTACAGGTCCTCGATGGCGGACCGATACCTGTCGGCGACCACCTTCCGCTTCACCTTCAGGCTGGGCGTCAGCTCGCCGGCCGCCTCCGTGAAGTCCGCCGGCAGGATGGCGAAGGCCTTGATCGTCTCGTAGGGCGCCAGGCCCGCGTTCAGCCCTTCAATCACCTTGCCGAGCTCCGCCCGCATCCCTGACACATCGGCCAGAGCGCCGTCATGGCCGCCGAAGCGCTTCACCGCGTCCTCGGATGGCGTCAGCAAGGCGACACAGTAGGGCCGCTTGTCCCCGTATACGACCGCCTGGGCGACCAGCGGAGTCCGGGCCTTGATGGCGTTCTCGAGCGGCTGCGGCGCCACCTTCTTCCCCCCCGCCGTGACGATGAGATCCTTCTTTCGATCCGTGATGCGGAGAAAGCCGTCCTCGAGCTGCCCGATGTCGCCCGAGTGGAACCAGCCCTCGGAATCGATGGCCTCGGCGGTGGCGGCGGCGTTGTTGTAGTACCGCGGGAAGATCGACGGGCCTCGCATCAGGATCTCGCCGTCATCTGCGATCTTGGTCTGCACGATGTCGAAGGCCCGCCCGACGGTGCCGAAACGGAAGTCGTCCAGTCGGTTCAGGAACGCCGCCCCGACGGTCTCGGACAGACCATAGCCCTCGAGGATCAGGATGCCGACCCCGTGGAAGAACTCGCCGATCTCGGCGGTGAGCGGCGCCGCGCCCGACACCAGGAACCGGCACCGATCGAGGCCGAGCCGCCCGCGGAGCTTCGAGAAGACGAGCCGGTCGGCCAGCCAGCGCTTGACCGCCAGCCAGCCGCCCACGCCGCGCTTCGACAGGACGGCCTTGGTCACCTCGCGCCCCACGCCGAGCGCCCAGCCCGTGATGACCGCCTTCAAGCCCTTGCCGTCCGACAGGGCCCGCTGCACGCCGGCGTAGAACTTCTCGAACACGCGCGGCACGCCGACCAGGTAGGTCGGCCGCGCCTCGAGCAGGTTGTCCTTCAGCTTGAGCAGCGACTCTGCGAACCAGGTGCCGATGCCGGCCTGCACCACCACCCAGGCCAGCTCCCGTCCGAGCACGTGAGCCATCGGCAGGAACAGGAGCTGCTCGTCCCGTTCATAGAGCGTCATGGCCCGGCACGCGCTGGCGATGGCCGACGTCAGGTTCTCGTGCGTCAGCACCACGCCCTTGGGCGTGCCGGTGGTCCCCGAGGTGTAGATGATCGTGAACATCGTCTCGGGCGTGTTCGCGCCGGCCCGCCGCTCCAGCTCACCCGGCGGCAGCGGGCTCGACGTGCGGCCGGTGGCCCGCAGGTCGGCGAGGGAACGGACCTGCTTGGGGCCCGCCGCGGCCCGCGCGTCCTCGAGCCGGATCTGGGTGCGCCCGCGCGCGTCGGGCTTCTCGAGCGTCACGTCCCCGGCGATGTGGACGAGCTGGGCGACGCCGGGGATCTCCCCGCTCACCGAGAGCACCTTCTCGAGCTGGGCGGCGTCCTCGACGATCGCCAGGCGCGCCCCGCAATCTCGCAGGATGAACGCGCACTGGTCGGCCGTATTCGTGGCGTAGATGGGGACGATCAGCGCCCCCAGCATCAAGGCCGCCACGTCGCACAGCATCCACTCGATCCGGGTCTGGGACAGCAGGCACACCCGATCGCCCTGTCCGACCCCGGCGGCGGCCAGCCCCGCCGCGATCTCGCGCGCAGCGACGTCTGCCTGCCCCCACGTCATCGTGACCCATGCCCCGCCCTCCTTGAACCGGAAGGCGATCAGGTCCCTGCTCTCGGTCACTCGGCGGGTCCACAGCTCGGTCGCCGTTCTCGCTTGTCGACCAAGGTCGCGGCTCATCACCTTGAATAGTCCGGTGCCGAACGAGCCACGTCAACAAGCGAGGTGAGCACACGGACCGAGGACCACGCCGGGTGTGGGATGTCCCGACATGCGTCGCGCCGTCGAGCGGAACCGAGCGCCTTCGAACCCAGGTGTTAAGCTGGTCACCGATGGCGATGGGAGGCGCTCGACGGCTTCGTCCGATCACGCGCGGTGAGCTGGCGCGCCGCGCGATCGCGATCTCGTTCGTCCTCCTCAAGCAGGCGGTCCGCTGGTGGTTCGGCTGGCTGTTCCTCCTGCTGCGCGCCTCCGGGCGCGAGCGACGCAAGACCTGGTTCGCTCAGGTCCTGCTCGACGCTTTCCGGGAGCTGGGGGTCACCTTCATCAAGGTCGGGCAGATCATGAGCACGCGACCGGATCTGATCCCGGTCCCCATCACGCGCGCGCTCGAGAGCTTGCAGGACGACGTCGGACCGTTTCCGTTCGAGCTGGCGGCCCGGACCATCGAGGAGGACTTCGGCCGGCCCGTGCACGAGATCTTCGCGGAGATCGCGCCGGTGCCCATCGCCTCGGCCTCGGTCGCGCAGGTCCACAAGGCTCGGCTGCCCGACGGACGTCTGGTCGCGCTCAAGATCCGGCGGCCTCAGGTGATCGAGCTGTGCACCTTCGACCTGGCGGTCATGCGGGCCCTGGCCCGGGCGCTCGAGATCATCCCCCCGCTGCGGGACTTCTCTCCCTCTGCCGCGGTCGACGAGTTCGGGCGAGCCATCTTCGACCAGCTCGACTTCACGATCGAGGCCCGGAACAACCGCCGCTTCCGGAAGAACTTCGCCGGGCGGAGCGACGTGATCTTCCCGGCCCTCGAGGACGGCCTGTGCTCCGAGCGGGTCCTCACCATGACGTTCATCGAAGGCTCGAAGATCCTCGCCACGCGCGGGGCGCGGTCCGATGCGCCGCGCATCGCCCGCCTCGGGCTGCAGGTCCTGTTGAAGATGATCTTCGAGGATGGGTTCGTCCACGCCGACCTCCACCCCGGAAACATCTTCATCACCCCCGAGGGCCGCATCGCGCTCATCGACCTGGGCCTGGTGGGGGTGCTGGACGACCCGCACCGGCTCGCCTTTGCCCGCTTCTTCGCCGCCTGGGCCAAGCGCGACGGGGACGAGATGGCCCACCTGATGTACGGGCTGTCGTCTAACGCCGGCGCCCCGCCCGACCCCGAGGCTTTCGAACGGTACCGGGCCGCCATCATCGACTTCGTCGGCCGGTACTGGGGGCAGCGGCTGGGGGAGGTCCAGCTTGGCAAGGTCCTGGTCGACCTGTTCGGGATCCTGCGCAGCCACCACATCCGCGTGAACGCGAGCTTCACGATCGTGAACATTGCGATCGCCGTCACAGAGGGCATCGGCAAGCAGCTGGATCCCAGCCTGGATCTGATGGCCGAGGCGCTCCCCTACTTCCTCAGTCACCCCGTCCCGAGCGACGCCAAGGCGGCCCCCTGAGTCGGCGCCTGCCGGCTGGTCCGTCAAACTGCCAGGTTGAGGCGTGATCTCGAGGGACCCGTTCCGGGAATGACAGGGAGCGCGCCCGCAGGACAATCGAGATCATGACCCGAAAGCGATCGTCCGAACGGGTGCGACTTTTCGTTCACATCGTAATGGCGGCGATTCGCTTGAACCCCTTCCCCAACCCCGCGTAATATCTGACGCGCCCCCGTCCGCCTATGACGTCGGCGTCATGGTGATATCGGAATCCACAGCCACTGTACCGTCGCGTTATCGCCTGATCGAGGAGGTCGGTCAGGGCGGGATGGCGATCGTGTACCGTGCCAAGGACGACAGTCTGAAGCGCGAGGTGGCGATCAAGGTGCTGCACCGACACCTGTCGGCCGAGCCCGAATCGAAGGCGCGGCTCGAGCGCGAGGCCCAGGCCGTCGCGAAGCTGCGGCACGACAACATCCTCGAGATCTTCGACTACTCGGGGGCGGACGCCTCCAGCTCGTACATCGTCACCGAGCTGATCCACGGCGAGACGTTGAAGCAGTTCCTGGCGCACCGGAGCATCGGACACCCGGAGATCGCGTCTCTCATCACGGCGGAGCTGTGCGGCGCCCTCGTCCACGCGCACGGAGCCGGGATCATCCATCGCGACGTGAAGCCCGAGAACGTGATGATCCGCAACGACGGGCTGCTGAAGCTGATGGACTTCGGCATCGCGCAGGTGCTCGACCTCGAGCGGATGACGGTGACGGGCCAGCTGCTCGGATCGCCGGCTTACATGGCGCCCGAGCTGATCGAGGGCAAGCCGCTCGACGTGCGAACGGACGTGTTCTCGCTGGGCATCCTGCTCTATCAGATGGCCACCGGGGTGCTGCCGTTCTCGGGGAAGAACCCGCATGAGGTGCTGCGCCGGATTGCGGAGGGCCGGTTCCCGGACCCGCGGGGGCTCAACCGACTGGTGGGCGCGGGCCTGGGCCGCATCATGAGCCGGGCCCTGGCGCGTGATCCGGACGCCCGCTATCCGGACATGAAGGCATTGCTCGCAGACCTGACGGAGCAACTGGGCGACGCTGGGCTCGGCGAGCCCCGCGCCGAGCTGCGCGCCTACTTCGCAGATCCCGACGCGTTCGAGAAGGCGTTGCCCGACCGGATGACGCCGGCCCTGATGGCGACGGCCGCGAAGCAGGTGGCGGCCCGCAACGCGGGGCGAGGGATCGAGTGCTGGAACCGTGTGCTCGCCTATGCCCCGGAGCACCCGGAGGTGACGGCGGCGCTGGAGCGCTTCGAGGGCCGCGGGCGGCGCCGGCGGCTGGCGCTGGTGGCGGCGGCTGGCGTGGCGGCCATGGGGCTCGCCGTCGGCATCGGAACGGTCGGATCGAGGGGAGGCAGCTCCAAGCGGGAGGGTGGGCAGCTCGGGCCGGCGACGGCGCCCTCCGCCGGCGCGGCCAGCTCCGCCACCCGGGGGAACGTCGGCGCCAAGGGCCAGCCCGGAACGCCGGGACCTGGCGGCGCCGAGAACGCGAACGTGCCCGTCGGGGCCGCTGGACCCGGGGCGTTGCTGCCCAGCCCGAGCCCGACGACGACGCCGACCCCGGGCACGACCCTCGCGGTCGCCGAGCCGGACAGAGGCAGCTCGACGGGGGGAGCCGAGCACGGCGCCCCCGGATCGCCGACCGTGACGGGACGGGGAGCCGGCTCGGCTCGTGGCGCGCACGGGCGCTCTGCGGAGCGAGGCGCGGCCGAGACCGAAGGGAGCCGAGCCGCGCTCGGGGGCGGCGCAGCCGAGGCCGCCCTCGCGGGAGCGTCGCGCACCTTCGCCCTCGGGCCGACTCCCCAGAACGTGGACGTGTACCTGGACGGCGAGAGGCAGTTCGCCTACGACATGGACCACCGCAACCTCACGGTCCCCTGGACGGGCACGCACCAGATCGAGTTCCGCAGCCCCTCCGGCTGTTGCTTCGTCGAGCGCGTCGAGATCGGCCCCGAGCGTCCGGTCCCCCCCGACAACGTCATCGCGCGCAAGCTCAAGTGGAAGCCGGCTCGGCTGACCGTCACCACCCAGCCCCCTGCCCCCGGCGCCCGCATCATGGTGCGCGACGCGGCCCGCCCCGATCGCGGGAGTGTGGTGAGCCCCGGTGAGGAGGCCAACATCCCGTTCCTGGCCACCGACGAGGGTCAGAAGGAGATCGACCTGTCGGTGGACACCGGCTCCGGCCTGGTGGCCGAGCGCGTGCTGGTGCGCGCCGGCGAGCACAAGTCCGTCTCCGTGTCGCTCGACCGCGCCGGCAGACCAGCGGCGGGCCCATGACCTTCCTCGTCACCTGCGCGGTGGTGGTCGCTGCGGCTGTCATCCCTCGACCGGCCACGCCCGCCCAGGAGTTCGACCGCGGGCGAACGGCTTTTCAGCGCGGCGAGTACGAGCGCGCGATCAGCCTCATCTATCCGCTCGTCTACCCCGAGCTTCGCCTGGAATCCGAGGGCGAGGTCTTGATCGCGCACCGTCTGCTCGGGGTGTCGTACCTGTTCGTGAACAAGCCGAACGACGCGCGCATCGAGTTCCGCAAGCTGCTGGAGCTGGCGCCGGACTACCGCTTCGATGCGCTCCTCGATCCCCCGCGGGTCGTCGAGTTCTTCAATGCCCTCGTGCGCGAGCAGCAGGAGCAGCTCGGGGACATCGAGGCGCGGCTGCGCAAGCGCGAGGAGCAGCGCAACCGGCACCTGGGCGAGATCCTGGTGAGGCGGGTCGAGCGCCGCCCGTACGCCGTGAATTTCCTCCCCTTTGGAGCAGGGCAATTCCAGAACGAGCAGCATACGAAGGGCTGGCTCTTCCTCGGCGCGGAGGCGCTGCTGGGCGCGGTGTCACTGGGAGCGTTCATCACGAACTTCACCCTCTATGGGACGAGCCCCGAGAGGGAATGCATCGGTGGCACCGCCAGCTACGTGGACAACAAGTGCCCTGCCGCCAAGGTCGATCACTCGCGCGAACAGACGTCTCACGACATCACCCGTGTCCAGGTGGTCTCCGGCGCCGCGTTCTTCGCGGTGGCCCTGTGGGGCGTGATTGACGCCGTCCGGAACTACCGTCCCGAGGTTCCTCTCGGTGACTCCTACATTCCGGCCAACGGTGCGCCGGAGACGGCTCCCGCCTCGAACAAGGCCGGCCCCTCTGCGTGGAGAATCAGCCCCCTCATCGGCCCGCTCGCCCAGGGCGGCGCCTTGACCCTGACCTTCTGAGCCCCTAGCCCCCGAGGACACCCGCCCATGGCCACCTTGCGAATGCAGCTTCCCGGAAAGGGCGTCAAGGTCTATCACATCTACAAGAAGATCACGTCCATCGGACGGGGCGACGACGTGGACATCCGCTTGCCCGACCCCGGGCTCAGCGAGAGCCACGCCTACGTCCACTTCGACGGGCGCGACTTCAACATCGCGACCACCGAGCGCGACGCCGAGCTGTTCGTCAACGGGCGCAAGCGCAACAAGCACCGCCTGACCCACGAGGACCGCATTCGCCTCGGGATCTGCGAGCTGGAGTTCTCGCTGTACGACGAGCCGGTCACCGACGAGACGGCGGCCCAGACGCTGGCCGAGCTGAACTCGTACAAGAAGCTGTTCGAGTTCTCGCAGAAGCTGATGGAGAAGTACGAGCTGCCGACGCTGCTCGACGCGCTTCTGGACGTGGTCATCCAGGTGACGAACGCCGACAAGGGCTTCATCGTCCTGGTCGAGTCGGGAGAGCCGGTGGTCAAGGTGGCGCGCAACCTGCGCCGCGAGACCATCAGCGACGCCGTCAGCCACCTGTCGGACTCGATCCTGGCGCGCGTGATGAAGAGCCGGACGCCGCTCATCATCTCGGACGCGCTGAGCGACGCCGAGTTCAAGAACTCGATGTCGGTGGTGAACCTGCGCCTCACCTCCGTGCTGTGCGTGCCGATGCTCGAGCGCGGGAACACGCTGGGGATCATCTATGTGGGCAACGACAACGTGGCGCAGCTCTTCGACGAGACGCACCTCGAGCTGCTCACCATCTTCGCGGCCCAGGCCGCGCTGCTGATCCGCAACGCGCTGCTGGTCAACGAGCTGCAGATCGACAACCGCGCCCTGCACGAGCGCATCGAGCAGATCCGCTTCGGCGAGATCCTGGGCTCGTCGCCGCCCATGCAGGAGGTGTTTCGCAAGGTCCAGAAGGTGTCGGTCACCGACATCTCCGTGCTGATCACGGGCGAGACGGGCACCGGCAAGGAGCTGATCGCGCGAGAGATCCACAACCGCTCGAACCGCGTGAAGGGCCCGTTCGTCACCATCAACTGCGGCGCCATCCCCGAGAACCTGCTGGAGAGCGAGCTGTTCGG
>Ga0068853_100002100_pt1 | contig 14778 bp, 15 predicted proteins | sample KBSCornC32_FD_65655 | JGI IMG/M metagenome (GOLD analysis project Ga0068853, IMG submission 65655) | Corn rhizosphere microbial communities from Kellogg Biological Station, Michigan, USA - KBS Corn C3-2 | ecosystem: Host-associated > Plants > Roots > Rhizosphere > Soil ...
CCGAGGCGGCGGCGTTGCGCTTGAAGGTCGATGAACTGGATCGGGGCTGTCATGGGAACTCCGGACGATTTGGGGATGCAGGGGTTCTAGGGGGCCATCGCCAAGGCGACAACCCCAAGAATTGTTGCGAATTGCGTCAAGCCTAAGGAATTACAGCTTAATTCCCTTCAGAATCGGCTTCAGCGCTGGGGCGATGTCGCTGCGCGACAGGCCCACGGCAATGTTCGCATGCAGGAATCCGACCTTGTCGCCGCAGTCGTAGCGGGCGCAGCTCGTCTCCACGGCATGGAACGGCATCTTGCCGATCAGCTTCTCCATTGCGTCGGTGAGCTGGATTTCGCCGCCGGCGCCTTTCTCGCGCTTGTCGAGGATCGAGAAGATTTCGGGCTGCAGGATGTAGCGGCCGATGATGCAGAGCGTGGACGGCGCTTTCGCGGGCGAGGGCTTCTCCACCACCGCTTTCACTTCGGTGATGTTGCCCTTGGTCTTGCCCGGGTCGATGACGCCGTAGCGTTTCGTTTCTTCGCGCGGCTTGTTTTCTGCCGCGACGATCACGCCGCCACCGACATCGTTGTAGGCCTTGATCATCTGCTTCAGCGCGCCCGGCTTGCCGAAGAGAAGATCGTCGGGCAGCAGCACCGCAAACGGATCGTCGCCGATCAGGTGGCGCGCACACCACACCGCATGACCGAGACCGAGCGGCTTCTGCTGGCGTGTGAAGCTGACCGAGCCTGATTTGGGCAACCCCTCGAGAAGAGAATCGAGTTCGTCGGTCTTGTCGCGCTGGGACAGCAGCGACTCCAACTCATACGCATGATCGAAGTGGTCTTCGATGACGTGCTTGCCGCGGCCAGTGACGAACACGAATTGTTCGATGCCCGCTTCCTTGGCTTCCTCGACGGCATATTGAATGACCGGTTTGTCGACGACCGGCAGCATCTCCTTCGGCACCGCTTTGGTGGCAGGAAGGAATCGCGTTCCCATGCCGGCGACAGGGAAGACGGCTTTGCGGACGGGTCGGATTTTGGCCATTGCGGAAGCTTTGCTGAAGGACGCCGTTTCATCGCACACCCGCGCGGGCAGCGTCCATATAAGAAGCTGAAAGGATTGACCGCGCGGCCTATCTGTTCTCCGATAGCGCCATCCATATCCCCGGAGTTTCTCGATGATCGGCATCACCGCGTATGGCGCGTATATCCCGCGCCGCAGGCTTCAGCGCAAAGCGGTGGCCGAGGCCAACAAGTGGTTCGCGCCGGGCCTGATGGGTGCCGCCAAGGGCGAACGTTCGATGGCGAACTACGACGAGGATTCGGTGACGCTTGCCGTCGAGGCCGGCCGCGATTGCCTGCCGGCCACCGACGCGATCAAGGATCGCGCGTTCGTGGACGCGATCTATTTTGCCTCGACCACCATGCCGTTCTCCGATCGCCAGAATGCCGGCATCGTGAGCGCGGCGTTGCAGTTGCCGCAGAACATCTCCTCCGCCGACGTGTCGTCGTCGATGCGTGCAGGAACGAGCGCATTGACGATGGCGCTGGATGCGGTTGGCGCTGGTCGCACGAACGCGCCGCTCGTCGTTGCCGGTGAGAAGCGCAAAGCCCGCGCTGCATCACCGCAGGAACTCGCCATCGGCGATGCAAGTGCGGCGTTGATGCTCGGCAAGGATAAGGTCATCGCGAAGTTCATCGGCAGCCATTCGGAAACGCTCGATTTCGTCGATCACTTCCGTGGCGAAGGCGACGATTTCGATTACGGCTGGGAAGAACGCTGGATCCGTGACGAGGGCTATTCGAAGATCGTGCCCGCCGCCGTGAAGGCGCTGTTCGAAAAGACCGGCGTGAAAGCCGCGGACATTGCGCACTTCATCCTGCCGTGTCCGTTCGCCAAGCTGGATCAGACCATCGCCAAGCAATGCGGCATCGATCCGGCGAGGACGCGGGACAATCTTGCGAGCAATGTCGGCGACAGCGGTTCGACGCATGCATTGCTGATGCTTGTGCATGCGCTGGAGCAGGCGAAGATCGGCGACAAGATCCTCGTCGTCCAGTTTGGTCAGGGCTGCGATGCGTTGCTGTTCGAAGTCACACCGGCCATCGCCGATCTGCCGAAGCGCAATGGCGTCACCGGTTCGCTCGCGCGCCGTAAGGAAGAGACGAACTATCTCAAATATCTGGGCTTCAATGGGCTCATCGAACTCGAAAAGGGCATGCGCGCGGAAGTCGATAAGCGCACGGCGCTCTCCGTGCTCTATCGCAAGAACGACATGCTGCTGGGCCTCACCGGCGGCAAATGCCGCGTGTGCGGTACCGCGCAATTCCCGAAGACGCGCGTCTGCGTCAGCCCGAACTGCAAGGCGATCGATAGCCAGGACGATTATGGCTTCTCCGAGCGGCAGGGCGAGGTTCTGTCGTGGTCGGCGGACTTTCTCACCTATTCGATGGATCCACCCAACCACTACGGCATGATCACCTTTGCCGAAGGCGGCCGCTTCATGACCGACATCACCGATGTCGAGCAGGGGCAGGTCGATAGCGGTACAAAGGTGCGTATGAGTTTCCGAATCAAAGACCGCGACGAGAAGCGCGGCTTTGTGCGTTATTTCTGGAAGGCGGTACCGGTATGAGTTCACGTGCTGTTTCTGCGGAGGCCGTTGCCGCCGATGCGCTGGCCGCGGTGGCCATCGGCGCTCTGGCGCTGGGCGCACTCGCGCTCGGCTTTGTGGCGATCAACTGGCTGTACGTGCGCCGGGGCAAAATCGACCGCCTGGATATCGCCGATCTGCGGATCGGCAAGCTGCGCATCCGCCAGCAAATCGAGGATTTAGAACCCGATTGGGGTTTCTGAGCACGGCGCTATAATCCCCCCAGAGCTTTGGGGAGGCCGCCATGCCTTATGTCGAGAACCGCATCGTCCACGATGCCGATTCCCATTTGATGGAATTGACCGACTGTCTCGATCCGTTCCTCGATCCGAAATATCGCGCGGCCTATGACGAGCTGCCGAAGGTGAAGGCGTGGCCGCGTGACGGTAAATTGCCGACCTGGGCGAACAAGCAGCATGACGATGCCGAGTTTCGCGCCGGATCGGATGCCAACATCCTTCTGCGCAAGAATTACGAAGCGCTCGGCGCGTTCCGCAAACAGGACCGGCCACATGCGCTCGACCTGCTCGGATTTTCGAGCCAGCTGATCTTCACGACGTGGTGTCTCGGCAATTTCGGGCTTGACGATGTGAACCCTGAACTCGCCTATGCGACGGCGCAGGCACACAACCGCATGATGGCGGATTTCTGCTCCGTCGATCGGCGCTTCCTCGGTACGGCGTACATTCCGCTCTCCGATTTCGAGCGGACGAAGATCATTGCGCGCGGAGCCATAGACCTCGGTCTGAAGGCGCTGCTGATTCCGTCGACCAGCCCGAAGGGACATTCGCCGAGCCACATTGCCTTCGAGCCGCTCTGGGCGATGGCGCAGGAAGCGGGGCTTCCCATCGTCTTTCATGTCGGTGGCGAGGAGAAGTTGCGTGCCGATTACTTCAACAACGGTTTGCCGCGCGTGAAGGATTTCCATGGCGGCGAGGAGAACTTCACCTCGGTCAGCTACATGCAGATCCCGTATTCGGTGATGACGACGCTCGCCGCGCTGATTTTTGATGGTGTGCTGGACCGTTATCCGCGTCTGAAGTTCGGCGCCATCGAGCTCGGCGCGTCGTGGCTGCCGGGCTGGATGCGGAACATGGACAGTGCCGCACAGGCCTTCATCAAGAATGAGGAGCGACTGCAGAAGCTCTCCGCGAGGCCGTCGGAGATCGTGCGGCGTCAGGTACGTGTCACGCCATATCCGCACGAAGACGCCGGCTGGATCATCGCCAATGCGGGTGAGGAGACGTGTCTGTTCTCGTCCGACTTCCCGCATGTCGAGGGTGGCCGCAATCCTCTCAAACGCTTCAACGACAGTCTGACGAATACATCGCCGCGCGCGGTCGAGCGCTTTTATTGCGACAACTTCGTCGATCTGATGGGCGAGGGGTTGGCGGCTGATCTCAGGCATCCCGCACCGCGCGTGGCCGCTTGAAATACGACGTTATTGTTCTCGGCCTCGGCGCGATGGGGAGCGCCGCGATCTATCAACTCGCAAAGCGCGGTGCGCATGTGCTGGGCATCGACCGCTATGCGCCGCCGCACGGCTTCGGGTCCACGCATGGCGGCACACGCGTAACCCGGCTGGCGATCGGTGAGGGCGAGCACTACACACCCCTCGCCAAGCGCAGCCACGAGATCTGGCGCGAGATCGAATACCAGACCGGCGCCAATCTGCTCTGCACCAATGGCGGCTTGATCATCTCGAGCAAGGTCAATCCGGCTTCCACGCATGTGAAAGGCTTCTTCCAGAACACAGTCGATGCTGCGCGCAAGCACGGTGTTGCGCATGAATTGCTCGATGCCGCGGAAATTCGCCGCCGCTATCCAATGTTCAATGTCCGCGATGACGAATTCGGCTATTTCGAACCGAGCGCCGGCTTCGTGCGGCCCGAAGCATGCGTTCACGGGCAACTCGAACTCGCGAAAAAACACGAAGCAGTGCTGCGCACCGGCGAGACCGTTCTGAGTTACGAGCCGCGCGCCGACGGCGTCAGCATCGTTACTGACAAGGGAAGCTATGAAGCCGACAGGTTGATCATCGCAGCGGGCGCTTGGGCGCCGGAACTGCTCGGCCCCGATTTCGCGCACCTGTTCAAAATCTATCGCCAAGTGCTGCTCTGGTTCCAACCGCGCGGAAGCATCACGGCGTATCGGCCCGATCGCTTTCCGATCTTCATCTGGGAACTGCCGGATGCCGGTCAGGGCATTTACGGCTTTCCGGCCATCGATGGTACGACAGGCGGCATCAAAGTCGCGTCGGAATCGTTTGTGGAAACCACCAATCCCGACGATGCGCTGCGCGAGGTGTCATCTGAAGAGATCGCGGAGACTCATGCGCGTTACATCGCGCCATTCTTTCCGGATCTGAGCGACGTCTGCGTCAAATCGGCGGTCTGTCTTTATACCGTCACGCCCGATTTCGGCTTTATCATCGACCAGCACCCGGGTTCCGATCGTGTGATGGTGGCTTCGCCATGCTCGGGCCACGGCTTCAAGCATTCCGCGGCCATCGGCGAGGCGCTGGCGGACTGGGCCACCAAAACGCAGAGCCGTCACGACCTTTCGCCCTTTGGATTTGCGCGATTTGGCGGTCGATAAGTCCTCTCAAGCCATTTCCATTTTGTAAGCCATCGCATAGGGTTGCGCCTCTTTTAGGGTTCGCCGGGCGTGTTCAACAGGTTTCTCAAGGCAGTCGGCTGCGCCGTGGCGCTATGGCTGGGCGTGACGGCTGCATCGGCCTCGCCCTGGGCCGAGGTCGGCGACAGCCAACTGCGCTCCGACATCCAGCTTCTCGCCAATGCCGGCGTCATCGACGACATCACGACCCAATGGCCCATCCCGTGGGCAGGCTTGCTCTCTGCACTGCGCGACCAGGTAGGCCTCGCGAGCCAGCCGGCTTATGTGCGCGCGGCGGCGCAGCGCGTCGGTGCTTATGCGAAGTCGCAGATGGTACGCGGCACCTTCAGCGGTCACGTGACCTCAGATTTCACCAACCAGCCGAATGTCGTGCGCAGCTTCGATGGCCTTGGGCGCAACAAGGGTGAGACGCAGTTCTCGCTCGAATACATGGACAGCAGCACGGCGCTGCGCCTGTCGGTCGGCGCGTGGAGCGACTTCACCGGCGGTACGACACATTTCGATCCCGATGGCTCGTTCATCGCGCAGCGTGTTGGCGGCGTGGTCGGATATGCCGGCTATCTCACCCACTGGTGGGGCCCGGGATGGATTTCGGCGCTGTCACTCTCCAACAATGCGCGCGCGTTCCCACAGATTGGATTCTCGCGCATCGACACCGCGCCGTTCCGTACGCCGTTCCTGAGCTGGCTCGGTCCGTGGCAGCATGAGTTCTTTGTCGGCGTGTTGGACGACGACCGCGTTGCGAAAAACACGATCTATGTCGGCACCCGCTTTACGTTCAACCCGCTTCCCGGCCTGCAAATCGGGTTGGCCAGAACAACGGAAATGTGCGGAACGGGACATATCTGCTCGCTCTCGGAATATTTCAATCTTGCCAACGACCCCAAACACGTCAACGCCACGAACGATGAAGGCCTGATCGATATCCATTATCAGAACACGATCGGCGAGATGCCGTTCGAGGTCTACACCCAGATGATGAACGAGGACTCGAACCCGATTACCCATTCGGTGACGAGCCATCTGTTCGGCGCGAGCGTATGGTTCCCGCTGACCGTCAAGAACATGATGCGCGTGACCGTCGAATACACCGACACGGTGCCGACCGAGGACATTTTCAGTTTCGGCAATGTCGATCACGGCGCAGCGTATAATAACTCCGGCTATATCGACGGCATGCATTACCGCGGAGAGTCTCTCGGCTTCAGCCTCGACAGCGACTCGCGGCTGTTGTCACTACAGGCCGCGTGGGCGGACTCGTACGACTGGTCCTATGAGGTGTCGCTGCATCACGCCACCATCAACAACCCTCACAACATCACCGGCAACGTCGTTTCCGCGAAGCCTGTGATCGTCAATCTGGGCGAGGCGCGCGTCGGCATTCCGCTGTTCAAGAATTTCAAACTTGATCTTGCGGCGCGTGTGCAGGACAACCAGCCCTTCCCGAAGCACGGCGCGACAGGCGCGGGCGAAGCCGCGATAACCATCGCTTTCTAAGCCATTGCAGAGGCGTCAAATCGGGGTTACCCGTTCTTTAACCACGTTTACCCAGAATTGACTCAACACAAGGCGCTCCGCGCTACAGGACGGCAATGGCGAAATTCGAAGACAAACTCAGCGACAAGACCGTTCGCGTCGGCGTGATTGGCCTCGGCTATGTCGGCCTGCCGTTGATTCATGTGTTCTGGCAGGCGGGACTTCACACCGTCGGCTTCGACGTCGATCCGGCGAAGATCGAAAAGCTCGCGAAGGGCGAGACCTACATCAAGCATTTCCCGTCCGACAATGTGCGCGTGATGAATGCGTCGGGCCGCTTCCATGCGACCGCCGATTTCTCCGAACTCGCCAATGTCGATGCCGTGCTGATCTGCGTGCCGACGCCGCTCGACGCCGAGCACGAACCCGATCTCAGTTATGTCGTCTCTACGACGGAGACGATTGCGAAGCATGTCCACAAGGAGATGCTGATCGTTCTGGAATCGACGACCTACCCCGGCACCACGGTCGAAGTGGTGCAGCCGATCCTGGAGACCAGCGGTCTGAAGGGCGGAACGGATTTCCTGCTCGGCTTCTCGCCAGAACGCGAAGATCCAGGCAGCGGCTATGAGACCCGCAAGATTCCGAAGATCGTTGGCGGCATCGATGAGCGTTCGGGCAATTGTTCCGAAGGGCTGTACGCGCTCGCTTTTGCCGAAGTGCATCGCGTGCGCGATACGCAGACCGCCGAGGCGGTGAAGATCACCGAGAACATCTTTCGCGCGGTGAACATCGCGCTCGTGAACGAACTCAAGATCGCTTACACGAAGATGGGCATCAATGTCTGGGACGTGATCGACGCGGCGAAGACGAAGCCATTCGGTTTCATGCCGTTCTATCCGGGCCCGGGCCTCGGCGGACACTGCATCCCGATCGATCCATTCTATCTGTCGTGGCGCGCGCGTCAGTTCAATGTGAAGACAGATTTCATCGAGCTCGCCGGTGTCGTGAACCGCGGTATGCCGAAGCTCGTGGTCGCCAAGCTCGACGAATCGCTGCAGGCGCATGCCGGAAAGCCACTCAAGGGCGCGAACGTTCTCATCATGGGCGTTGCCTACAAGAAGAACGTGGACGATCTGCGCGAAAGCCCGGCGCTTGAGATCATGGAATTGATCCAGAACGCTGGCGGCAAGATCGCCTTTCACGATCCCTATATCCCGGAGATCATGCCCACCCGCGAGCATCCGGAATTCACCGGCATGAAGAGCGTGCCGCTGGATGCCGCGACGGTATCGAAGTTCGACGCGGTTGTGATCACCACAGATCACAGCAATGTCGACTACGCGTCGATGGTCTCGTGGTCCAAACTGGTGATCGACACCCGCAACGCCACCAAGAACGTCCACCGCGGCAGCGCGCGGATAATCGCCGCTTAACACACAATTTTCCGCGGAAATCGGCCTGTTTTGCCGTCTTTACACCGTCATGCCTGCGGCCTTAGATGGCTGACCGCTATTTGAGGAGTTCGTCATGGCCGCCGGCATCAAGGACAAGGTCGCGATTCTGGGCATGGGCTGCTCGAAGTTCGGCGAGCGCTGGGACATGGGCGCCGAAGAACTGATGGTCGAAGCCTATCTCGAATGCATGCAGGACGCAGGCATCGAGACCAGCCAGATCGACGCCGCGTGGTTCTCCACGGCCATCGAAGACCAGCATGTCGGCAAGGGCGGCACGCCGCTCTCCGTCGCGCTGCGTCTGCCGAACATTCCGGTGACGCATGTCGAGAATTTCTGTGCCTCCGGTTCGGAAGCGTTTCGTGGCGCGGTCTATGCGGTCGCGGCGGGCGCGGCCGATATCGCGCTGGCGCTCGGCGTCGAGAAGCTGAAGGACACCGGTTACGGCGGTCTGCCGCAGCGTGAGAACGGCACACTCAATCCGCTGTGGAGCGCAAACGGGTCTGCGCCGGGTAACTTCGCGCAGCTCGCGTCGGCGTATCGCAACAAGCACGGCGTGTCGAAGGAAGACCTCAAGCGCGCCATCGCGCATGTGTCGGTGAAGAGCCACGCCAACGGCACGAAGAATCCGAAGGCGCATCTGCAGAAGGCCATCACCGAAGAGATGTGCCTGAACGCGCCGATGATCGCGGAGCCGCTCGGCCTGTTCGATTGTTGCGGCGTGTCGGACGGTGCGGCCTGCGCCATTGTGACGACGCCGGAGATTGCGAAAGCACTCGGCAAGAAAGACCTCATCACCGTGAAGGCGCTTCAGCTCGCGCTGTCGAACGGTCTCGAGAGCCAGCACAATTCCTGGGATGGGTCGTACTTCCACACCGCGCGCATCGCGGCCAAGCGCGCCTATGACGAAGCCGGTATCCGTAATCCGCGCGACGAAGTGTCGATGATGGAAGTGCATGACTGCTTCTCGGTCACCGAACTCGTGACGATGGAAGACCTGCACATCAGCCGCGAAGGCGAGGGCTGGAAGGACGTGCTCAACGGTTTCTACGATGCCGACGGGCAGGTGCCGTGCCAGATCGATGGCGGCCTGAAATGCTTCGGCCACCCCATCGGCGCGTCGGGCCTTCGTATGTTGTATGAGATGTATCTGCAGCTTCAGGGCCGCGCCGGTGCGCGTCAGCTGAAGAACCCGAGCATCGGCATGACGCACAATCTCGGTGGCGCGCCGTCGATGAATGTGTGCAGCGTCGCGATCATCGGGGCGCAAGGAGCGTAAGTTTTTCACATGGCATTGTATCCAGTCATTCTCTCAGGCGGTTCGGGCACGCGCCTGTGGCCGCTCTCGCGTGCGTCTTTGCCCAAGCAGCTTCTGGCCTTGCATGGCGAGCGCACGATGATTCAGGAGACGGTGCTGCGCGCCGCGCTGCCGGATGCGAAGGCACCGCTGCTTCTGTGCAGCGAGGCGCACCGCTTCCTCGTCGCGGAGCAGATGCAGGAGATCGGTGTCGCGCCGCGCGCCATCGTGCTGGAGCCGATGGGCCGAAACACTGCGCCGGCTGCCGCCGTCGCGGCGCTGATCGTCGCCGAAGACGATCCGGAGGGCATCATCGTTCTTCTGCCGTCAGACCATGTCGTCCGAGATGGAAAGAGTTTTGCGCAGGCCGTGGGCCTTGCGGCGAACGCAGCGCGCGAGAAGCACATTGTTACCTTCGGCATGGCGCCGACTGGGCCGGAGACAGGCTACGGCTATGTCCATCGCGGCGCGCATCTCGAGAAAGTCGATGGCGTGCATCGCGTTCAACGCTTTGTCGAAAAGCCCGACGCCAAGACGGCGCAGGGCTATATCGACGATGGCGGTTATTTCTGGAACAGCGGGATGTTCGTGTTCCGCGCCGATGTGCTGCTCGAGGATATGCGTATCCATGCGCCGGATGTGCTGGCCGCTGCCAAGGATGCGCTCGAGAAGGCCAAGCGCGATGCCGATTTCGTGCGTCTCGACGCCGATGCCTTCAAGAACGCGCCGAACATCTCTATCGACTACGCGCTGATGGAGAAGACCGACCGTGCCGCCATCGTGCCGTGCAACATCGGCTGGAGCGATGTCGGCGCGTGGTCGGCGCTGTGGGATATCCGCGAACAGGATGCGCAAAAGAATGTGCTGCTCGGCGATGTCGTCGTGCACGACTCCACCGGCTCCTATGTCCACAGTGACAAGCGGCTGACCGCGCTGGTCGGGGTGAAGGATCTGGTCGTGATCGATACCGATGACGCCATCCTGATCGCGGACAAGTCGCGCGCGCAGGACGTGAAGGCGATTGTCGATCATCTCAAGAGCGCCAACCGCACCGAACATGCCGACCACAAGCGCGTCTCGCGCCCGTGGGGGACCTACGAGACCATCGACCTCGGCCCGCGCCATCAGGTGAAGCACATCATGGTCAAACCCGGCGGCCGCCTGTCGCTGCAGATGCATCACAAGCGCGCTGAGCATTGGGTTGTGGTCGAGGGCGTGGCACAGGTCACGGTCGGCGAGAAGGTTTCGACGCTGCGCGAAAACGAGTCCGTCTTCATTCCGCTCGGCGAAAAGCATCGCCTCGAGAATCTTGGCACCGTACCGATGCGTTTGGTCGAAGTCCAATGCGGCGGCTATCTCGGCGAGGACGACATCGTCCGCTTCGAGGACGTCTATGGCCGCGCGCCGGCGGGTTCCAAACCTCTATGAGCGTTCTGGTCACAGGCGGCGCGGGTTATATCGGCAGCCACATGACCTATGCGTTGCTCGACCGCGGCGAGGACGTGGTCGTGCTCGACAATCTGTCGACCGGAAATCGCTCGCTGGTGAGCGAGAAGGCGAAGCTGGTCGAAGGCGAGGTCGGTGACCGCGAATTGGTCAAGCGGCTGATCAAGGAACGCGGCATCGACGCCGTCATCCACTTTGCGGGCTCAATTGTGGTACCGGAGTCGGTTTCGGAACCGCTCGCCTATTACAACAACAACACGGTCGTCTCGCGCACGCTCATGGAAGCGTGCGTCGAAAGCGGCATGAAGAACTTCATCTTCTCGTCCACCGCCACGGTCTATGCCGAAGACGCGAAGCAGCCGCTTTCAGAAGGTGAGCCAAAAGCGCCGATCAGCCCCTACGCCAAGTCCAAGCTGATGACGGAATGGATGCTGGAGGACGCGTCTAAGGCGTACGATTTCCGCCATATGGTGCTGCGCTATTTCAACGTCGCCGGCGCCGATCCGAAAGGCCGCACCGGCCAGTCGTCGCCCCGCGCCACGCATCTCATCAAGCGCGCTGCGCAGGTGGCGCTCGGCCGTGTGCCACATCTCGACATCTTCGGCACGGATTATTCGACGCCCGACGGCACCGGCGTGCGCGATTACATCCATGTGACCGATCTGGTCAGCGCGCATCTGCTCGCGCTCGATGCGCTGCGGGGTGGCGCTACGTCCACGACGTTCAATTGCGGTTACGGCCACGGCGCCAGCGTGCGTCAGGTGATCACGACGGTAGAGAAGGTCCTTGATCGCAAGCTGCCGGTGAAGGAAAGCCCGCGCCGCGCCGGCGACCCGCCCACGCTCATCGCCGATCCCTCGAAGATCCAGGCACAGCTACATTGGACGCCGGTGCACGACGATCTGTCGGAAATCGTGCGGTCGGCGTTCGATTGGGAGCGGCGGTTCAATAGTTGAACGATCATAGCTCTGGGGGCTGAGCCATGCGCGCATTCGATTTCGTGATGACGCTGTATTCGTTCGTCTACGCGCTCGGCGTGGCGCAAATCCTGGCTACCGTCGGCGACATGGTCCGGGCGGGTAAGCGGCTTCGCTTCTCCTGGCTCAATGCAGGCTGGATGTTGAATGTGCTGCTGGCAATTGTCGCTTGGTGGCTGAGCCTGTGGGATCTGCGTGCCGAGACCAGTTGGCCGATGCTGACCGTGCTCGTGTTCTTTGTTGTGGCTTGCCTGCTCTACCTTTTGGCACGAATGGTCAGCGCTCCGATCCCCGCAGAAGGCATTGTCGATCTACAGCGATATCATCAGGAAGAGGGCCGCAAGTATGCGGCCGTGTTCACGGTGGAGGTGGCGCTGACCATCGCCACGGTATTCCTCTACGGCTCGTCCAGTCAGAACTGGATCGCGTCAAACGAAGCGAGCTGGCCGACGTTGGCTGCAAGCGTGGCCGCGACCGTAACAGGCAATCGCTGGGTGCAGGCTGCGGCCCTGTTTGTCATCCTGGCGATGTGGGTGTGGTACTATGCAACGCTGCAAGGCGCGCTGACCTAATGCCAGCGGGAGAGGGGACTAAGATGAAGATGCCTCTGTCCATCGCCGTGCTCCTGCTTGGCAATGTTCTTGTTTGGGGTATCCCTGTCGCACGCCTCGGCAGAGTGATCCTGTTTCCGCCGGTGGCCGATGCATCGGTGCTGATCGTATTGTTTGTCTATACGCTGCCGTGCGTGCTCGCGCTGGCGATATCGACGCTGGGCTTTTTTGTGCTTTGGAAAACGGAACAACTCAGCGCCGCGAGGGCGATGGGCGTGACATTCCTGGTATTCGGTCTGGGTGCCGCGGGCTGCACGTTTATTGCCGCCGCAGCAATCTGATTGTCCGACCGCAAAAATTGATGCGCACCCCTTGGTAGTGTCCTAATTTGAAATTGGCCTTCGTGGACCAGCTAGTCGTCGGCCAACCAGGCCGCCTATGACCATTCCTCCAACGATACAGCCCCATACACTGAAGAAGTGCTGCTGCTCTACGGCGCGGGTTTGATAAGCAGAGTAAATCCCCAATGCCAATCCGATTGCCGCGAACGTGAATATCGTTAGAAGCCACACTATCGTATGTCCTGCGTCCTTCACTTCGCCCGCACCTCCGCCACTATCTCTCGTCATGGCCGCCAGAACGAGACGATTGCGCCGCCCGCCACGATCAGCGCCCCGCCAGCAAGGATCGGCATGGTGGGAAGGGTGCGGAAGAACACAAACGTCACTATCTGCCAGACAATGAATAGGGTCGCGATGTAGAGCCCGACAACCTCGCCAAACTCCAGCGGGGCCAGATTCAAGAATGTCGAGTAGCCGAACACGAGCGCCGCGCCCAGCACAAACAGCCCAATCCGAGCGGCCGTTAGGCCCGCGTGGTTGTGCAGCGCAATTCGGACAATCGCGTCTCCGCTAACTTCAAGAACGGTAGCAACAATTAGAAACGCAACGGCCTGCAAAGCAGCCTGTAAGCTCAAGTTGATGATCCCTTTTGTGATCTTGCCTCTGCCACTATAGCCGCTGCGACGGCCTCTCGCGGGCCTTTGATCTGAGGCGTATGCAGCACGGCAAAGAACCGGCGCTTGCCATCGTCGCGCTCATAGGACCAAGCGTAGGACCGGAATGCGCCGTTGGGCTGCCCCTTGAGGTCGAACACATGCACGACGCCATCCCAGACCGTTTCTCCGTTGTGCGTCTCATGCACCGGCACGGCCTGCACAAACGTGGCCTTGCCGCCGTGCTGGGATTCAACGGCTTCCTTAAGCTGATCGACGGAAACTTCGGTCATCCCGCACCTCAACGAATGTCTAGCATCTTTTCCAAATAGGTCCTCGAATTATCATCGAGACGGTGACCGTGCTTTTCATACAGCTGGCTTAAGCCGTCCTTGCAGCCCCACGAAGCGGCGAACTGACCATTGCCCGCAGCGGCTTCCAGCACGTCTACTTTTTGCTGAGGAGTGGCTTGAGGGATGTACGGGCGAAGAATTCCAAACCACTTCTCCGCCGATGCGAACGAATTACAAGCGCCTAAACGATTGACGAGGAGATCAACACTGTAGCGCACGTCGAAGCTTGCTAGCCCGCCAAACAGCACAGCATCGTTGTCGCGACCCGGTTCAAATCTGCGAGCTTGGATGTGTTTCATAAAACCGGGAGGTAATGTTCCATCAATAGAAAGTGGCATTATCGCAAGTTCCTCTTCACAGAAGACGGCAATTCCCGATTCTTGAATGCAATATTCCGATTTGAGATATCGCTCGGTTAGTACCGCGACAAAAATCTCAGCCTCTTCGAGTTTAAGCAGGATCGTATCTTGCCAAGCCTGCGAAAGCTCAATGTGTTCGTGCGCCATGAATGGCTCAATTTCGACGTCACGAAAAAACTTACTGATTTCTGCCGCGATGTGACGGTCTTCAGTCTGATAGCTAAGAAATACCGACATGCAATTCACTGCCTTTCCAAGTTAGGTAGCTAACAAGGTTTTTTCCCGCGTTCTTTACGCAGACCACAGGCTCCTTTCTCAAACATGTTAAAGACCCTTTCCGTCGTCCGGAAACTCGTAATTGAATTCAAAAGTGTCCCCGTAGCGGGGATACAGGGAATTCAGTTTGTGCATGAAGTCAGTCCAGTCCTTGCTAAGGCGCATCACCGCAACCACGGCTCCTAAATGCTCTCTTAGTTTCGGATATCCGATATTGTTTGTGAGTTTTTGAAAGTATCGCTTCTTCGGACGGCCTTCCTCATTCTTCGGAATAACGCGCTTCAATTCATCCAATATGCCAGGCGCGAGACGGCTAT
>Ga0068853_100002104_pt1 | contig 14774 bp, 14 predicted proteins | sample KBSCornC32_FD_65655 | JGI IMG/M metagenome (GOLD analysis project Ga0068853, IMG submission 65655) | Corn rhizosphere microbial communities from Kellogg Biological Station, Michigan, USA - KBS Corn C3-2 | ecosystem: Host-associated > Plants > Roots > Rhizosphere > Soil ...
GCGCATCGTGATGCAAAGCGATCACGCATATGCGCCATGAATGCCACGCACCTGCACAGTTTCTGTCCAAAGAGCCGCCCATTGTGTTTTGAATCGCCAAAATTCGCGTCATAAGTTTTTTGCGGTGCAGCACGCTTCGCGAACATTCGTTACATTTAAGCGTCGAGAAATTTGCAGATGTCCGCGCGCATCAAACGCAGGTTGCATCTCGCGAAATCATTTTGATGTTCCAACTTGCTGACGCCTGAATTTCAGGTAACGTCCACGCACTTGGAGGGGATTGAACCCTCATAACTCGGGAGTCGTTTATGAACAAAACAATGCTTCTTGCCGCTGGTGCGGTACTTGCGTTGACCGGTGCCGCGTCGGCCGCTGGTCACATTGCTCCGGCCGGCCACGGCGTCGTGAAGGCGTTCCCCCGCGGTGCGGTGGATCGCGCTGCGCACGTCCTGTACGACCAGCACGGCACGGATTCGGGTATCGGCATCGTGTCGCAGAACTTCGAATCGTCGTTCGACGCCTATGACGCACAGGCTGCGGATGACTTCACCGTCAGCGGTGGCAAGTGGAAGGTCAGCGAAGTGGACGTCAATGGCGTGTACTTCAATGGCTCGGGCCCCGCGCGCGATGAGACCGTCACGTTCTACAAGGACAAGAACGGCCATCCGGGCAAGACCGTCTCCTCGCAGACGGCTGCTGGTTCGGACAGCTTCGGCTCGTTCAACATCAAGCTCGGCAGCAACGTGAAGCTGAAACCCGGCCACTACTGGGTGTCGGTTGTTGCGAACCTCGACTTCGGCGCTGGCGGCGAGTGGGGCTGGGAAAACCAGACCACGACGGTTGGCGATCCGGCCCAGTGGCAGAACCCGGGCGGCGGCTTCGGCGTCTGCTCGACTTGGGGTGACGAGAACTCGTGTATCCCGGACGGTCAGGGCGACCACATGTTCACCATCAAGGGCAAGGGCTGATAAAGCCTTTCACCGAGACGGTGATTGTTTGGAGAGGGCGGCCGATGGCCGCCCTCTTCTTTTTTCTGCGGCATGTTAGAAGCGACTGCACGACAGTCTGAGTTCGTTTGAAATCACCGCCATGAAGAATTCCGCCCAAACACCAGCAGCCCGCGTGGCTTCGCACCAAGGCGCTTCGCAGCCAAATTCTTTCGACGCCGCAGCCAGAGCACTCGAAGCAAAGCGGCCCCTCCGCCATCGCGATCTGAAGAAGATCTACGAAAGCCTGATCGAAAGCCGTCTGGACCAGGCAGAGGCTGGTCTCAGCGATTTTCTTGCCAGGCAACCGGACGATCCGGATGCCCTGAGCCTTATGGCGCGCCTCGCCGTGCGCAGAGGACATCTTCGGGAGGCAACTGCCCTACTTGAGCGCTGTCTGCGTGCGGCGCCGGACCATGATGCGGCGCGCTTGAACTACGCGGCGCTGCTCTTTCAACAGAGCAAACACGACGCCGCGCTGGCGGAGATGAACCTGCTGCTGAGCCACGATCCGCAGAACCCCCTGTTCCGCGCCTTGAAGGCCAACATTCTGGAATCCGTTGGCGAAGGTGAAGAATCGCTCGCGCTCTATGAACAACTGGTCGACGAAAATCCCGATCGCCCGGAAAGCTGGATCAGCTATGGGCACGCTTTGCGCGGGCTGGGCATTCAGGAGAAAAGCGTCGCGGCGTATCGCAAAGCGATCGAATTCCGGCCCGATTCCGGATCGGCCTATTGGAGTCTCGCAAATCTGAAAGCCGTTCGCTTTGGCGAAGCTGACATCGCGGCGATGCACGCGCAGCTCAACCGCCCGGATCTCAACGCCAACGACCGCACCATGCTGCAATTCGCGCTGGGCAAGGCCTACGAAGACGCCGGCGCATACGACCGCGCCTTCGAGCAATACGCAAAAGCCAACGCGGCGATGCGTCTTCGCATCGATTACGATCCGGACACGCTGACATCCGGCGTCGCCGCCAACAAGGCGCTGTACACCCGCGAGTTCTTCGCGAGCAGAAGCAACGCGGGTTGCAAGGCGCCGGATCCGATCTTCATTCTCGGCCGTCCGCGTTCCGGATCGACATTGCTTGAACAGATCCTGTCGAGTCACTCGGAGGTCGAGGGCACGGCTGAACTGCCCTACATCACCGGTCTCGCTGCGCGTCTGGAACATCGCGAAGGCTCTTCGTACGGCACCAAATATCTCAAGCTCATCGAGCAGATGACGCCGGAGGCTTTGGGGGCGCTGGGGCAGGAATACATGGAAAGCGCGCGCGTGCATCGAAAGCTCGGGCGTCCGTTTTTCATCGACAAGAAGCCTGGCAATTTCTCGCACACCGGCATGATCCTGACGATGCTGCCGAATGCGAAGGTCATCGACGCGCGACGCAACCCGGCCGCGTGCGGCCTGTCGATGTTCAAGCATCACAGCACCAAGGGCCGTTTGCGCCTCGCCGAACTCGGGCGTTTCTATCGCGACTATGTGGAGCTCATGGCGCATTTCGACGCCGTGCTGCCGGGCCGCGTCCATCGCGTGATCTATGAGAACATGGTCGCCGATCCGGAAGCCGAAGTGCGCCGCCTGCTCGACTATCTGGGCCTGCCGTTCGAAGAAAGCTGCCTGCGCTTCTATGAAACCAAACGCGCGGTGCTGACGCCAAGCTCGGAACAGGTGCGCAGGCCGATCACGGGCGAGGCTGTCGACTACTGGAAGAATTTCGAGCCATCGCTCGGCCCGTTAATAAGAAGCCTCGGATCGGTCTTTACGGAATACCCGAACGTGCCCGAAGAGCTGCGGTAAATCGGGATTTACCGGCGCCAGGAATGTTAACGGCGGGCTTCACCATATCCATCGCCAGCCCGTGCAAGCCCACCCGAAGCAGGGCATAGTCCCGCGCTGATCGTGGGCGAGAGTCTGGACATCATGAAGCGTGGATCGAGAACATGCGCTTATGTGGGCGCAGTTGCGGCCGCGCTGTCGCTCTCCCCTGCACAGGCAGCGGGATTCTCGGTCCTTCACAATTTCAACGGCACCACCGACGGCGGAAACCCGGTCGACGGTTTCGCGATGGGACCGACCGGAATTCTTTACGGCGCTGCTCCCACCGGCGGTGCATCGGGCAATGGCGTCGTGTTCCGGGTGATGGGAAACGGCCGCGAGACGGTGCTGCACAGCTTCGCGGGCGGCGCCGATGGCGCGGCTCCCAATGGCGGCGTGATCCTCGGCAGTGATGGATCCGTCTTCGGTACCACCACGGCCGGTGGCACCGCAGGTAACGGCACTGTGTTCCGGATCAAGGGCACGAACAAGAACGTGCTCTACAGCTTCGCTGGCGGCGTCGATGGCATAGCGCCACAGGCTGGCTTGACGATGGATGCCGCGGGCAACCTCTACGGCACGACCGTCGCCGGTGGCGCTTCCGGCAACGGCACGGTGTTCGAACTCGTCAAACCAACAAAGAAGAACGCGCCCTGGAAAGAGGTCGTTCTCTACAGCTTCGGCAAGGGCAAAGACGGTGCGGCTCCGCTCAGTGGTGTGACCTTCGATGCGGCAGGAAATCTCTACGGCACGACGTCGCTCGGCGGCGCAAACAATTTCGGCACTGTCTTCCGTCTCACGCCGGGTGCGAAGTGGACCGAGACGACGCTGCAGAACTTCCGCGCGATGGATGACGGCGCGTATCCGTATGGCGGGCTCATCTCGGACGCTACGGGCAATCTCTACGGCACCACGACCATGGGCGGCACAGGCGGCGGCGGCACGATCTTCAAGCTCACGCCTTCGGGTGGTAGTTGGACTTTCAGCACCATATACGGTCTGCCCGGCTGGGGCATCTCCGGCAGCTTCCGCAATCTCGTTCTCGACGACGCAGGAAACATCTTCGGCACCACGCATTGCGACGGCGACAACAATTCGGGGACGGTGTTCAAGCTGTCGCCCACGGGCGGCAGTTGGAATTACACCCTGCTCTACACCTTCACCGGCGGCATCGACGGACAGTTCACGATCAGCAATCTGGTGATCAAGGGCGGCAGTCTCTACGGCACGACGCAGTACGGCGGCGCGAACGGCGCTGGCACCATCTACAAACTGACGCCTTAGCTCCGAGAAATCCGTTCTTCGCGCAATTGCGAGCGCCGCACCTTGCCGGCGTCATCGCGCAACGGCTCCTGCGTGAACTCTATCGTACGCGGGCGCTTGTAGGTCACCAGACGGTCCGCCAGATGGCGTTCCAGATCCTCGCTGCTCAGCCCGTCGCGCGGTTGCACGATAGCGTGCACGCGCGCACCGAGATCGTCGTCGGGGATGCCGATCACGCAGCTCGATTGCACGAGTGGATGCTCGTCAATCGCGGCTTCAACTTCGGCCGGGTAGACGTTTGCGCCACCGACGAGGATCAAGTCCGTGCGGCGATCCGCGAGATAGAGATAGCCATCCGCATCGAGCCAGCCGATATCGCCGATGGATTCCCATTCGCCATCGAGCTTGCGCGTCTCCGCGCCGATATAGCGATAGGTCGAAACCAGACCCGGCTTCTGGCGCATGAAGATCTCGCCCACCTCGCCGCGCGGGAGCATCTTGCCGTCGGGCCCGAACGCTTCGATTTCGGCATTCGGTGTCGACTTCCCGACCGAGCCCTTATGTGCCAGCCATTCCTGATCGCTGATGATCGTCGCCGCGACGCCTTCGGTGCCGCCATAGAGCTCCCACACCACATCGGGACCGAGCCATCTGATCCACTCTTCTTTCAGCCACGCGGGACACGGCGCGGCGAGGTGCCAGAGAGTCTTCAGCGAAGAGAGGTCGTACTTGTTGCGCACATCTTCCGGCAGACGCCAGATGCGGCTCATCATCGTTGGCACGAGATAGACCCAAGTCGCCCGATGCTTCTCGATCAGGCGCAATGTTTCTTCCGCGTCGAATTTCGGCATAACCACGACCGGCGCGCCGACCATCAACGCCGGAAACGCCGTCACGATGGGGCCGTTGTGATAGAGCGGCCCCGGCATCAGTACGATGTCGTCCGGCGTGATGCGCCAGCGCGCGGCGGCGACTTCCATCAACACGCCAGGTTGCCCGGCAACGATGAGCTTCGGTCTACCGGTTGAGCCACCGGAGGTCGGAGCCTTCCACGCCGGCGCAATCGCATCGGGCAAGTCGCTCTCGTCCCTCGACAGCGCCAGCAGATCGTCGACAGACACAATAGGACGGCCGATATCGAGCGGCTTGTTGTCGATCACGATCGGTGAATTCGCGAGATCGACGATTACTTTGATCTCGGCGAGCGGCAGGCGCCACGACACCGGCTGCGGCACCGCGCCGATCTTCCACGCGGCATAGAAGGCTTCGATAAAGCCGAGGCTGTTGGGCAGCGCGATGGTGAGGAAATCGCCGTGCTTCACGCCTTTGGCGAGCAGCCCGCGCGCGATCCGGTTGGTGCGCTTGTGCAGGTCTTTCCAGCTCAGCGTCTGGCCGGCGCATGTGACGGCCCATTGATCGCCTTTGCGCGCCGCCGTCGCAGCCAGTGCTGCGCCGAGCGACGGCGGGTTCGGATTGGGAACGAGAGCTGCGAGGGCTTCAAGAATGGAATTCATGCCGACGAGTTTGCCAGCATGAATTCCACTTGGCGATAGTTCCGCTTACCTTGCGGCAGGCAGAAATTTGCTGCTGCGGATGAGTGCCGCCGACACCAGCGCCACGATCAGTCCCACCGGGAATATCTCGAGGAACGTCATCGGCAGGCGATAGAGCGGGTTGGCGTACTCGGTCCGCATCTCATTGAGCTGTGCGATCTGCTTCGCCAATGCCGCGCCGCTGACACCGGCCGCCTTACGCGCCCGGATGATGCCGTCGATGTAGCTGTCCATGAAGGTGTAATGCGTCGCGGCGAGATAGATCTCCCACACGAGCATGTAGATCAGCGACGCCACCACCGCGATGCCGAGGCCGACGCCGAACGCAGTGAAAAACTTGATCACGCCGCCCTTCTCGACATCGCGGTACCGCTTCACGCCGACAAAGATGAAGGTCAGCGCGACCAGCATGGTCAAATAGCCGAACCATTCCGTACCGATGAAGTGGAGCTGGTGCTGGAACTGAAGGCCGACGATCAGGACAAAAATGACGATCGCGCCGGACAGCGATCCGTAGATGGCCGAGTATCTGAGAAATGGGTTCATGGCGATGTTTCCCCTTGGGTTGCGCCAACGGGTATGAGGCGGCGCAGCGCCCGAAACCATCGCCCAAAAGGGTGATTTCAGCCAAATCGCCCGGTTTTCCTAGCGGATCAGCGCCAGTTCGCGGGCTTTGTCCACCGCCTGGGTTCGGCGCTGGACCTCCAGCTTCTGATAGAGGCTGGCGATGTGCGTCTTGACCGTGTTGGGGGAGATATCGAGTTGGCGGGCCATCTCCTTGTTCGACTGCCCGGCTGCCAGCAGGCTGAGTATCTCACACTCCCGGGGCGTGAGCCCTAGCGAGGCCAATGCTGCGTCATTGCGCTGGAATTCGCCTGCCACGCGCGACGGCCACAGATGCCGGCCTGCCCAAATCCCGAGGCCCACGAAGGCGACCGCCAGCAGCGCGATGTAGACGTCCGTAGAGAAGGCACGGACGACATAGTAGTACTGAATCCATTCCATCCCCGCGGCGGCCAGTGCGAGGGCGAGCGCGTAGAGAAGGATGGTCTTCGCCATCTCGCGAGGCTGCCAGAAACGGCCAGAGGTCGCCAGTATTCCGACGCTCAGTTCATGGGCGGATGAAGATGGTCACGCAGGCTGCGCGTGACCTTCGCGCGCCACAGATCGTTTCCGGCAGAGAGAAAATACACATGCTTTCCGCCGAACTGGCTCTGCGCGCGTGCCCACACATCGGTGCGCGTGAGGAAATCGAAGATGCTGCACGCGTCGGCGATATAGACCGGCGCGCCCTCTTCATTCGTGATCGCGAGAATACCGCCCTGTCGCGGCAGTGCATCTCTGCTGGCGACATTCACCGCATGGAAGCGATGCGTCTCTCCATTCACACCTTCATAAACGACGAATTTTTCCAAACCCGTGGGCTCCCCGGAAGCGCCAACTATAATCATAGCGGCCGCCTTTGACTCTTTTATTTCTGCAATATTTTTTCGCAACCATTCGTCCGGAGCGGCGTTTGTCCTGCGTTCGCCGACATCGAAAATTACAATTGGGCGCTAGAGAAATACCGGCGCGTACCCCGCAAGCCATTAAAACCAATGCGAAAAAACTCCTAAACAACTCATAAAGGATGGCCCCGATACACTCGCGCCGGCGAGTTGGATTGGGAATGTTCAGGGAAAAGCTGGTCGCGACGCTGAAATGGTCGGTGCTCTGCATCGCGGGCGCGATGCTGGCTGACTACCTCGTCACGATTGTAATCGCTAACGACCCCGGCGACTACACGCCGCTTATAACTTTTGTTGTTGCCACCCTTGTCACGATCCCGACGTCCTATTTCCTGGTCAGCAGCCGCATAGAGCTGCGCCACGCACGCGACGAACTCGCCGCCGCACGCGACGCCGCAATTCACGCCGACAAGACCAAGACCCAGTTCTTCGCCAATATGAGTCACGAACTGCGCACACCTCTGAACGCCATTCTGGGCTTTTCCGAATTGCTCGCCCTCGACGTATTCGCGCCAAAGCGTGAAGAGTATGCGCAACTCATCCACAATGCCGGTTCGCATCTGCTCAGTCTCGTCAACGACCTGCTCGATCTCTCGCGCATCGAAGCGGGAAAGTTGGAGCTTCAATTCGAAACGATTGACTTCTCAAAGATGATGGAAGAGTGCGCGGATACAGTTTCCGTGCGCGCTCGAGAACGCGGCCTGCGTATGATCCGGAATACTGAGGCGAACCTTCCGCACATCGTGGCCGACGGACGCGCGATGCGCCAGATCGTGCTCAATCTTCTCACCAACGCGATCAAGTTCAGCGAGCCGAACGGCGCGATCGAACTCTTCGCGCGAACCGGAGCAGATGGCGCATTCATTTTCGGCGTTCGGGATGAAGGCGTTGGCATTGCCGAAGAGGAACAGGCGCACGTCTTCGAGCGCTTCGGCCAGGCGCGGCAGAGCAAATCGGCCGACAAGGGCTCAGGCCTCGGCCTGCCTATCGTAAGAGGGCTAGCGGAAGCACATGAGGGCCGCGTCGAGATGAACAGCCGTCTGAACCACGGCACGACCGTAACTGTCACGCTGCCTGCGGAACGCGTGATATCTGCCGCGCCGATCGCGCTCGCGTCCTAGTGCAGCGCTGAGAGTTCGCTCCAGCCGCTCCACAAAATCTGGATACCGATACAGAGCATGATGAAGGCTGACAGCCGCACGATCACATTCGTGCCGGTCTTGCCGAGCGCGCTGACCGTGCGCTGCGCGAAGCGGTAACAGAAATAGACGCTCAGCACGATCCCAAGAATGCCGATGATCGACGCGATCTCATATTGGCTGAGCTGTGACCAGTCGACGCCGCGTGGGCGCTGACTGCCCAACGTGATCGCGACCGAGATCGATCCGGGACCAACTGTCAGCGGCATGGTGAGCGGATAGAACGGATCCGGGATCGGCGAGGTGTTTTTCTGTGCGTCGCGTTCGCCGTCCGGCCGCTCATCGGAGTTGAGCAGCTTCCAGCCGAACGCGGTCACCACCAACCCGCCGCCGATCCGCACGACCGGCAGGCTGATCCCGAAGAACTGGAGCACATGCGAGCCGATCAGAAGCGAACCCAGTAGCAGGAAGAAGCTGTTAATCGCGACCCGCAGCACCAAGGAATTGCGCTCCTTGTCGGTGCAGAACTGAGTCATGCCGAGAAATAACGGCGCGCTGCCGACGGGATTAACAATCGGAAACAAAGCCGCGTAGCTGAGAAGGACGGTATCGAGAAAGATGTTCATCGCAACAGATTAGCTGTGCCGCGAGCCCAACGCGAGCATGCGGACGGAATTCGTGCAGCCATCCGTTCAAGCGCAAGGATGGACGATCTCACCACCGAACTGGTGATGGCGGTGCTGGTTCTCGGCATCGTGCTACGCACCTGCTGGCAGGGCAACCATCGCCCGTGTTTTTGGACGGTTATAGGCGCCACCGCGATGTCTATCGCCGCCGCGATCAGGCATCTTGAGATGAGCGATATTGTCGTGCCGGCCGTGGTGGCCGTGCTTGCCGCGATTATCGGGCGCCTGGCCCATACAGCGCGCCCGCGAAGCAAAGCCGAACTGGCGGATTAGGCCCTGCCAGCGAATCACTTCTATTCTTCGGCTCATGCAGGCTTGGCAGAACTTCTACGAAATGCTCGGCGGCGCGGGCGCGACGCTGCTCGGCCTTCTGTTCGTTTCGGTGTCCTTGAATGCCGAAATCATCCTCGGCAGCACGCATCTGCAGTCGCGGCGATTGGCCGAACAGGCATTCCAGAACTATCTCGCCGTGCTCGTGGTTGGGTTGCTCGTCTGTCTGCCCGGCAACAACCGCGAGTCGCTCGGTTACACCTTGCTATCGATATCCGCGATCTGGGCGGGTTGGGCCGTGTACCGGATGGTCAGCACGCTGCGCAGCCCCATCGTCGGCGATACGCATCGCAATGTTTTGCGGCGCTACCTCGCGACTCTAGTCGGATTTGGAATGATCGCCTATGCGGCCATCAGCGTAACGACGGGCAAGGACGATAAGCTGATCTACATCGCCGTCGGCGCGATGCTGCTCCTGATCTCCGCGACCATCGCCTCGTGGGAATTGCTGACGAAGGTCGCGGAGGACAAATTCAAAGCAGAGAAGTGATCAGCTGCTCAGCGTCAGACGCTTCGCTTCGTCGACCGTCTCGCGCACGCCCTGCTGCTTCTTGCCGAGCGTGACGACAGCCTGGACCGTATCGGCGAATTCACCCGGAAGCGGTGCGCGCACCGAACGCACCAGCGCGAGATTGATCGAGACCGGGTTGCCGTCGGGCTGCGTCAGCTGCACCTTGCCGCCACCGTGAACGGCGCCCGCGCCTGCGATGTTGCTGACATAGGCAACAGTCTCGGCCGGCAGAGGACGGCCACGATAAAGATGATCTTCCCAATTGCCCGGGCCATCATTGTAGGCCGCGAACATGCCGGGATAGCCGTACTTCCGGTGCAACTCCGCAAGATAGGCGGCGCCGGCATAAATATTGTCGTGCGGATTGTAGGGATCGTTGCCGAGCTTGTAGGCCGCGCGCATGTCGCGATAGGTCTGCGGCATCACCTGCATCAATCCCATCGCGCCGGCATCCGACGTGATCTGGAAGCGCTCATCGAGCATGGTGCGGCCGCCGCTCTCGCGCCGCATCACAGCGCGGATCCAGTCCTTGGAGACGTGAAACTCTTTAGACGCAGCCGTGATGAGCGGATCCCAGCGCTTGATCAGCTGCGCCGTGGTCATCGCAGATTCTTCCGCGAACACCTTCGACAGATCGGGCATGTGGATGACGAGCTTCTTCGGTGCAGCCGGCTTCTGCGGCACGACGGGGGCCGATTGTTCCGTAGACGGATGGAAACTCGGCACATCGATATGCGACGAGCGCAGACCCGCGGCGATTCCCGTGGCGAGCACCAGCGCGGACAGAATGCGAGTCGTATTGGCGGAAGAAAGAGACTTGGCCGACACGTCGGCACGGATAGTCTTCATCGGAGAGTGTGTGGTCATTACCCATTCGCTCTGAGGTGAAGCCGCCCGCGTGCGGCGTATATCCAGGAAAACGGCCTCAATCTTCGAGAGCCCAGCCCGGCGCGGACCCCTCCGCTCAGCAGAAGGTGGTGCGCCTATAGGGGCGGTTCAAGGCCAAAACAAGACAAACTTTACGTGATGGGAAATCCGTCATGTTGCGCAAACGAAGCGGTTAACATCCGCATCATGCGCAAAAATGTGGCAGAGCGTGCATTATGATTGTTGCGCGCGAGGAACAATGGTTCCTGAGCGGAAATATTGCTGCGCACCGATTCACACTGCATCGACGTCTAATCCGTATACGGATTACTGTATCACGTGCCGCAGAACGTGCGCTGCACAATTTGATCCGGCTCCGGTGACGCGGCATACAGCGCGTGCTCAGGCTGATCGTCATATGGCCGCGAGAGCACCGACACCATCGTTTCGAATTGCGAGAAATCACCGTTCTCCGCGGCCATCAGCGCAAATTCGATACGATGATTGCGCGGGATAAAGGCCGGATTGGCAGCACGCATTGCCTTCGCACGCGCCACGGCATCGCTGCCCTCTTCTGCAATCCGCTGCTTCCATTGCGCCGCCCACGCATCGAATTCGAGCGGATTGATGAAGAGATCGCGCGGGCCCTCGCGCCCCTCCACCAATGATGCCAATGCGCGGAACGTCAGCGTGAAGTCTGCCTGCCCCTCCGCCATGCGGCGTAGCAGATCCTGCGCCAACGCGTGATCGCCTTCGCGTTCCTCGTGCAGGCCCAGCTTTGCACGCAGGCCGCCAGCGTATGCCGCCTGACACAGCGGCGCAAACATATCGAGCGCGGCCTGTGCTTCGGCGAGCGCTGCTTCTTCGGTGTCGCCAAGCAGCGGCAGCAATGTCTCCGCCAACCGCGCGAGATTCCATTGTGCGATGGTCGGCTGATTTCCATAGGCATAGCGCCCCATCTCGTCGATGGAGGAATAGACCTGGCGCGGATTGTAGGCGTCCACGAAAGCGCACGGGCCGTAGTCGATGGTCTCGCCCGACACCGTCATGTTGTCTGTGTTCATCACGCCGTGGATGAAGCCGACACAGAGCCACTTCGCGACAAGCTCGGCTTGCCGCGCGATCACACCTTCCAGCATCGCACGCGCAGGGTTCACCGCTGACGCGGCTTCCGGATAATGCCGTGCGATGACATATTCTGTGAGCGTGCGCAGCGCATCGATATCCTCGCGCACCGCGAAGAACTGGAACGTGCCGATGCGGATGTGGCTGCTCGCCACGCGCGTCAAGACAGCGCCAGGCAACGGCGTCTCCCGCCACACCGTTTCACCGGTCGACACAGCCGCAAGCGAACGCGTCGTCGGAATGCCGAGCGCTGCCATTGCTTCGCTCACGATATATTCTCGCAGCACGGGGCCGAGCGCCGCGCGTCCATCGCCGCGGCGTGAGAACGGCGTGGGCCCGGAGCCCTTCAACTGGATGTCGCGGCGATGGCCATGCACATCGATCACTTCGCCCAGCAGGATCGCGCGGCCGTCGCCGAGCTGCGGCACGAAATTGCCGAACTGATGCGCGGCGTAGGTCATCGACAAAGACTCGGAATTCGGTGGCACCGCGTTGCCGGCCAGCACTGCAATACCTTCTGGTGAGGCCAAGCGATCCGGATCGATGCGCAGCTCGCGCGCCAATCCTTCATTAAGCTTGATCAGCCGCGGTTCCTTCACCGGCGTCGGCGCGAGGCGCGCGAAGAAACCTTCCGGCAGCCGCGCATAGGAATTGTCGAAGTCGAACAGCGGGGCGGTTTGAGCGTCCATCGTGACTTCTATATAAGTCCGCACGTCCAAAACCCCAAAGCGAGCGTTTGTGTCCACTTTCCGCATCGGCGACGTAACCATCAACGGCCGTGTATTGACCGCGCCGATGACGGGCGTGAGCGATCTGCCGTTCCGCCGCGCGGCGTCGCGGCTGGGCGCTGCCTATGTCGCGACCGAGATGGTGGCGTGCGACAGCTTCGCGCGCGGACGGCCCGACGTCGTGCGCCGCGCAGCGATCGGCGACGGTCTGCCGCTGATGGTGATCCAGTTGGTCGGGCGCGAGGAACAATGGCTCGCGAAGGGCGCCGCAATGGCCGAAGCGGCAGGCGCCGACATCATCGACATCAATATGGGCTGCCCGGCGAAGGAAGTGACCGGCGCGCTGTCGGGTTCCGCGCTGATGCGCGATCTCGATCTGGCCGAACGTCTCATTGCGGCCGCGGTGAACGCCACGACGCGGCCCGTGACCTTGAAGATGCGCCTCGGCTGGTGCGATGCCAGTAAGAACGCACCCGAACTCGCTGCGCGCGCAGAACGGATCGGTGTGAAAGCCATCACCGTGCACGGCCGCACGCGGATGCAGTTCTACAAGGGCGTCGCCAACTGGCGCGCAGTGGCCGATGTGAAAGCGGCGACCACCCTCCCCGTCATCGTCAACGGTGATATCGTCGATGATGTAAGCGCGCGCGCCGCACTCGAACAATCCGGCGCCGACGCCGTGATGATTGGACGAGGCGCTTATGGCCGCCCGTGGATCGCGCCTGCGATCGAACGCGCGCTTGAGACCGGCGCACCGATGGTGGAGCCCGATCTCGAAGATCGCCTTGCCATCGCACTCGATCACTTCTACGACACGCTGCGCTTCTACGGCGACAGCCTTGGCATCCGCATCTTCCGCAAGCATCTCGGCTGGTACATCGAGGACGCACCCGTGCCCAGAAATGCTGAAGCACGCCGCGCGGCAAAGTCGGCGCTCTGCCGCATCTTCACACCGCGCGACGTCGAAGCGAGCCTCACCGCGCACTGGCGCGGCGAGCCGTTGAAGATCGCCGCCTAGTTCTTCGGCAACGCCGCCAGGATCGCGGCGAAGTGCTTGTCGCGATTGAAGCCACCGTCTGTGACCGTCCAGCCCAATCGCACGATTACCGCCTTGTACGACGGGAAGATCGCCGTGAACTCGTCATTGTGCCCTTCCGCCGCGCACATATCCGCCGGCAGATGGGGAAACGCACGCACCTTCGGATTCTTTAGATCGAAGCCATTGAGCCAGAACTGTCCGCCATACCAGCCCAAACTATGTGGCGCTGCTGTGCAGACAAAATCGACGTAGCTTTCCGGCACGATGCGGTTGCCGTTGATTGTGCCCTTGTTGAGGTAGATCAGCCCGAACCGCGCCCAGTCGCGCGCGTTCATGTAGAGATACGAACTGCCAACGAAATTGCCGCTCTCATCCGGCTCGAACATCGCGCTGGTGATGCCCGCCGGGTCGAACACATGTGCGCGTGCATAGGCCTCATATGAGGCCAGCGTTCCGCCCGATTTCTGGAACGCGATGCGCGAGAGAATGTTCGCCGTGCCCGACGAATAGGACCAGAACGTGCCCGGATCGTGCGCCAATGGCTTCGACGCCGCATAGGCCGCCATGTCGTGCTCCTGGAACAGCATCTGCGTGCTGTCGGAGCCAGGATCGTAGGGCTCCTGGAACGCAAGCCCGCTCGACATGTTCAGAAGATTGCGCAGCGTGATCGTGCCGCGCTTGTCGTCCTTGCCCTTCCACTCCGCGACCGGCGCCGGCGCATCGAGCTTAAGCTTGCCGGACGCGATCAGCGTGCCGATCAGGGTCGATGTCATGCTTTTGCTCTCGGACCAGCCGAGGAAGCGTGTGTTCTTGTCGTAGCCCGGCGCATAACGTTCGGCGACGATGTGGCCGTCATAGACAACCACGATGGCGCGGGTGTCGATTTCCTTCGCGGGCGTTTCGTCGGTAAACGAGTCCTCCACCGCCTTGTCGAGCGCGGCACGATCGACGCCGGCGGGCAAATTCGTCAGATCGACGGTGTCGCCTTTCGGCCAGGCATCCGGACTGTCGGACGCCGGCGTTTCGGGAATGCCCTTCGCCTGCGCGCGCAATTCGTCTGCGGTGTTGTTGACCAGCAGCGTGCAGCCGATACCGGGGCGATAGACCGCCGTGCGCGTCTTCAGGCCCAGCGCGGTTACGGACACGGACTTGTTCGCCTCATCGACCTTGTAGCTGTTCCATTTCGTCAGCGGCGAAAGACGCAGAATGTCGTTTTTCAC
>Ga0068853_100002106_pt1 | contig 14771 bp, 14 predicted proteins | sample KBSCornC32_FD_65655 | JGI IMG/M metagenome (GOLD analysis project Ga0068853, IMG submission 65655) | Corn rhizosphere microbial communities from Kellogg Biological Station, Michigan, USA - KBS Corn C3-2 | ecosystem: Host-associated > Plants > Roots > Rhizosphere > Soil ...
GGTCCTGGCGCGCACACGGGACATGTCGCGGCTCGGCCTTTGCCTGGTCAGCGACACCGCGATCCCCCGGAACACCGACCTAGAGATCCGGCTGGTCCTCTCGCTCGGCGACTCGAACGTGTCCGAACCGCTTCTTGTGAAGGGCCGCTCGGCGTGGTGCACGGCCCTGTTCGGCAAGTACCAGGTCGGCGTGATGTTCGTGCAGGTCGACTCCGATCAGTACCGGTTCCTCGATCTGTTCATGCGCTTCCTCGACGGCGAGGTCAGGCCGGTCGGCTACGACCCGGGGCCCGATCCGGCGCCGCCCGAACGCCCCGAAGACAAAGACGATCCCTTCCGCTAGCGGGTGGGGGCAGCCCGCGCCGCGTCAGGGGCTTGAGTTCGGGGGCCGAGCAGACGAGGAGGACAGACGATGACCACGATGCCTCGTCGGCCGACCGCGTACGCCAAGCAGCGGCAGTTTCATCGAACGCCGATCCGGATGTCGGCCGAGATTCACCTGGGGGAGACGGTCGTCACCGCCACCACGCGTGATCTGTCGGAGGGCGGCGTGGGCATCGAGCTCGATCGAGCCCTGCCCGAGAGCTCCGAGGTGACGCTGGGGCTGTTCCTGGTGGTCGACGGCGTCGAGGAGGAGCGGGTCCCGCCCCTGTGGGTCAAGGGACGGGTCGCGTGGTGCGGCGAGACGGACGCCGGCCGCCACACCGCCGGCGTTCGGTTCGAGGTCATCACCGACGCGCAGAAGGACTGGGTGCGCCAGGTGACCGGTCACCTGGGCTGACGCGAAGGAGCTTCGCGGCCGCCGCGCTCTGCGCAAATCGTCGGCCGTTCACCCGCGCGCGATGATCTGATCGGCGATGCGCGCGCCGTCGATGGCGGCGCTCACGATCCCGCCGGCGTAGCCCGCGCCCTCGCCTGCTGGATACAGCCCCTCGCACGACGGTGACATGAGCGTCCCCGGATCTCGCAACAACCGCACGGGCGCGCTCGTGCGGGTCTCGACGCCGATCAAGGTCGCGTCCGGATGCAGGAAGCGCGACATGCGGGCACCGATCTGGGCCAACCCCTCGCGCAGCGCCTTCGCCACCGGCGGTGGCAAGACGGCGGAGAGCCTCGCGGGCGTGACCCCCGGACGGTAGCTCGAATCGGCGACGGTGGCGCTCGCGCGATCGGCCATGAAGTCGGCCAGGCGCTGCCCCGGAGCGCGGAAGGCGCCTCCCCCGGCGGCGAACGCCGCGCGTTCGATCGCGCGCTGGAATTCGACGCCCGCCAGCGGTCCGGCGGCCGCTGGGCCGAAGTCGCTGGCGTCGATGGCTGCCACCAGGCCGGCGTTGGCAAAGCGCGAATCGCGCTTGGAGAGGCTCATGCCGTTGACGACGACGCCGTCCAGCTCGGTGGCGGCCGGCACGATCCAGCCGCCCGGACACATGCAGAAGCTGTAAACCCCGCGCCCGCCGCCGGTCGCGGCCAGCTCGTAGAGGGCCGGCGGCAGAAGGGGATGACCGGCGGCGCGCCCGTACTGAATCTCGTCGATGAGCGGCTGCGGGTGCTCGATGCGCACGCCGATCGCGATGGCCTTGCGCTCGAGCGCGACGCCGGCGCGCAGCGCCCACTCGTACACCGAGCGCGCCGAATGCCCGACGGCCAGGATCACGACGTCGGCCTCGACCTCACCGCCCCCGCGAAGCAACACGGCGCGAACGCGGCCGCTGTCCACTCGAAGGCCGGTGGCCTCGCTCTCGAAAAAGTAGCTCACCCCGACCGCCGCCAGGTGGTGGCGCAGGTTCGTGAGCACCTTGGGCAGCCGGTTCGATCCTACGTGCGGGCGCGCATCGATCTCGACGTCGGGCGGCGCTCCGAAGCGGGCCAGATCGCGCAGGACCCCCGCGACCGCAGCCCGATCCTTCGAGCGGGTGTAGAGCTTCCCGTCGGAGAACGTCCCCGCGCCCCCTTCGCCGAAGCAGTAGTTCGAGTCGGGATCCAGCGTGCCCCGCGTGAGGCGGGCCAGATCGGCGCGCCTGGGTTGCACGGCGCGCCCGCGCTCGAGGATGGTGGGCAACACCCCCGCGGCCGAGAGGCGCAGCGCCGCCCACAGGCCGGCCGGCCCCGAGCCGACGATCACCACGCGCGGCGTGGGCTTCCCCGACGGCCACCGAGGCGCGTCGGCTGGGGCGGGGCCCTCCGCGATCAGGTCGGCGTCGGTGGCTCCGACCAGGCAGCGCAGGCGGTAGCCGATGGGCCGACCTTTCCGCGCGTCCAGCGAGCGCCGCACGACGCGAATCGCGCCGAGTGAGCCCGACGCCCGGCCCAGCGTCTTCTCGGCCTCCCGCAAGAGACGCGAATTCTGCGGGACTGGCGCTCCGTCCTCTTCCGCGGGAGCGGAGCCGTCGTCGGCGTCGGCCGCGGTCGACACGCTCTTGCCGCGCGAACCGGCGGTGACGACCTCGTCGATCTCATCGAGAGGGATGAAGAGCTCGACCGACGTGACCATGGCCGCGGCCTCTCCCTCAGACCGACAGGCCGACGCGCCGGCGCGCCACCAGGCAATGTCGCCCGCCTGCCTCGAAGTCGCGGCACGCGCGCGGGCGATCCTCATAAATCGTGCAGGCGAACGTGGGAGCTCCCCCTTGCGTAGGGGGGATGGCGGCGCGCGTCGCCGCGGCCCGCGCTGCGGTGACTCGCCCGGCCCCGTCCCCACCAGACGCGGCGGGCTGGGAGGCCGGCGCCGCCGCCCGCGACAGCTCACCAGCCGGAGGCCGCTCCTCGCGCCGATCGTGAAGGGCCGCGCAGCGCGGGCCGTTCCGCAAGATCTCGAAGCGGTGTCCGTGGCGGACGATCAAGGCCGGCTGCTTCCAGACCACGGGATCACGCACCGACACCGTGACCGAATGATAGGCCTCCCGGCAGCAGGCGCCGCAGGTCTGGCAATCGACCGGCGGCTCCCATCGTTCGCAGGCGCGCTCGTGACGAGAGGTTCGCTGACCCTCGGGAGCGGATTCGGCGCCCGACTGCCGGCACCGCTCGACCCCCGGACCGCGCCCCCCCACGTACAGCCAGGCGCAGCCCCCACACGTCTCGCCGGGCGGGCCCCAGGGAAACCCGACGGGGTGGTTTGGGTTCGCGCCGTCGCTGCCCAGCGAAGCCTCAACCACCGGCTCGCCCGCGCTCGCCACGCCGTCCAGGACCAGACGGGTTCGGGCGAGCGCCCGCTCGAGCGCCGCGATCCAGAGTCGGCTTTCGGGGCGTTCGAGGGCCTGACGGGCGCGTGCGGCCGCCGGATCGCCCGGGGCCTGCAGAGGATCGCCGGTCACGGCGTCGTGATAGGCACGATATTCGGTGGTCGGGGCCATCGCCGCTCGCAGGCCGTGAGGAGCCGTCAGGTGAATCTGCGTCCTCAGGCAGGCGTGCTCTGCGATCACGTCCCGGTCCTCTTCGTTCGACAGACCCCAATCGGGCTGCGACCAGGAGGCCGGTCCCTGCACCAGGCCGTGGCACAGCTCGTGGAAAACGAGCTGCGCGACGGCGTCGTCGCCATCCAGCACCTCGTCGACGCCGATGGAGATGGTGCGCTGCCCGTCGCTGGTCGCAAAGGCCGCCGAGGTGCGCGCGACCGTCCAGCCGATCTCTTGGGCGGCCGCGATCCAGATGGCTTCGATGGCCGGATGGTGCAGAGGGCTGAGCTGACTACGTGCGCCGGCCGACATGGTGCATTTTCGCAATGTATTTCCGAGAGAACCCGCCGATGAAGAGGGGCCCAACCTTGCGCTCCCCATTCGATGGATGCAATCTAATCGACTCGCTCGACGGGATCTTCCTCCGGCTGTCCGACTAGGAGCCCGATGTTCAAGACGTGTTCCAGGGAGGTGGCCCTGTGCCGTTCGTGCCCGGCTTATCAATCCGAGCCTTGATCTGCGTGACGGGTGCGCTCTCCCTGCCCGCGGCGCCAGGCAGCCCTGCCCGGTCACCCGACGCGGCGGACCAGGCGAACGTCACCGCCGCCCCGCCCGCGTCGTCGGCTTCTGAGCCGGACGCTCCCGGCCTCGGGGTGCCCCCCGCCGGCGGTCAGGCGCGTTCGATCGGTGAGGGCGCGCGGGAGACCGAGAGCGCCCTCCCGTCTTCCGACCCGAAGATCCCCGACGCGGCCTGCCTGTCGCGGACCGTGTGCGCCATCAAGGACAAGATCCGATGGGGCGTGCCGTCCTGGACGCCGGCCCAGTGCGACAGCGTCGCGCGGGCAATCCTCAGGTCGGCCAAGCGCCACGACCTCAGCCCCACGCTGCTGCTGGCCGTGATGATCAACGAGAGCGACCTCAACGAGAAGGCGGCCCACGCGACCATGCGCGATCAGGTCGTCTACGCGAAGGATACCGGCTTGATGGGCATCCGCTGCGTGCTCGACCGACAGGGTCGCTGCGCCAACGGAAACGTTCGCGGCGTCCGCTGGACCGATCTGGCGAGACCCGAGACGAACATCGAGCAGGGCGCGAAGGAGCTGGCCTACTGGCGAGACGGCGGCGCGACCACCACCGTCACCGTCAAGGTGCGTGACAAGGACGGGCACCTCCGCCCCGGGCTCAAGCGGATCCCCTGCAAGCACAAGGATCACGCCTACTGGGCCCACTACAACCACGGCCCCCGCTACATCACGACCGGCTACCCGCGGCACTACCCGCACCGCGTGGCCGTCCTCGATCACGCCCTCGCCACCATCCTTAACGTCGATGCGCCCGAGCTGCACACCAAGGCCATCACCATCCGCGACCCCGGCAAGCGCCCCCGCACCGTCGACCACTCGCTAGAGCCCCGCTATCAAAAGCTCTGCGACCAGATCAAATCCATCCCCCCCTGCCCCACGGTCGCCGAATCCCACTCCGCCGCCGCTCATCTCGCCGCCACGACGAACTGAGGCCGAGGGCGCCAGAGCGAGCGCAGCGAGCGGGTCCAAGCCACCGGGAGGCGCGGCCTCGCCGCGCCGGCGTCGGTCTGAGATCTCCGGGGGTCTCGTAGGGGGGACAATGTCCCCCCTGCGGGTTTCAGGGGGGTCTCGTAGGGGGGACAAAGTCCCCCTGCGGGTTTCAGGGGGTCTCGTACGGGGGCCAGCCCCCCTACGCCTTCGCGAACTGCTGAATGTGCGCGACCAGGGCGTCGATGCCGTCCTGAGGCATCGCGTTGTAGATCGACGCGCGGAAGCCCCCCACCGAGCGGTGGCCCTTCAGGCCGTCGAGACCCTTGGCCTCGGCGCCCGACAGGAACTCCTTCTCCTTGCTGGCGTCGCGCAACCGGAAGGTGACGTTCATGCACGAACGGTCGGCCTTGTCGGTCACCGCCGGATCATAGATGTCCGGGTAGGCGTCGAGCGCGTTGTAGATGGCGGCCGCCCGCTCGCGGTTGCGCTTGTCGAGCGCCACCACCCCGCCCTGCGCCTCGACCCACTTCAGGACCAGCCCGACCATGTAGATCGCGAACGCCGGCGGCGTGTTGTACAGCGAATCGTTCTTGAGGTGGGTCTTGTAGGAGAGGATGGCCGGAATCTCGTCCGTCGAGGACTCGAGCCACTTCCGGCGCGCGACGACGATGGTGACGCCCGCAGGCCCCAGGTTCTTCTGAGCGCCCGCGTAAACCAGGGCGAACTTCTTGAAGTCGTAGGCGCGCCCCAGCGCGTCCGAGGAGATGTCCGCCACCAGCGGAACGTCGCCGGTCTCGGGCAGCGTCACGTACTCGGTGCCCTCGATGGTGTTGTTGGTCGTGATGTGGACGTACTTCGCGCCGGGCGTCAGCTTCAGCGCCTTCGGGATGTACGAGAACTTCTTGTCCTCCGAGCTCGCCGCGACGTTCACGGTGCCGAAGCGCTTGGCTTCCTTGATAGCCTTGTTGGCCCACTCCCCCGTGTTCACGTAGTCGGCCGCCCCGCCGCCGAGCAAGTTCATGGGCAGCATCGCGAACTGCTGGCTGGCGCCGCCCCCCAGGAACAAAGCCGCGTACTCCGTGGCGTCCAGGCCCATGGCCTTGAGCAGCCGATCGCGGGCGTCGAAGTGAATGGCCTCGTAGACCTTGCTACGGTGGCTGACCTCGAGGATGGACATCCCCGAGCCCCCGATCTCGAGCACGCCGCGGCTGGCTTCCTCCAGGACGGCGACAGGCAACGTGGCGGGACCGGCTCCGAAATTGTGTACGCGCTTCATGAAGGAAACTTGCCTCGTTTTTCGGGTTTTGAGAAGGCCCGACCGATCCGCGTGGATCCCCCTTCGGGGCCGCGGTGACCGCCCGGATCCGAGGTGAGATTACTCTCTGTGCGGCCCGTGCGCCGGCGCCCCGTGTGACGAAGGCATGTCGCCTCCCTCCAGGGTGTGGGCCGGCTGTCCGGTGGGCAGCGCCTCGGGCATACGCGTCAGCAGGTCCCCGAAGACGCCGAGGAGGAGGACCACCACGAAGACGATCGCCACCCCGAACACCAGGCGGTTGATGCCCTCCGCGTCCCACAGGTGCATGAAGAACAGCACGACCAGGCTCGCCTTGATGGTGGCGATGACCATGGCCAGCGGCAGGTTGGCCGCCCCCAGGTCCATATGCCCCGTCACCACCGTCGTGATGGTGAAGACCAGGAGCGCCAGCCAGATCACGATGTAGCGGCCGGGGCCGTGCTCGTGAGCCTCTTCTTCGTGTTTCTCTTTGTGATCAGCCACGCGCGTCTCCGCAGGTCCCTAAATCAGGTAGAGGAGCGGGAACAGGAAAATCCAGACCAGATCGACCAGGTGCCAGTACAGGCCCCCGAGCTCGACCGGGATGTAATAGTTCTTGTCGAAGTCGCCGCGGATCGTACGCCGCAGCACCCAGACCAGCACCGCCATGCCGACGATGACGTGGAACGCGTGCAGCCCGGTCGTCAGGAAGTAGACCGTATAGAACATGTTGGCGCCCGGGTAGCCCTGCATCTCATGGAAGTGGAACCACTTCCCGGGCAGCGCGCCTTCCTGGAACTTCTCGTTGTACTCGACCCCCTTGATGCACAAGAAGGCCACGGCGCAGAGGATCGTGAAGACCAGCAACCCGGCGGCCGCCTTGCTGTTCCCCTTCTTCACCGAGTAGTAGGCCATAGCCACGGTGAAGCTGCTGGTGATGAGGACCACCGTGTTGATGGTCCCGAGGGTCAGGCTCAGGTGGTGCGACGCAGCCCTGAAGGTCTCGTGATAGAAGTGCCGGTACACCGAGTACCCGAGGAAGAGGCCCGCGAACAGCAGGACCTCGGTCCCCAGGAACAGCCACATGCCCAGCCGCGACGCATGGTTCTGCGTCGCCATGCTGTCGAAGTGATGCGCCAGGTGGGGGTTGCCACCGTGGGCGTCGCCGCCGTGGCCGCCGGCGTGTGCGCTGGCGTCAGATGATGACATGTTCAGGCTCCTCGCCCGGCTCGCGGTAGGTGTGCGGCTCTTCGGGGTACTCCAGCGTCTCCGCGAAGTTTTCCTTGATGGGCGGCGAGCTGGTGCGCCACTCGTAGCCCTTCGAGTGCCAGGGGTTCTCGCCCGCGATCTTCCCGCGCATGAGCGCGAAGATCAGATAGATCAGGATGATCACGAAGCCGAACGCCAGCAGCGTGGAGCCCATGGTCGACGCCACGTTCAGGCCCGTGAACCGCTCCGGGTAGATGTAATACCGCCGCGGCATGCCGCCGTTGCCCGCCAGGAACTGCGGGATGAACGTCGCGTTGAACCCCAGGACGATGAAGGCCGCCGCCACCATGGCCCAACCCTCGTTGTAGGTCTTGCCGAACATCTTCGGGAACCAGTAGTGGATGGCCGCCAGGAAGGCCATGATGACGGCGCCCACCATGATGAAGTGGAAGTGGGCCACGACGAAGTACGTGTCATGCCAGTGCACGTCCGGCGAGATGGTCGCCAGCGCGATGCCGGTCATGCCGCCGAACACGATGAAGAACAGGAAGCCGCACAGGTAGATGAACGGCGCAGTGACCAGGATGGCCCCGCGGTACAGGGTCCCCACCCAGTTGAAGACCTTGATGGCCGTGAACACGCCGACCAGCATCGAGATGACGGCGAAGCCGCCGCCGTCGAACGACGACTGCCCCGACACGAACATGTGGTGACCCCAGGCGAAGAACCCGACGAAGGCGATGCCCAGCGACGAGTACGCGATCATCTTGTAGCCGAAGATGTTCTTCCGGGCGAAGGCCGCCACGATCTCGCTCATCACGCCCATGGCCGGGAGGACCATGATGTACACGGCCGGGTGCGAGTAGAACCAGAACAGGTGCTGCATCAGGACGGGATCGCCGCCTCGCCCCGGGTCGAAGAAGCCGAAGCCGCCCACCTTCTCGATGCCCACCAGCAACGTGGTCAAGCCGATGACCGGGGTCGCCAGCACCTGGATGATGCTGGTCGCGTAGATGGCCCACACGAACAGCGGCATCTTCATCCACGTGATGCCGGGGGCTCGCAGGGTATGCACCGTCACGATGAAGTTGAGCCCGGTGAGGATCGACGAGAAGCCCAGGACGAAGACGCCGAGCAAGACCGGAAACAGCGTCATCGGCGTACTGGTGCTGTAAGGCGCGTAGAACGTCCACCCGCTGTCGGCGCCGCCCGTGATGACGCCGGTCAGCACGATGGCCGAGCCGACCCAGTACACGTAGAGCGACATCAGGTTCAGGCGAGGGAACGCGACGTCCTTTGCCCCCAGCATGAGCGGCAGGCAGAAGTTGCCGAACACGCCCGGGATGGCCGGGATCATGAACAAGAAGACCATCACCATCCCGTGCAGCGTGAACATCCGGTTGTAGGTGTTCGCGCCGATGAAGGTGGGCTCGGGCGTGGTCAGCTCGAACCGGACGATCATCGCGAAGATGCCGCCCAGCAAGAACGTCAGCAGGACCGATGCGAAGTACATGACCCCGATCCTCTTGTGATCGAGGGTCTTCAGCCAGGACGCGACCCCGCGGTCGGCGTTCAGGTAGTTGATCTCCTGATAGACCGGCGCCTCGGTCGGCGCAGGAATCGCGCTAGCGACGGGCTGGCTCATAGACCGCTTCCTTCGACGGGACGTTTTCGAGGTTCTGACTGCGCAACGACTTGATGAACTCGACCAGCGCCGCCGCGTCGGGCGCGGTCAGCCTGCCGCGATAAGTCGGCATGACGGGCTTGTATCCTTTCACGATCTTGGCGCGCGGGTCGATCATCGAATCGGTCAGGTACCCCTCGTCCGCGATGATGGTCTCGCCGGTCTCCAGCGTCTCGCGCCGCCGGTACAGGTCCAGCCAGGTCGGCCCGATGTGAGGCTCACCCGTGAGCGAGTGACACTTCAAGCAGCCCTGGGCCATGGCGACGCGCTTGCCGTACTCGACGAGGGTGCCATGAAAGCCAGGGCCGTCGTCGCCGCCGGTGTCGACCCGGTCGGACAGCAACCCCGCCTTTTGCTGCGTCATCCAGTCGTCGAACTCGGCGGGCGGCATGACCACGACCTCGCCCCACATCTGGGAGTGCCAGGTGCCGCAATACTCCGCGCACAGGATCTGGTACCGGCCCGGCTTGGTCGCTTCGAACCAGAGCTCGGTGTAACGGCCGGGCAGCGCATCCATCTTCACCCGGAACTCGGGAACGAAGAACGAGTGGATGACGTCGCGGCTGGTCAGGAGCAGGCGCACAGGGCGATCGGACGGCACGTGGAGCGTCCCGATGGCGTTCGGTCCTTCCGGGTACGCGAACTTCCACATCCACTTCTTGCCCATGACGTACACGTCCATCGTGTTCTTGGGCGGCGTGGTGTACCAGACGAAGTCGCGGAAACCCTGGACGAACCAGGCCAGGAAGAAGATCAGCGGGATCGCGATGACCGTCAGCTCGAAGCGCACGCTCGGCTCGACGATGGGCGTCGACTGACGGGCGCGACGCTCGCGATACTTGAAGAAGAAGATGACCGCCGCGAACCCGACGAGCAGGGAGCTCGCCATGGTGACGGCGAAGATGAAGTAGTGGAGCTGGTCGACCTTCTTGGCGAAGGTCGAGGCCTGTTCGGGCAGCCAGAGAATGGAGCGCATGATGTCGTTCATGCGACCCTCCTTCTTCGCATCGCCATCTCCTTGCGCCAGAGCACGGTGATGAGGCCCACCAACATCAGGAACACCATTCCCGAGCCGATGCGCACGAAGCCGAGGGCGTACGGAGCGTACTTGCGGTTGAGCGGATCATATTGAAAACACGAGAGCAGGAGGCGGTCGAACGAGGTGCCAACGCGCCCGCCCGCGGCCTCGACCAGGGCCAGCCGGAAGTCGCGCGGCAAGACATCCACGCCGTACAGGTAGCGCGAGATACGCCCCTCGGGCGTGAGGACGAAGGTGACGGCGTCGTGGGCGAACTGGCCGCTCTTGGCGTCGTAGGCGTACTTGAACCCGACGGCGTCCGCCAGCAACCGGCTCGCGACGGCGTCGCCCATCAGAAAGGGCCACGCCGCGCCGTCGACCCCCTGCCCGGCCGCCGCGTGGACGCGGGTCCGGGTCGCCACGGCCTGCTTCGCGTCCTCTTTCGGATCGATGCTGATCGAAAGAGCCTGGAAGTCCTTGCCGGGAACGAGCCCGGAGGCCTTCATGCTCTTGACGAGGCCATCGAGCACCAGGTTGCACAGCATGGGGCAGCGGTAGTACCCGAGCGTGACGAGCAGCGGCTTGTTCCCGAGCAATCCGTCGATCTCGACCTCGTGACCTTCGGGGTCACGGAAGGCGAGGCCGCTCGGGATCTTGTCGCCGATGTGCTCGATCACGTCCACGTCCTGCAGCGCGGCCAAGGGCGTCTCGGCCTCGAGCGGAAACGTGGGGACCGGCGTGCGGTTGCTCGCGAACGCGGGCGCGCTCGCCGCGGCCGAGAGGCCAACCAAGGCGAACGCCGTCGTGCCAGCACGCATCAACGTCACGGAGCGCCACCCGCCTTCTCGGCTTTCACCTTCTCGGCGTTCTTGTCGGCGGTCTTCTCGCCGGTCTTCTCGCCGGTCTTCTCGCCGGCCCTGGCGGCCTTGTGGCTGCCCTTCTCCTTCTTGGACTCGTCGTCGCTCGCGGGCGCGGGCGGCGGCGCCACCGGGGCGGCCTTGGGCGGCACGCCTTCGCCGGCGATGTCGGGGGGCGACGCGATCACGCGCTTCATCGCCTCGTCGATCGGCATGTGGGCCACGCCCTTGCTCCGATCGATCCAGCCATAAGAATTCAGATGCTTGGCGCGCTCTGCCTTCCAGAGGTCCAGGCGATTGTCGTGGCTGAACAGGACCTGGTCGACGATCCCGATCTCTTGCTTGCCCAGCTCGGCGGCCGGGGCCGCGCGGCCGGTCGTCTCCTGAATGGAGCTGCGCTGGCCGGTCCAGATGAAGTAGGCCCAGATGATCCCCACCGCGAAGACGGCGAGCGACGCCACGCCGACCATAATGATCTTCTTCAGATTCATCCCGCCGGTGACGTCGACGGCACCGTGCGAATTGCTCGAAGAGGAGTGCGAGTGCGCCATGATCTACGGGCCCTTGTAGGCGAGAGAGTCCGCCAGGTAGGGGTCTCGGACCGGAACCGTGAAGCGGCCCCGAACGCGCCAGAGGCCGAAGGCCACCGTCAGGCCGCCGATGCCCACGAACGCCGGGATCAAGGTCCAGTGGAACGGAATGCCGTCCGGGCTGAGGGTCGGCATCACCAACCAGAAGATGTCGACGGCGTGCACCAGCAGAATCCAGAAGGCCACCAGGGCCAGGCGCCCGCGGTTGCGCTTCAGGGAGCGGGACAGGAGCGCGGCGAACGGCAGGAAGAAGTTCCCGATGATCATGAACACGCTGACGCCGGCCCAGCCGCCCTTCATGCGCACCAGGTAGAACGGAACCTCCTCCGGCAGACCGGCGATCCAGATGAGCAGAAGCTGCGAGAACCCGATGTAGGTCCAGAAGCAGGTGAAGGCGAGCATCAGCTTGCCGAGCTGGTGAATGTGCTCGACCGAGACCAGGTCGCCGTACAGGTTCTTGCCGCGGGCGCGATCGGTGATGATGACGAGCAGAGAGATGCAGGAGACGAAGCTGCCGGCGAAGAAGTACACGCCGAAGATCGTGGAGAACCACAGCGGGTTCAGGCTCATCAGCCAGTCGAACCCGGCGAAGCTGAAGACGAGCGCGATGAACGGCAGCGCGCCCGTGCCGAACGTCCGCTGCCGGGCGGTCAGCTGCACGTCGCCCGTCTCGTCCTGCTTGACCGACAGGCCAAACAGGCGCTGGGAGATGAGGGCCGCCAGCAGGATGTAGCCGACGCTCCGCACCACGAAGAAGGGCGTATTGAGGTACGCCTCCTTGTGCTTGAGGATCTTCAAGGCCTCGGCCGGCAGCTCGCTCGACGGATCGACCCAGCTATAGAGGTGCTTGAGCCCCATCGCGATGGGGATGAACAGCACCAGGAACAGCACGACCGTCACGGCCATGACCTCGACCGCTCGCCGCAGCACCACCATCCACTTGGCGCGGAAGGCGTGGAAGATCTGCAAAAGCACGACCGACGCGAGCGCCATTCCTCCCCAGTAGGTGAAGGAAAAGAGGTAGGAGAAATACGCCGGCCGAGCGTCGCCGCTGGCCATCCCGGCGAGAGTTCCGAGGAGCCCGAGGATGCCGATCGCGCCTGCGCCGAGCATCAGGCTGCGGCCGCCATCGAACTTCTGGATCCCCTGCACTTCCACTTTCACGGCTTCTCCTGCTCGAGTTGTCGCCGCGCATCGGGCGGGAGCTCGGCGGCCGGCACGCTCTGGCTGACCTGGAGGGCGCGGATGTAGGCGACGATCGCCCAGCGCTCCTCCACCGTCAGCTCGGCCGCGTACGACGCCATCATGCCGAAGCCCTTGGTGGCGACCTCGAAGATGTATCCGGGTGCCCGATTCGAGTAGAGGTGCAGCGAGGGCGGCGGACGCAACGCCATCTGGTGAGCGACGATGCTCTCCCCGTCGCCGGCCGGACCGTGGCAGGTGCCACACGTGATGTCGTAGCGCTTGCGCCCCAACGCCATCAACTCCGGCGTGACCGGGACCGGGATGCGGCTCGCGTAGCGCACGATGCGCTCGCCGTTCTCGCCGTAACGACCGGTATAGCCCGAGATCCCCGAGGTCAGCGTCGGGTTCATGGTCCGGCGCTCGCGCGGCACGGTGCCCTCGGGAGGCGCCTGCATGACCAGGCCGCTCCCGAAGAAGTCGCTCGGCCGGTAGGCGCGCTCGCGCGGCTGGCGGATGTCGGCCATGGGGTTCAACGCCTGCTCGTTGCAGGAGGCGGCGGTGACCATCATCCCGAGCGACAGGAACAGAAGGGAGCTCGCGCGCGCCTTCATCGCTCCGACTCCTCGATGACCTGCACCTCGACCGAGCCAAAGCCGCGAAGGTCGGCGGCGACCGTCTCGGGATTCTGCTCGGCCGGGACCTCGACCGAGACGAAGAAGCCGTCGATGCTCGCGCGCCGGAAGGACTCCGCCTCGAACACCGGGTGGTAGGGTTCGGGCAGCCGCATCAGCGCCATCAGGCCGAAGAACGACGAGCATCCGCCCAGAAGCACCGCCAGCTCGAAGGTGATCGGGATGTTCGCGGGCGGGCTGTGGGGCGGGCGGTTCGCGACGTTGATCGGCCAGTCGACCACGTTCATGAAGTAGATCATCGAGTACGCGAGGCAGGCGCCCAGGATGGCGCCGCACAGCACGATGGTCGGAATCTTGGCGCGGCCGAGGCCCAGGGCCTCCTCGATGCCGTGCACCGGATAGGGGCTGTGGGTGTCCAGCTTCTTGTGCCCCTTGAGACGCATCTGCTTCGTCGCGCTCAGCATCGCGTCCGAATCGGCGAACTCGCCCAGGACGAACCGACGTGGAATGAACCCAGGACCGTGGCTCATCCGTGCGCCTCCCCGTGGCCGGCGCCGTGTGCACGGGCGTGGGCCAGCTCGTGCCGAAGCTCCTTGACCTCGGTGACGGCGACGGCCGGCACGAACTTCAGGAACAGCAGGAAGAGCGTCGAGAAGAGCCCGATGGTTCCGAGGTAGATGCTCCAGTCGACCCAGGTCGGGGTGTAGAGCTCCCACTTCGAGGGGAGGAAGTCCCGGTGCAACGACGTCACGATGATGACGAAGCGCTCGCACCACATGCCGACGTTCACGAGCAAGGCCGCCACCCACATGATGAACAGGCTGGTGCGCGCCTTCTTGAACCAGAAGATCTGCGGCACGATGACGTTGCAGAACACCATCAGCCAGTAGACGGGTGCCAGGGGACCGCGCTGCCGGACCCGGAAGAAGACCGAGAACTCGTACTCGTTGCCGCTGTACCACGCGATGAAGTGCTCCATCACGTAGCCGTAGGCGACCATCATCCCGGTGGCCAGGATGACCTTGTTCATGTTCTCGAGGTGCTTCATCGTGACGACGTGCTTGAGGCCCAGGAACTGGCGGGCTGGCACCATCCACGTCACGACCATGGCGAACCCGGAGAACACGGCGCCCGCCACGAAGTACGGCGGGAAGATCGTCGTGTGCCAGCCGGGCAGAACCGACACGGCGAAGTCGAAGGACACGATCGTGTGCACCGAGAGGACGAGCGGCGTCGAGAGACCCGCGAGGAGCAGGTAGGCCCACCGGTACTCGGCCCAGTGGCGGCCCGATCCGCGCCAGCCGAGCGCGAAGATCCCGTAGATGAGCCGCTTGGTCGGGCTCTTCGACGAGTCACGGAGCGAGGCCAGGTCGGGGACGAGGCCGAGGAACCAGAACAGGAGCGAGATCGTGAAGTA
>Ga0068853_100002107_pt1 | contig 14762 bp, 9 predicted proteins | sample KBSCornC32_FD_65655 | JGI IMG/M metagenome (GOLD analysis project Ga0068853, IMG submission 65655) | Corn rhizosphere microbial communities from Kellogg Biological Station, Michigan, USA - KBS Corn C3-2 | ecosystem: Host-associated > Plants > Roots > Rhizosphere > Soil ...
AGGGTAGCGATATCCACGGGAATTCCTGGGGTCGAGGTGACCGAAAATGATCGCCGTCAGCTTTGCAGCCGATTGGATAAATCGGCTTTAAACGCGATGGTTAACGGGCCCTGAAGGCTGCCGCACTGCTAGACGAGGCGCAGCTTTTTGAGCTCCGCGCGGAACGCGTCTGCGATGTCGGGGCGGTCGAGCGCGTAGGCGACATTGGCAGTGAGGAAGCCGACCTTGCCGCCGCAGTCAAAGCTCTGGCCGCGATATTTAACGCCGGTGAAGGCCTGTTCGCGCATCAGCGACTGCATGGCGTCGGTGATCTGGATTTCGCCGCCGGCACCGCGCGGCTGGTCGGCAAGGAGCGCGAAGATTTCGGGCTGCAGGATGTAGCGGCCCGAAATGATGAGGTCGGAGGGCGCGTCTTTCTTCTTGGGCTTTTCGACCATAGCAGTGACGGCAAAGCCTTCGTCCGGCCCCTTGCCGCGGGCGACGACGCCATAGGACGAGACCTCGTCCATGGGCACCTGCTCGACGGCGATGACGTTGCCGCCAGTCTCCTCATAGGCCTCCATCATCTGACGGAGGACGCCGGGCGAGGCCTTGAACAGCATGTCGGGCAGGAGCAGCGCGAAGGGCTGGTCGCCCACGAGCTCGCGTGCGCACCACACGGCGTGCCCGAGCCCCAGCGGCTCCTGCTGGCGGGTGAAGCTCACCTGGCCGGCCTGCGGCAGGTCGCGGTGGAGCTCATCAAGCGCGATGGATTTTCCGCGCAGCTCGAGGGTGTGCTCGAGCTCGTATTGCTTGTCGAAATGATCCTCTATGACCGATTTGTTGCGGCCGGTGACAAAGACGAAATGCTCGATACCCGCCTCGCGCGCCTCGTCGACGGCATACTGGATGAGCGGACGATCGACGACCGTCAGCATCTCCTTGGGCATGGCCTTGGTCGCCGGCAGGAAGCGCGTTCCGAGGCCCGCCACCGGGAAGACTGCAGTGCGGACACGCTTGGACACGGGCTATCCTCCCCGGAAATGGGGTAATTCTATCTCAAGGTTCGGACCCTAGCATCCGGCCATTAATTGGAGATTGCCGACAATGACGGTGCTGGTGACGGGGGGCGCGGGCTATATCGGCAGCCACATGGCGCTGCGCCTGTGCGATGCCGGCGAGAAGATCGTCGTCCTCGACAGCCTCGTGACGGGTTTCGACTGGGCCGTCGATGGCCGGGCGCAGTTCGTGGTCGGCGATGCCGGCGACATGGAACTGGTCGGCCGGCTCATCCGCGAGCATGGCATCACCGAGATCATCCATTTCGCGGGCTCGATAGTCGTGCCGGAATCGGTGACCGATCCGCTCAAATATTACCGCAACAACACCGCAACCTCACGCAATCTGATCGAGGCAGCGGTGAAGGGCGGGGTGCAACGCTTCATCTTCTCGTCGACCGCCGCGGTCTATGGGATGACAGGTCTTGCGCCGGTTGAAGAGTCAACGCCGCTGTCGCCGGTGTCGCCCTATGGGCGATCGAAGCTGATGACGGAATGGATGCTGCAGGATGTGGCGACGGCACATCCGATCAAATACGGCGTGCTGCGCTATTTCAACGTCGCCGGCGCCGACCCGCAGAAGCGCAGCGGACAGTCGACGCCCTTCGCGACGCATCTGATCAAGGTCGCGGCGCAGACAGCGCTGGGACAGCGCGAGAAGATGGACATTTTCGGCACCGACTATCCGACGCCCGACGGCACCTGTATCCGCGATTACATCCACGTCACGGACTTGATCGAAGCGCACAAGCTGCTGCTCGACCATCTGCGGGCGGGAGGAGAGTCGACGACGCTCAACTGCGCGTATGGGCAGGGTTATTCGGTCCGGCAGGTGATCGACGTGGTGAAGCGTGTGTCGGGTGTGAATTTCCGCGTCGAGGAAGTGCCGCGTCGTGCGGGCGATCCGGCGGCGATCACCGCGACGGGGGCGAAGGTGCGCGAACAACTGGGGTGGACTCCCGCGCACGACAGCCTCGAGGAGATGGTGACGACTGCGATCGACTGGGAGAAATATCTGCGGACGCGGAATCGGTAGGTTGCCACTCCGGTGCCACACGATCGGGTGAGACTCGGATGATGTGCATTCGACCGTCACAAGAGTCACGGGTTAGGGTGGGGGGAGCCCCGCTCTCCGAGGCCGAGGCCCACCCCCTCCAAGCTTCGCTAGGCCGGCCGGCCAAGCTCCGCTGCCTCCGCCGTCAAGGGGGAGGTGCCCGACTACTGGCGCTCGTGGCAGCTTTGTTCATCGCGACAGCGCCCGCCCGCGCAGACTCCTTCTCCGAATTCATCCATGCATTCGAGCCAACAGCCGTTGCCGCCGGCGTCAGCGCCACCGTCTACGAGCTTTCGACGAAGGGGCTGACGCCGGATCCATCGATTGCCGATCTGGTCGAGACGCAGCCCGAATTCACGACGCCGATCTGGAGCTATCTCGATGCGCGGGTGAGCGAGAAGCGCGTGGCTTCGGGCATGAAGGCGATGGACGCGAGCCGGGCGCTGTTTGCGGCGATCGGCAAGCGCTTCGGCGTAGATCCGTATCTGCTCGGCGCGATCTGGGGGATCGAGACGAGCTATGGCGCGGTGCTCGACAATCCCAAATTCATCAAGCCGATCGTGCGGTCGCTGGCGACGCTCGTCTATCAGCATCGCGGTCGCTACGAGCTCGACAAGGAAGATTTCATCGCGGCGCTCAAGCTCGTGCAGCGCGGGCCGCTCGATGCGACCCATCTCAAGGGATCGTGGGCGGGCGCGATCGGGCACCTGCAGGTCAACCCGACCAATGTCGTGAAGCACGGCACCGACGGGGACGGCGACGGCAAGATCGATCTCCAGGATTCGCTCGCGGATGCACTGGCGACGAGCGCGAAATTCCTGCTCGATCTCGGTTACGTGCCCGGGGTCGACTGGGGCTATGAGGTGAACGTACCCAAGGGCTTCGACTGGCTCCTTGCGGATCGCACCGCGATGCGGCCGATTGCCTTCTTCAAGGCACTGGGCTTGGGGCGGGCGAATGGCAAGGATTTCCCCCGCACCGATGTGCCGGTGTTTCTTTATGCGCCGGCCGGCGCAACGGGGCCGGCGTTCCTGATGACCGGCAATTATCTCGTCCTCAAAGGCTACAATTTCTCGGACAGCTACGCGCTGGCGGTGGCGCATCTCTGCGACCGGCTGAAGGGCGCTGGCGACTTCGCGGCGCCGTGGCCGCGCGAGGTGAAGCTGCCCAATCTGGGCCAGCGCATCGCCATCCAGTCGGCGCTCAGCAAGCTCGGCTTTTACGTCGGGCCGGCCGATGGGCGTCTCGGCCCGCTGACCTCGGTCGCCTACGCAAAATTCCAGGCCAGCCGCGGCGAGGTGGCCGACGGGTTCATCACCGCGGCGGCCTTCGACGAACTCAGCGCGGCGGCGCAGTAGCGCCTTCATTTCGGCCTGAAAGCTGGGCATAAGGGGCCCGTGCTGCGCCGTCTCATCCTTGTTTGCATCATTGCGCTGTTCGCTCTGGGCGAGCTCGCACCGGCGCTCGTTTACGCGCAGGATGCGCAACAGGCTCAGCCCCAACCGCAAAAGCGCAAATCGCTGTTCGATTTCATTTTCGGGGGCGGGCAGCAGGACCAGCAGGTGCCGCCACCGGTGGTGAAGGCGCCGGTGATCGTGAAACCCAAGAAGGGCGCGCTACCGGCGCCGGCCAAAGCCACGGTGCAGAAATCGCCGACGGCGGTACGGCTCGCGGTGTTTGGCGACATCATGGCGAGCGATCTCGCGGCGGCGCTCGACCGTTATTACACCAACGATCCCAATATCGCAGTGATCAACCAGGGCGTCGACGGCTCGGGCTTCGCGCGTCCGGATTTCTTCGACTGGAACAAGACGGCGGCCGACCAGGTGCAGAAGAACAGCTTCGACATCGCCGTGATGTTCGTGGGCACCAACGACCGGCAGTCGATCAAATCGGACAGTGGCAGCGTGAAAGTGCTGACGAGCGCGTGGAGCGACATCTACAAATCGCGCGTGGCGCAATTCGTGCAGGTGTTGCGCGCGGCGAACAAGCCCATCATCTGGGTCGGCATTCCGGCGGTCGCAAAGCCGGATCTCTCCAATGTGCTGAGCCAGATCAGCGCCATCCAGCAACTAGCCGTGTTCGGCGGCGGTGGCGAATATGTCGATATCTATGACCGCTTCGTCGACGACAACGGCGCTTACACCGATACTGGCCCCGATCTTAACGGCAACCAGATCACGATGCGCCGGAAGGACGGTATTCGCTTCACCAGCGCCGGCGCGGACAAGCTCGCCTTCTACGTGACGCAATCGCTGAAGCTTTTCTATCGCGGCGGCAGCGTGGGGATTACCGTCGCCGATGCACTTGCCGGCACTGATGCTGCGCTGATGGTGCGGCCGCCCTATCAAGGCCTGGGGCAGACGCGGCTGCTCGAGGTGGCGGGCGCCGTCATTCCGCTCAGCATCTCCGCCAAGCCTGCGACTGATCTCGTGACCTCCGCCACGGCGCCGGTCAGCAGCAGTTTCGACATGACGCAGCTGATCGATGCGCCGCAGGGCCGTGTGGATGATTTCGGTGTGGGCAAGCCGCCGAAGGAGCCACCGGAGGCCGACACGCCGCCAGTGGCTCCAGCGCCGCCGGTTGCAACGCCGGTTGCCGCCGCGCAATGAGCGCGGCGCGCGACAGCGTTTTCGATACGCTGCTCGCGCGTATCGGCGAATTCGAGAGCGAGGGTCTGACGATGGTCGCGATCGACGGGGTCGATGGCGCGGGCAAGACGCGCTTTGCCGATGATCTCGCGGCGCGGCTCGAGGCCGACGGGCAAATCGCGGTGCGTGTGGGGATCGACGGCTTCCACAATCCGCGGGCGGTGCGCTACGCCCGCGGTAAGGATTCGCCCGAGGGCTTTTATCGCGACAGCTACGACCTCGATGCGTTGCGCACCTGGCTGCTGTTTCCCGCGCGCATCGGCAAGCCGTTCAAGACCGCGGTCTTCGACCACCGTCGCGACAGGCCGGTGGCGGTCAATCCCCTGATCGTACCGCTGCCGGCGGTGCTGGTGTTCGACGGGCTGTTCCTCAATCGCGACGAGCTGCGCGATGAGTGGGATCTGTCGATCTTTCTCGACGTGCCGTTCGAGGTGTCCTACGCGCGGATGGCGGCGCGCGACGGCTCGGACCCGAACCCTGAAGCGCCGGCGAACCGGCGGTACTTCGAGGGCCAGAAGCTCTATTTCAAGGAAAGCCGTCCGCACAGGAGCGCGGATGTCGTGATCGATTATGCCGACCTCGATGAGCCGAGGATCATCAGAGGCTAGCGCGGCAGGCTCGTCTCGCCCATGAGGCTCAGATCGATTGCCCTCGCGCATTGGCGGCCTTCGCGGATGGCCCAGACCACGAGGGACTGGCCGCGACGCATGTCGCCGCAGGAGAAGACCTTCGCCTTCGTCGTCTGATACTTGAAGGTATCGGCGAAGACATTGCCGCGCTTGTCGAGCTCGACGCCGGATTCCTTGACCATGCCCTCCTGCACCGGGCCGAGAAAGCCCATGGCGAGCAGCACGAGGTCGGCCTTGAGCTCGAACTCCGTTCCAGGGATCGGCTGGAACTTGTTGTCGGCGCGGGCACAAACGAGCTTCTTGACCATGCCGTTCTCGCCCTCGAAGCGGACGGTGGCGACGGCGAAGTCGCGCACCACGCCCTCTTCCTGCGAGGACGAGGTCCTCAGCTTCAGCGGCCAGAGCGGCCAGGTCAGTTCCTTGTTCTCGTGCTCGGGGGGCATGGGCATGATTTCGATCTGGGTGACCGAGAGCGCACCCTGGCGGTTGCTTGTCCCGATGCAGTCCGAGCCTGTGTCGCCGCCGCCGATGACCACAACGTGCTTGCCGCCCGCGAGGATCGGCTTGACGTTATTGAGCGGCTCGTCGCTGACGCGACGGTTCTGCTGCGGCAGGAAGTCCATGGCGAAGTGGATGCCGTCGAGCTCGCGGCCGGGGATGGGCAGGTCGCGCGGCTTTTCGGCACCGCCGGCGAGAGCGATCGCGTCGTATTGCGCTTCGAGCTCTGCAAAACTCACATCGCGGCCGACATGGACGCCATAGTGGAAGGTGACGCCTTCGGCTTCCATCTGGGTCACGCGCCGGTCGAGATGGCGCTTCTCCATCTTAAAGTCGGGGATGCCGTAGCGCATCAGGCCGCCGGCCTTCTGGTTCTTCTCGTAGAGATGGACATCGTGGCCCGCGCGCGCGAGCTGCTGCGCGCAGGCGAGGCCCGACGGTCCCGAGCCGATTACGGCCACCCTCTTGCCGGTCTTGTGCGGCGCGAGCTCGGGGACGATCCAGCCTTCTTCCCAGCCCTTGTCGACGATGGCGCATTCGATCGTCTTGATCGAGACCGGCTCTTCGCGAATGTTGAGCGTGCATGCGGCCTCGCAGGGCGCGGGGCAGATGCGGCCGGTGAATTCGGGGAAGTTGTTGGTCGACTGCAGATTGCGCAGCGCCTTCAGCCAGTCGCCGCGATAAACGAGGTCATTCCAGTCCGGGATCTGGTTGTTGACCGGGCAGCCATTGTGACAATAGGGCACGCCGCAATCCATGCAGCGCGCGGCCTGGTCACGGGTCTTCTTGTCGCCAAGCGGAATGACGAATTCGGAATAGGTCTTGAGACGCTCGGCGACCGGCGCGTAGTCGCGGTCGTCCTTTTCGATCTCGAGGAAGCCTGTGATCTTGCCCATACGACGTATCCCAATTGTACTGAGGCTACAGGAAACCGAACTCGACACTGGCTTTGGGCCAGCCGAGGTCACCGATCATCTTCGGCGGCGCAACGCACTCGGCGCCGAGGAACTTCAGCCCGTTCAGACTATAGGGGCGAACTCCTTCGTCGCTTGGGCTCGCTGTGGCCGTACGGCTGAATTGTGCTTGCGCGATGAGAGAAGGGATCATCCCGGGAAGCTTCGCCGCGCAGCTCTTCATGTAGAACGCTGCTTTGGCCGAGTAGCCGAACACAGTATTCACGTGGTGGCCATTGGTCGCCACGAAGTGGAGGACGACAACGGCCGGAGCGCCCTTGAAGGCGTCGCCCTGCACATTGACCGAGAAGCCCGGCTCCTCGGTGTAACTGGGCCCTTTGCCTTTGGGCCAATTGCCGACTGCGACCTTGACTTGCCCCTTAGCGTCCCGTTCGCACCCGGCGCTGACAAGCGTCATGGTCGCGATCCGTGGATCGTTCAGCTCCTCGCCTCTTGCGAGAACGCGCAGCCCCTTTTCATCCGCGCATTCCTTGTCCGCGTCGGTCGCTCGATAGATCGTCAGCGGCACAATCACCAAATGCGGCTTGCCGTTCGATTCGACGAAGTGCAGGTCGACCCAAATGCCGCCCGGCGTCGGGACGGAGCGCCGCGCCTCGGACGGGGACGCGATGAGCGCCGCGCAGAGCAGCCACGGTGCTATCAGGGCGACTCTCATTCCGCCGCCACCCGCATCGACGCCTGTTCCTTCTCGAGCTCGGCGAGAGCGCGACGGTACTCGACCGGCATGACCTTCTTGAACTTGGGCAAATAGTCGGCCCAGTTGTCGAGGATCTTCGCCGCCACACTCGAGCCGGTGAAGGCCTTGTGCCGGGCGATCAGCGCGTGGAGACGCTTGGCGTCACCGTTGGCGAGGTTGCCGATGATCTCGACGAGCCCATTGGTCTCGAGGTCGTTGTAGTGGCCGTAGTCGCGCTCGGAGATGTCTTCCTCTTCGGTGACCGGCTCGAGCGTGATCATTGCCATGTTGCAGCGGCTTTCGAGGCTGCCGTCTTCGTCGAGCACATAGGCGATGCCGCCCGACATGCCCGCCGCGAAGTTGCGGCCGGTCTTGCCGAGAACGACGACCACGCCGCCCGTCATGTATTCGCAGCCATGATCGCCGGTGCCTTCGATGATGGCGACGGCACCGGAGTTACGCACGGCAAAGCGCTCGCCCGCGATGCCGCGGAAATAGCATTCGCCTTCCGTGGCGCCGTAGAGCGCGGTGTTGCCGATGACAATCGAATCCTCGGGCTTCGCCGCCGACTTCTCGGACGGACGCACGACCAGCCGGCCGCCGCTCAGGCCCTTGCCGACATAGTCGTTGGCTTCGCCGACGAGATCGATCGACACGCCCTTGGCGAGGAACGCGCCGAAGCTCTGGCCGCCGGTGCCGCTGAGCGAGATGGCGATGGTATCTTCGGGCAGCCCGGCGCTGCCGTAGCGCTTGGCGACTTCGCCGGAAATCATCGCGCCGGCCGTTCGATCGGTCGAAGAAATGGTCTCGGTGATCTTGACCGGCGTGCGGCTCTCGAGTGCGGCCTTCGCCCTGTCGATCAGGCGGCGGTCGAGAATCTTGTCGATCGGATGGTGCTGCTTTTCGGTGTGCGAGATCGCCACGCCTTCGATCGCCGGCGGCTTGTGGAAGAGCCGCGAAAAATCGAGGCCCTTGGCCTTCCAGTGGGCGACGGCTTCGGTCTTGTCGAGCATCTGCATCTGCCCGACCATTTCGTCGAACTTGCGGTAGCCCAGCGCAGCCATCAGCTCGCGCACTTCTTCGGCGACGAAGAAGAGATAGTTGATGACGTGCTCGGGCTTGCCGGTGAAGCGCGCGCGCAGCATCGGGTCCTGCGTCGCGATGCCGACGGGGCAGGTGTTGAGATGGCACTTGCGCATCATCACGCAGCCTGCCGCGATCAGCGGAGCGGTCGCGAGGCCGAACTCGTCGGCGCCAAGCAATGCGCCGATCACGACGTCACGGCCGGTGCGGATGCCGCCATCGACCTGCACCGCGATGCGGCCGCGCAGCTTGTTGGCGACCAGCGTCTGGTGCGTTTCGGCGAGGCCGATCTCCCAGGGCGAGCCGGCATGCTTGAGCGAGGTCAGCGGGCTTGCGCCAGTGCCGCCCTCGTAGCCCGAGATGGTCACGTGGTCGGCGCGCGCCTTGGAGACACCGGCGGCAACGGTGCCGACGCCGACTTCGGAGACGAGCTTCACCGAGACCTGTCCGGTCGGGTTCACGTTCTTCAAATCGAAGATCAGCTGGGCGAGATCTTCGATCGAATAGATGTCGTGGTGCGGCGGCGGCGAAATGAGCCCGACGCCGGGTGTCGAGTGGCGCACCGCGGCAATGGTCTTGTCGACCTTGTGGCCCGGCAGCTGTCCGCCCTCGCCGGGCTTGGCACCCTGGGCCATCTTGATCTGCATCATATCGGAGTTGACGAGATACTCCGCGGTCACGCCGAAGCGGCCCGACGCCACCTGCTTGATGGCCGAGCGCATGGAATCGCCATTGGGCAACGGCTTGAAGCGATCCGCTTCCTCGCCGCCCTCACCGGTGTTCGACTTGCCGCCGATACGGTTCATCGCGATGGCGAGCGTGGTGTGGGCTTCGCGCGAAATCGAACCGTAGGACATCGCCCCCGTCGAGAATCGCCGGACGATCTCGGCCGCGGGCTCGACTTCTTCGAGCGCCACAGGAGCCCGGCCGTCCATCTCCGCCGACTTCAGCTTGAAGAGCGAGCGGATCGTGACGTAGCGGTCCTCGACCTCGTTCACGAGGCGCGAGAACTCGCGGTACTTGTCTCGGGCGTTGCCGCGCGCCGCGTGCTGGAGGTTGCTAACGGTCTCGCTGCGCCAGACATGTGCCTCGCCGCGGAAGCGGAAGGCGTAGTCGCCGCCGACATCGAGCGCATCTTCGAGAACCGGCACGTCGCCGAACGCATCCTTGTGGCGACGCACCGTTTCCTCGGCGATCTCGGCGAGGCCGACGCCCTCGATGGTGGTCGCGGTGCCGGTGAAATAGGTCGAGACGAACTCCGAGCTCAGGCCGACGGCGTCAAAAATCTGCGCGCCGCAATAGGACTGATAGGTCGAAATGCCCATCTTGGCGGTGACCTTGAGGATGCCCTTACCGATGGCCTTGATGTAGCGGTAGACGAGCTCGTGCTCGTCCACCTCCTCGGGCAGGTCGGCCTTCATGGCAATCAGCGTGTCGAACGCCAGATAGGGGTTGATCGCTTCTGCGCCGTAGCCTGCTAGCGCACAGAAATGGTGCACCTCGCGTGCTTCGCCCGTTTCGACCACGAGACCCACCGACGTGCGCAGGCCCTTGCGGATCAGGTGATGATGCACGCCCGCGGTCGCCAGCAGCGCCGGGATCGCGACGCGATCCGGCCCAACCTTGCGGTCCGACAGGATGATGATGTTGTCGCCCGAATGCACCGCGAGCTCGGCATCGGAGAACAGCTGGTCGAGCGCTGCCGCCATCCCCGCCGCGCCTTCGGAAGCGGGATAGGTGATGTCGAGCGTCTTGCTCCGGAACGGGTTGTCCTCCATCGAGCCGATGGCGCGGATCTTTTCGAGATCGCCATTGGATAGGATCGGCTGATGCACCTCGAGCCGCTGGCGCGTGCCCTGGCCCTCAAGGTCGAGGATGTTGGGACGCGGGCCGATGAAGCTCACGAGGCTCATCACCGATTCCTCGCGGATCGAGTCGATCGGCGGGTTGGTGACCTGCGCGAAGTTCTGCTTGAAATAGGTGTAGAGGAGCTTGGACTTGTCGCTCAGCGCCGAGATCGGCGTATCGGTGCCCATCGAGCCCACGGCTTCCTGGCCCGTCGTCGCCATCGGCGGCAGGATGAGCTTGAGGTCTTCCTGCGTGTAGCCGAAGGCCTGCTGCAGATCGAGCAGTGAAACGTCGTTCCGGCGCGGCTCGGCCGCAACTTCCGGCAGGCTCTCAACCTGGATCTGGGTGCGGGCCAACCAAGTCTTGTAGGGGTTCGCCTTGGCAAGCTCGGCCTTGATCTCCTCGTCGGAGACGATGGCGCCCTTCTTCAGGTCGATGAGCAGCATCTTGCCCGGCTGCAGGCGCCACTTCTTGACGATCTTTTCCGGCGGCACGGGCAGCGTGCCCATTTCCGATGCCATGATGACGCGATCATCGTTGGTGACGATGTAGCGCGCGGGCCTGAGGCCGTTTCGGTCGAGCGTCGCGCCGATGTGGATGCCGTCCGAGAACGCCATGGCCGCCGGGCCGTCCCAGGGCTCCATGAGCGCCGCGTGGTACTCATAGAACGCGCGCCGGTCCTCATCCATCAGCGGGTTGCCGGCCCAGGCCTCTGGAATGAGCATCATCGCCGCGTGGGGCAGCGAGTAGCCGCCGCGCGTCAAAAATTCGAGCGCGTTGTCGAAGCAGGCCGTGTCCGACTGGCCAGGATATGAGATTGGCCAGAGCTTCTGGATGTCGGCACCAAAGAGATCGGACGAGACCGACGCCTGGCGCGCCGCCATCCAGTTGACATTGCCGCGCACCGTATTGATTTCGCCGTTGTGGCAGACAAAGCGATAGGGGTGCGCGAGCCGCCAGCTCGGGAAGGTGTTGGTCGAAAAACGCTGATGGATGAGCGCGAGGGCCGACGCGAAATCGGGGTCGCGCAAGTCGGCATAGTAGGCGCGCAGCTGGGCGGCGAGGAACATGCCCTTGTAGATGAGCGTCCGGCAGCTCATCGACACGACGTAGAAGTCGTTTGGCTTGCCCTCGAAGGCCGAGAAGATCTTGGCCGAGCAGACCTTGCGGATGATGTAGAGCTTGCGCTCGAACGCCTCATCGTCGGCGACGCGGCTGCCGCGGCCGATCACCACCTGGCGGTGATAGGGCTCGGTCTCGACGATCTCGGGAGCCTTGCTGAGCGAGGAATTGTCCGAAGGCACGTCGCGCCAGCCGAGCACGGTCTGGCCCTCGTCCTCGATGACCTTTTCGACGACCTTCTCCATCTTGTGGCGCAGCGTGGCGTCCTGCGGGAAGAAGATGTGCGAGACCGCATAGTGTCCCTGAGCGGGCAGGGTGACGCCCTGCTGGGCCATCTCGCGCACGAAGAAGGTGTGTGGGATCTGGACCATGATGCCGGCGCCGTCGCCCATCAGCGGGTCGGCCCCCACGGCTCCGCGATGCTCGAGGTTCTCGAGGATATCGAGGCCGTTCTCGACAATCTTGTGCGAGGGGCGGTTCTTCAGGTCGACGATGAAGCCGACGCCGCAGGCATCGGACTCGCGCACGGGATCGAACAGGCCGAAGGCCTCCGGGCGGACGGTTTTACGAATGGCCAGATCCGAAGCGGGGCGGTGTCCGTTCCTTGTCTCTGCCATTTTGCGTGTCCTTGCCTTGAGGGTTCGTCGATCCGGCGAGCCGGTGTTGGTTCCTTTCGACGCGCCTTGCGCCTGGGCCGCACACAGTACGGTTCAGACGTGACAGCGCAATGCTTTATTCGGGGAGCGGCGCTGCATCCAAATGGCCACTCGTTCGGGCTTTTCGCCCCGCCTCCCGTTTCCGCTTTCGACAAGCGGTCCAGCCGGTGCGGCGTGCAGGCGATTCCGGGGAGACCGGGCACCCGCGTTTTTAAGACAGCAACGCTGTCCTATTGGCCGACAATGTCACAGATGCGTGACGGGAGCAAGGGGGATTGAATCGGCCCCGTTGCCCTCAGCAGGCGCGTCAATCCAGTTGGAGATCAACCTCGCACTTAGACCAGTTGCCCGGCTCGATGGGGCGGAAAAGTCTGACGATGCGTTCGCGCAAAGTGCGATGCCTGCGTCGATGGATATCGAAGATGTTGTGAAAGCGGGCTTCGGGGCGGACGATACCATCGGGGGATGGATCGATTGCAGGCCGGTTGTGCGGAAATCCGAATTGTGTGGGGTCGGGGAAGCGGGGCAGGTCGTGCTTTCGTGCAATGATCGTCAGGACCGATTGGTCGTGACGGTGGCCTCGATAGCCAGTGAGGTTATCCAGGCCCTGCGTGTTGGGTAGGTCCGTGAGTACGCGTGGATCGGCCATGGCCATCGCCAGCTCCTGGACGAAGTCGCGAGCTTGCTGGCAATTGCGATAGATTTGTACGCCGCCCATTGCCTGCTGGATGTTCCAGAACCGAGGCGTGTCGGCCTCGAGCAGGACAAACGTGTCACGCTTGGTCCATTTGCACGTCAGGGACGCCGCGGGGCCTCCTTCTGGGGGAAATTTGTGTTCGAAGATCATGATGGGATACGAGAGCGCGTAGCGCAGCATGGGTCGGGGATCGGCGATCATGTGCATCGCCGAATCCGTGTACATGACCACGGTGCCCTCCTCGCTGTGGTTCAGTGCGTCGAGGATGATCGTGGGTTTCCACAGCCAATACCCGCCGCCGTGGCGCTGACGCATGATGTCGGGCGAGCGGCGGCGCAACTCGAGCACCGCCGGATGCCGGGGGGTATAGGCGTATGTGTTGATACCGAATTCGGTCGCCGTGCTTTGAAGCTGCTGTACCGAAGTCGTGTAGCCAGGCGTGCCGAAGGTGATGTGCCGGACCTTGGTCGCGGTATCATACCGCCAGGTTCTGAAGGGCGATCTTCAACGGTCCCAGTTGTGCTTCAAAGGGCTTCCAGCGAGCCACGGAGGTCTTGTAGATCGGCTGGCGGACCTGCCATTTCGAGATCGTCGAGACCTGACGCTCGCTTTGAAAGAAGCTAAGTACCGCGGGGTCCCAATCGAGGCCGACGAACTCGACCAGCCGCCGCGCCTCGCCTTCGAGGTCATCTACCAGCGTCTCGTAGCGCATTTCGAAGATGCGACCGGGAAGCACCGTCTGCCAGTGCGTCATCAGCCGGATGTGCTCGCGATAATAGGCGCCGAGGGTCGCAAGGTCCGAACCGTAGCTGTGGAAGTCGTTGAGCGCGTTCGAGTAGATCGAAAAGCAATTGTCCATCGCATCGCGCCGGCAGAAAACGATGCGCGCTTGGGGGAACAGCAGCGCGATCAGCCCGACCAGCCGGAAATTGTGGGGCATCTTGTCGGTGATGCGAAGCGCAGTGGCCGAGAAGAATTCGATCTTGCTGAGATATTCGCCGGCCAGCGCTTTGGCGCGGTCGGGCGTGATGGCGCGCACCTGGTCGCTGAACACCGCGCCGGTTCCGAGCGAGTAGAACAGCCGGTTGGCGATGGTGTGCATGAAGTTGAGCTCGCCGGCCCCTGTGACCGCGGGGTGGCTCGACAGGATCTGCTCGGTGAGGGACGTCCCCGAGCGCGGCATGCCGACGATGAAGACCGGGCGCTCAGAGGGCGAGCCGTAGGTTCCGCGGGCGTCGAGGAAGGGCTTGCTGAAGAGCCGGATCATCGCGTCCTGGTCGGCGACGAATTTCTTGAGATCGAAAGGCGGATAGTCCGCGTTGGCGGCGGCCAGATGGGGCCAGGCCTCGTCATAGCGCTTGAGGTCGATCAGGGTCTTGGCTGCGGCAAAGTGGAGCTGTGGCTTGCGCTTGGGCGGATCAGCCGGAGTCATGGGGAAGCTGAGCTCCGCCTCGATCTCAGCTAGAATATTGTTCTCTTCTGTCTGCTTGCGAATGGCCGAAATGCCCACCAGCACGCCTGCCTTGGGTGAGCCCATGGCTTCGGCCTTGCGGTAGCCGGCCTCCGCCTCGTCGTGGGTGCGGAGCGTGCTCATCGCTTCGGCGAGCGCAAAGGCTGCGTCCGGGCTTTGCGGCCGGGCGGCCACCGCCCGTTCGAGGAAGCCGATGCCGCGCTGGGCGTTCCCCAGCTTCTGGTACGAGCGGCCGATGTTGTAGAGCAGCTCGTAATTGCCTGGTCGCAGCTTCAGCGCGCGCTCGAGGTAGGGCAGGCCCTCTTCCGTGCGGCCGGTATCCGCCAGCACATTGCCCAGATTGTTGAGGAAGCGGAAATCGCTTGG
>Ga0068853_100002109_pt1 | contig 14760 bp, 22 predicted proteins | sample KBSCornC32_FD_65655 | JGI IMG/M metagenome (GOLD analysis project Ga0068853, IMG submission 65655) | Corn rhizosphere microbial communities from Kellogg Biological Station, Michigan, USA - KBS Corn C3-2 | ecosystem: Host-associated > Plants > Roots > Rhizosphere > Soil ...
CTCGAATCTCCTTGGACGTTCGAAAACAATACTGCTCACAGTTGCGCAGCCGGCATATCTGTCTGGCAGAATAATAACCATCATCACATCGTACGTAATACAGTAATCTATAACTGTGACCTTGCCATCTTTCACGGGGCATATCAAAATCATTACCGGTATATCGGAGGCGCGGTTTACGGCGGTTACATTGAGCTACGTGCGGCCAGTGCCACAACCAATCGGATACGATTCGAGGAAATGACCATCGACGCGGCCGGCGGTGATTATTGCGTAATTGCCAATGAAGGACCTCTCGCCGGCGTGGCGCCAATACTTTTCCGTGGATGCAAATTTGCCGGCTTCGGAAAGAAAGCAATAATAGATCAAAATCCAGGTCCCGGGCTTAAGCTAATTGACGTGGTCGATTGCGGGCTAACCCCTTCGCAAATGCAAGTGAGTAAGGCCGCATTGTCAGGAGAAGTTATCCGGCTACAGCAGGGTAGCCAGGCATGGAAGGTTACAAAGAGCGGTACCAGCTCGATCGCTTTATTTGCTGCACAGCAATGGGGGAGTGGTACAGGTCTAAGAGCGCAATATTTTACGCCCGACTTTAAGTGGTTGTTATTATCTCGGATCGAACCAAACGTCAATATTTTTGATATTACGCACCCGCAGATTCATTATTTGGTTCCTTCATCATTTGCCGCTCGCTGGTCTGGAAAGATTCAGCCGCAGTTTTCACAGGCATACACTTTTTATTGCAATGCGGGCGGTGGTGTTCGACTTTGGATTGATGGTAAATTACTTATCGATCAATGGAGTGAAAGATATCCGGGCACGATAAGAAGTAGTGCTATTAACCTGCAGGCCGGCCAACTTTATGATTTCAAATTGGAATACTTCAATCAGGATGATCGTAGCGAGTGCACACTCGAATGGAGTAGTGGTAGCATAAAACGAGAATTTGTGCCTATGTCTCAATTGTATTCCAATTAAGTAGATATTAATTTTCTCATAAGCAGTTAGTTTTGATTCAGGCCTCTGTTTCCACAAAGGCTTTTTCCATAATAAAGGTGGTCCCTGTTTCGCCATCGTAACCAAAATCACCTTTATATCTTATTTCTTCTGAACCATTTTGATCTAAAAGATAAATTGTGCCATTGGTATAAATGTATCCGTGATAAGTAGCTTTCCTTTTACCCGTTACCCATATTTCTGCTGCTATGGATTCATTTGTAAAATATTTACCGTGCTTTGTCACGTATCTGATCCCGTCGATAGTGAACTGTTTGCCTTTATAGTTCACGGTATCCCCAGATTTTAAGCGAGCCTTCATATTTTTTTCTGTAAAAGTAATAATTTTCTTTAAAACAATGTTGTCTATTTGACAAGATTGTCTATATTTGTGTTGTCAAAGTTCTTTACATATCAAACCGGGGGCACCGGAATACAAATGCTAAAAAGAGTATGAAAAAATTCATTCTCAAATTGATGATCCTTTCAGACAAATTTCCAGACGGCTTTAGTATGATGTTACCGGATGGAAGTGTTCTTCAGATTAAATGGCTTATAGGCCATGAAATCCATGAACTTCCGAATGGCGGGATCAAACTTCGACAGGCTTTCGGAATTGAGCTCTCGGGATCGGACTTTGGCGAGGTAATCATCACGGTTTACGTGACGGATTAATTGAAAGGTAAGGGGGAGAAATCCTCCCCCTTCTTATTATAAAGTGTAAAATACTATTTATGGAAAATGTTCTTAAGGGTATCCACCTTTTGAAAGGGATGGATCAGAAGACCCTAAAAGAAATTGAAAAAGATGCGTTTACTATGTGGCAGGAGTTTAGGATAACTTTTAAAGTTTTCAAAGTTACAGATAAGGAAGTGACTATTGGTTGCACGCAAATGAAAACGCAAGACTTTAATTACAAAACACAAAAGGAGCTGATCACAATCACGCATCACGCGTTTGACAGGCATTTCCCGCGTCGTAAGGTCCAGGTGCATGCAACTATATACCAGGACAGTCCTGCGCAGAAAATAGATCCTGCATGGATAAAAAAAAAGATGGAGGATTATGGTATTCCATTGAAGACTATTGCGGCAGACACCGGGCTGGATAACACTCAACTGTCGCCTTTAATCACAGGATCTAAGCCACTTTCAGACGCAATGAAGGCAATGTTTTATTTCTATTTCAAATCGAAAGAGAATTAATAAGTCTACGGATTTGTTATGGTTATTGTTGATTATTATCAATTCCTTTCAACATTTTGCACGTTTAGCTAAACTAAGCGTTATATTTATATTGGCTCTAGTTCTCCTCCTTCGGGGCCATCCCGGCTTAACAGAGCCGGGATTTTTTTACCCCTGATTCGCTTTCCTTAATTCATCCACCTCCTTAAATACGAATAAGGCAAACTTCTTTGGATCATATCCAATCAGCTCTGCCATCTGATAAACTTCTCCTAAATGGAACAGACCGGGGTTGGCGATCATCTTTTTCATCCGGTTATTATTGGTATGCAGATCATGGGCAACGACTGTATAAGGAATATGGTCGAAAATTTCCTTGAAGGTTGTTATGTCGCCTTTCTTAATGAGGTATTTGAGGCTGAGGTATCGCGGGTCTTTATTGCTATTCATACCAGTCGCAAGATAAGACGAATTAAAGGCTTTATAGTAAATCTTTAAATACTTCGTTCGGCTTAATTTTCAGGCCATACATCACCTTAATTATGCTGCTTAATCTTACATCTCCACCAGCTTCCAGGCGAGCTAAGACCGATCTGGATACATTGATTTCATAAGCCAGATCATCCATAGTCTTATTTCCGGTTCGTGCCTTCTTAATGGCTTCGCCAATGTGCGCCAATATTTTATTGAGCTCGGCATCTGATAATGCAGGTGCAGTGTCCTTTTTCATTGGATACGAATTAAAAGAGAAATCCATTAAAGGAAAACCCTTAATAAGTGGCTGCAAATATATGATCTCGATTAAGAAATCTCGAATAAAGGACTATTGCTCCCGATTTTGCATACCTTGTTTCTTTATAGGATAAGGAACATGGTTAATGGTATTGATTAGTGTAGCCTCTCACTTTCCAGAGCAGAGAGGCTTTTTTAAAATATTCACGCAGGGGGCCAAAATCCCCTCTACTAATTCCCTCCTGATATTCTTATCTGGGAGGTTTTAATTCTTTAAAATAGCTGGTTAAGCCGGTCTCCGGGAGGAGGTGCCAACCGTTCTTAGTCCTGAGAAAGGTAACCTTAGCCGGTAGGATATAGATCCTGCATTCGGACAATATATTACACCCCCGGCGCCCTAAGGAGGGACCGGGTCTTTTAAATGATTTTGATCTGGCAACCTCTCATAAAAAGACAGCCAACCGGTAAAATGGTTGGCTGTTGACTTTAATCAGGAAAAGTCAAATTATGTATGTTATTTTCGGATATAAGAATTTTTTAATATTACCTTGGGACAGTAGAATTGAGTGCGGTCATAAGTCGAGCCGCATCCTTAGCATTTCCATACTTACTACAGGCCCCGTCGAAAGATGGGGTTTGTGGTTTTTAAGCGGCAAAGATGGCCAATAAGCGGTCCAGGTGAGTTAAAATATCGGGAAAGTGTTCGATAGAGCTCCCATCCCGGGTACGAATGGGAGTTTCTCCCAATTTTATGACAGGGGCTACTATTTCCAGTAGTCCCTTTTCTTTTAATGTCAATGTGTTGTGAGCGAACAGGTCATTGATGAAAGGTGTTCGATAGATTTCTCCATCATGGCTTAGGCTGCTGTCGAACACCCAATTTATAAACTGATGCTTTTTTTCCAATTCGAGTTTTTCAAAATGAGATCGCAGGTCCGAAAGTATTAAGAGTAGGTTATTCATTTTATCCCAATAGGCCTGCTGGTTCGTGTTTGCCTTGGTAATTTCTTTATATAGCCGGCTTTGATCTGCCCTTAATTCAGAAATAACTTTGTTATAAGAAGCTTCCGAAACATCCGGTTTTGTCAGCCATTTGATTTCTACAGAACTTATTTTTTCCTCCACTAACTTCAGTTGCTTTTCTGCCTGCCTGATTTTATCACCGCGGTTTTTTATATAGTCACTTAGTTTTGCCGATAATTTTTGTTTTAGTAGTTGCAGATCCTTTGGATCGAAAGACAGGTTATCCAATAACTCATCGAATTGTTTATGAAGACGCTTTGCTGATAGATTCTGGCGGCATTCATGGCACACGTAGTACCAGTAATACCTGGTCTTACCCTTACTATTACCAGCAGTAAATTTTCTACCACATGAACATTGAAGAACTCCACGAAGAGGTACATCTTCCCTATTTTGAATGGACATCGTTTTTCCTTGAAGTCGTTCTTGAACCAACCAGTAATCCTGTTCACTAATGAGGGGAGTATGCAGACCTTTCACCAGGTGGGCCGGTTGAGTTTTGGTTGCTGGAACTTTCACGAATCCGGCGTATACAGGATTTGCAAGAATACGTTGTATGGCACTATTTCCTTTATGTTTAAAGCCGTATCGGGACGCCATTCTTCTAAGTTCCTCCACACCCATTCCGTTTAGGTATTCACGAAAAATGATGCGGATAATAAAACCCTTTTCTTCATCAATAGTAAGAATTGGTTTATTTCTTTCGTCGCGAGCATTGTTATATCCGACCGGAGCCACATTCGCATGCCTGCCGGCGAGCGCTGCGTCAACCATTCCCTTTCTCGTTCGGCGGCGTATATTGTGCAATTCCATTTCCGCCTGCATGAATTTTAATGTGCGCATCATAAAAACATTAGGATCGTAGTCATCCATGGTCAGTTCCTCAGTGACGTCGCGTATCCGAATGCCCCGCTCCAAGTATTGACTGACTTTTAACATTGCTTCAGCCATATTACGGCTGAACCGGTCGAGATGATATACAATAAGAAATTGAGCCTGCTTAATTTCTTTTTCGAGTGTGCCAAACGCTTTACGGTCGAAAGTGTAAGAATTTTCACCGTTATCCTGATAAATTTTCAGCAGTTCGAGATTATTCTTATTGCAGTATTCTTTAATTTGCCGTTCCTGACCTTCAATTGAATAGTTGCTTTGGTCCTCGTCTGATAGTCGTATGTACCCGATGGCTTTCATTTGTAAATATATTAGGGGGCTTTGAATTTACGTAGAATTTACAAATAAAAAAGCCTGGACAGGGCCAGGCGAATATTAAAAGCGTCACTTTTATTAATCTATAATTTGAGCATCTTCTGGTTCTCCAGGTGCATCCTTATCAGATTTCTTCTTATTGACCTGTTTTCCGACAAAGAATCCGATTATCAAAGTGATAATATGTGTTATTACTGCTAAGAACTGTTTTGCAAATTCTGAATCTCCTCTCTGTAGGCAATAACCAATAAAGATTAATACACCAAAAAGAATAACAGTTATAAAAATGCCGTAAGTGATTAATGTTTGACGATGTTGCTTTGGGTAGTCTTTTATTAACCTGCTATTATAATCCATTGATTTTTCAGCAAGTTTGCCATCCTGCTCAAGTCTCTTTTCATCGAGTTTTAACCTTTGAAACTCTAACTGAACCTCTTGATTTTTCTGGGCTATGATCGCCTTAATTGTCTCCTGATCGAGTTCAATCTTTTGATTTTTTCCATTTTTCTGGGTGTCTTGACTTTGGTTCATAATTGTATTCTACGTAGATTTTTCCGAGGCTAAGTGTGCCTAACCTCGGCGGAATGAACTTAGATTTTTTTATGGAACCTCTGTCTGTTTTGATCAATGAAACAAATTCCCTTGGCGTCAAGTACTTGAAAAGATGAGATTGATATGATACTTTACACGACATGGTAAATTTTTAATAGTAACGCAAAATGTATTGAAAAATTGACCTGGTTGGAGATTTTATGAGGGTTTTTCAAGGCATTGGGCAATGCCGACCATGCAAATATAAGAATAGATTTGATATTACATAATTCCTTGATCAAGATCAAGTGTCTGATCGGCCTTTAAAATTCAAGGAAAGGCCTACACGAATGGGAACATCCTACTGGCCCCGGAACCCATTGAATGTTCAATGGATGGTTATGTCAACGCCAAAGGGTTTTCTTTCTTTTCAGCTGCGGAAATAATGGCCTCAATTTCTTCCTGATCAACTCCGTGCTTTTCGGCGATCTTACAGAGCAACTCGATCTGAGCTTTGAGATACCGGTTGCGTTTGTGGATTTGGTGCACCCATTGAGTGATGAGATAATAAAGGACCAGGAGCACAGCCAGCGTAGGTTAAAAGATCTTGTGAATCCATGATGAGGGGTATTGAAGTTAATAATGCCGGGAATCTCTGCAGCTGAATATAATAAACTAAAAATTGTCTTCCGATTTCTTTGAAACAGCAGCTTTATAGCTTGCAATCAAATCCTTTACACTGTTATCAATCCTTTCTAATTTCTTTTTATTCATTTTTGGATATTTGAGACAATACTCAGGAGTATAAGAATTATTATTAAGATCAGAAACATAGATGTCAAAAACCTGCATTCTGCATTTATTATCCTTTACTGTTATATTTATCGTATAATTTATATACGATTTTATAGTCCCACTAATGAAATTTCCTATATCAAGACCCGTTGCACCTTTTCCCATAACGATGCCGGCCTCCTTATCGTCCATTTGCAAAACTGCCTTTGCGCTATTAAACGTATTGACAAACCAAATTCTTGATCTATTATAAAGATCTGCTTTCAACGAATTTGGCAAGGTGTCTATTTCTTCGTAAAACACTTTGCCATCTTTAAGCGGCATCTGTGGTTGACTATATGAGAAAATAGGAACGAAAAGTAAGAGCATAAGCAAACGGTTCATGTTGATTAGTATTAACGGTGATGGTTTATAATGGCCGGGAAAAACACCGGGCTATAATGTTGAAAACAACAGGAATTTCCCGAAAAATAACAAAATAATCAGAGGTTTTGCACATGGACGGTTTGACAGCAATCAATAAGTTTGTTCAAGCAATGACCGCATGACCATTGATGTTGACGATACTAAATATTACCCTTATGTTTTTTAGATTTCATATTGACATGGGTCAATTTGTTGGACGTTATGACAATTTTAGTTTTTTGATGTATATCAAACTTTGTACATTAGTAATCCTGTCCTTTCCTGCGAAAAATATATTGGGTAAAACCTTGATAGCACTAACCGGATTCCTTAATCCTTAAAACTTAATCGAATGTACCGACACCTTTCGTCTTCGTAATTGATTCTCTTTCATTACATTTGCGGTCTTCACATATAATTCCGGTCCCGAACCGGTATACATATTGGGCATTAGTTCAACTCAGGATCGAAACTGACAAATTCAAACAAACCGAGTTAACTACTGTACGCCGATACGGCGTGGCATGTAGTTGTGGTTTGTGGGGTAGTCAGTCCCCGATCCTGCAATGATGGCCGCGCCTTTTTTATCAATTCTATCAGACAACCAGAACCGCGTTTCTTAATTTGCTTTGTCATGAAAAACAATGTAAGTCCTTATTGTGCTAAGTGCCAGATTTCAAAGTGCTGCCCTGTAAAGCAGCTCGCACCTGCTGATCAGCTTCAGAGCTGTGCGCTTCTAAAACTAGATCAACATTGCCGCCCTCAATCCGGCTTAACGATCTTAAAATGGTCTCATGAAATGCCTGGTCGTGCCGTTGTAATGCACTTAACATCTGCATCATTGCCGTTAAATTAGCGGCGAGCTGATTCATTATTTTATCTTCCCGGATCTTAGCTTGTTTTTTATCTTCTTTCAAATCGTTAATGTAATCCATGGGGGAGAGATGAAGGGCCGCCCATTGTTCGAATGAAGGATTATGTTGTATTTGTTGTTTTTCCGGTTTTTCCGGAGGAAAATATTTCGCAAAGTGCTTTCTAAACTTTCCTGCCATCCTGGGCGTGACGGGTTTAATTTTCTCGTTATTGACGAATGTGCTCAAATTGCTTCGGTCAAGAACGACCTTTTCGGCTATCTCCTTAAAGGTAAGTCTTTCTTTTTCCTCTATTTCTTGAATAATATTTTTTAACTCCCGGTTTGTCATTAGAAAATATTCAATGTTGTGTATGTTGTATTAAATGTTGTAAAAAGTTGTATTTAGTGTTGTTTTTGTTGTTTTGTGTTGTATATTTGTTATGCAATGATGCTCATCAAATATACTAAGTATGAAACTCACGGACAAGGCAAAGGCGGCGATTAATAGCAATACCAGGTTAAAGAATCTACTGGCATTAGAGTTTAACTGTTCGGTTTTTACAATAAAGAGATGGATTGATGAAGGTGAAGTAAGGCTTACGGCGCCATCTGCTACAAATATTATCAAAGCAGAAACAGGGTTAACGGACGACGAGATATTGGAGGAAGGCGAACCGGTACACGCGGCTAAGTAACCGCAAAGAATGCAAAAAATTCCGGTCCCTGCAATACCCTTAACCGATACATAACAACAATCAACATCGTACCCCATGACAGAACTATTACAACTCGCCGGTTTAATCGCCATTAGTGTAACGATCGGTGAGATATGGATTTACCAGGTTAAAAAGAAATCGAAATCCTCTGTGAAATGGATTCAAGCGATACAATGATTCAACCATGTCAAAGTCTGTAATTAAACAACCTCCCGAACCTCTTTATATAGCCGATCCGAAAGAAAGGTTGATCGAGTTTTTTGCTGAGGTATTGTTTGAGCAATTGATCAAAGAAGTTGAATCAGAGCAGGATCAAGAAACTAATCACCCTAAATAAATCAGTTCCATGCAAACGATACAATTGTTAGAAGATATGAAAAGCTGCGTAACGCAAGGTCAAAAAACAATTCCAGCCGGCACAGTTATGCGTGAATATTACTCCCAGTTGTCATGGACGTATTTTAACGACGACGCCGGCAACACATTAATCATTATGGGATTTAACTCTGCGGATTGGGATAAGGTAAAAAAGGTTAACCGCCCAACTTGTGTATATACTTTATTAAATCTCAAATCAGTAAGAGGTATTGTAAAGGTATATGACCCAATTAAAAATAAGTGTAAACCACTTAGCAAATTGAAAGCTACAGATACCGATTTGTTTGTATGGGAAAATTCATTCGATGACGGAACGGTCCTTTTTTCAAAGGTTAACTGATGAGGGTTGAATACCCGAAACCGCCGCGGAGTGAAGGTCTCCGGGTTGGTCTTAACCAAAGAGAATGAAATTCCTAAAAATTTTCCTTCTGGCCTTATACCTGATTAGTGCTGTTTACACCCTGGGCCAGATTATTCATATCGTAACTCATTAACAATGGAAAGCCAACAATCCGCACCCTGTCTAAACATGACAGTGCAGCAGGCTATAGCTGCCTGTGAAAGAATAATGTCTTTAAATCTCTAATGATATGCTCACTCAATTCACTACTTATGATGCTGCCGAAAAAATAGAGGCACAACAAAATTGGGAAGCCTTTAAACAGCCGATGACCGGCGGTAGCCAAGCAATTGAAGACAAAGCGCTGCAGGCATACCATACAGTGTACGAGTTGACAGGTTGTGAGCGTAGAGCCGCCGATGCATATTTTGAAACTTTTCAAATTTCATAGTCATGAATACCATTCTGTATCGCATACCCGATCAATACTTTCCCTCGGTAAGAGTAACAAAGCCCTTTTATGCAAAGGTGAATTATAATGTTATTGATGGTAAAGTTGAAATAAGTGATGCCGCTTTTTCCGCCAATTGTCTTCGGCATATAACCGACACAGGCAAATTGGTAGAAAAAATGCAAGATGATATAGAGGCGGCTGAAATAAAGAAATCGGAAAGCAATATTCATCCAATCATGGAACAGGCTCTTTTCCCGGCAATAATGCATTTACAATATTAGCGACGGTTCGCAGCCGGCGAGGTAAATCCGTACCACCGGCTTTTTCTTTAACACTCACAATTTTTTATATGGCATCGAAAAAAGAAAATCAGGATTTCATCGAGGATCTCATAAGTAGCGAACCTCTCGATAAAGCAATCGACTGGATTAAGGACAATATGAATCCTGATGAAGTTTATACCGAGGATCAACTCATCACCCACATTAAGAAAAAATGCAAGCCAGATGAGGTATTCGATGACGATGATTTGGCCGAGTGGGCCCTTGAAAATGGGTTCCGTAAAGAATAGCTAATCCGGCTTTTTATGAAAACTACAAACCTAATCATATGGATATTTCAGAAAAAGAAAAAGAGTTTTTTGAATGTCTGAAGAAAGTGGACGTAAACAGCATTTGGGGAGTTGCGATATCTAACGTGGTAAACGATCCGGATGTACCCCGCTTTCGTCGCCTCGTGTGCGACCTTAAAAGTCAGGCTCATGACAGCAAAGAGATTATGACTAATATACTCGGTCAGGAATGTTTTGACAATCTCGTAAATCTATAACCATGGAAACTGTAAAGTTCATCGGTGGTTGCATTATTGATTTTGTTATGGCCGTTTATATCAGCTTATTCTGTAAGATAGATATACCGGAATTGGATGAGAATACTGAGGCGTTTTATCACAAATGAAGTTTTTTTCATAATCATGTCATGTTAGCATTCACGCCGGCTCTTTCCAGGGCTGGTATTTAAAAAGACTATTAGCTCTTTTCATATGGCAAGCAATCGTTAAAGTCGCGATGTTTATACATCGCACTTTAAGGCAGGGTAGCTCAGATGGCGGAGCGCTGAGGTGTTAACTCAGAGGTCGAACGTTCGAATCGTTCTCCTGCCGCAGTTTTAGGGTACGATCAATCATAGCCATCCCGTTTCTACGGGAAGGTTTAAAAAAAAGATCTTTCTTATGTAGCAATTCTGATGTGGTTTATAGCCGGGGTGATCATGGAGGCCCCGGCTTTTTAAAGATGTACCCAAAGTTTTTTCAGGCTAAGGTTTAAAGGTTGGTGCCCGGCGGTCGAGCTGCCGCCGGTTTTTTTAAAAAGCATTTTATGAAAATAGTAATACCAAAACAGGTTGAGGTAGCTGATATAGAGACTCCGGCTTATTATAAGGAGTATGGCGTATATACATGTATTACAGATTACACTGTATTTACTGTCTCGCAACGGTCCGTATTTACAACCGCTGTTGATTCAGAATATTTCAAGCAAAAAGTGCAGAGTGTTTTATCAATAGGTAAAAAAATAACTCAAAAAGAATTCGAAGAAAAATTCTTCGACGCTATTAAATGCCTGACTGAGCAATATCAGTCGAAAACTGCCATGAACCTTTCATATATCGACCCCAAAGAGGGACAGCAGGATGAACAAGTAGCAGAAGGCGCAACAGGCGATACGCAAGCCACTGAAGAAGCAACAGGCAACGGCGAAGGTGAATAGGATTACGCAACCTCAGAATCAGCAAAAGCCCCGGTGCATACCGGGGCCTCTTTAAAAAACACTCAAATTCAAAATAAAGTTATGAAATTCTTAATAGAACAACTCACGCTAATCAATTTCAAAGGCATCCGCGAGCTGGTTATAAACTTTAATCACTGGACCAATGTATACGGTGCCAACGAAGCTGGTAAAACAACTATTCAGGATGCATTCCGATGGCTGTTATTCGGCAAAGACAGTACGGATCGCACAGACTTTCAGATAAAGACGGTGGATAGTAGGGGTAAAGTAATCCCGAAAATAGAGCACGAGGTATCTGCCCGCTGCATAGTTGATGGCGAAGTTGTGACTTTAAAGAAAGTGCTGCGCGAAAAGTGGCAGAAAAAACGCAGTGCCTTGGAGCCGGAATTTACCGGCAATGAAAATCTTTTTTTCTGGAATGATGTACCGCTCAAAGAAAGCGAGTACCAGAAAAAGATAGGTGAGATGATCAAAGAAAATATTTTCAAATTGATCACCAACCCGCTTTATTACAATTCTTTAAAATGGCAGGATCGCCGTCAGGTACTGATGGGCATTGCGGGTGAGATCAATGATAACGACGTTGCCAATGGCGATACCGCCTTCGAGCAGCTATTAGCTACCCTCGGCCGCAAGACTTTGGAGGAATTCAAAAAAGAAACAGCGGCCAATAAAAAGCGAATAAAGGATCAGCTGGATACTATTCCTACCCGTATCGATGAGGCAAACCGCTCCTTACCTGATCCGGTCGATTTTCCCGCTCTGGAAAAACAATTAAAACAATTGCAGGAAGATCTGCAGGTAATAGATGCCGGCCTACAAAATGAGGCGGAACAGGCAAAGCAAACCAATAATATTATTGCTGATAAGATCAGGCAGCGTGGCGAACTCCAAAACCAGGTGCTGGCCATCGAGCATAAGATCAGAAGCGAAATTAATACAGCACGCGCCAATCGTGAATCTCTTATTGCTTCAAAAAAGCGTGAACTGCGTAATCTTCAGGACGAAGCGCAAAATAATGCTGGATTAATTACCCGGACAAATGCGGCTATTGAAACACTGGAAAAGGAACGCGAAGAATTGGGCGCCAAATGGGAAGTGGTGAATAAAGAGGAGTTTCAATTCACCGATGTATTCCAGTTTGATGAAAATAAGTGTGTTTGTCCAACCTGCAAACAGCGTCTGCCCACAGATACGATCGAATCGAGCCGCAAACAACTGGAAGAAAATTTCAACGCGAATCGGGAAAAGCTGCGGGCCGAATTCAATACCAGCAAGGTTAATCGCATTAAGGTAATTACCGATCGTGGTTTTGCTATTGCTGGAGAAGTTGAATCACTTAAAAAGAAATTGGCATCACTCGGTGATGAAAAGGCAAATCAGGCTAAGATAACAGATCTGCAAAGTGAGATTTCCAGTCTTGAGCTTACTCACACCTCGCTTAATGAATCGGAAGCAACTGAGGTTACGACCGCGCTAACAACTAACGCCCAAATCCTTGAGCTGAATAAAAAAGCTTCTGATCTACAAAGTGAAATCGATGCGCTGAAAACGCCCAACTCCAAAACGCAGGACGAGTTGCGTGAAAGGAAAGCGAATCTCGCCACTCATATTGATACCATCAATAAGCAACTGGCGGTGAAAGATCAGATCACTCGCACGAAACAGCGCATTGCTGATCTTGAAGCTGAAGAAAAGAAACTGGCTCAGCAGATAGCTGATCTCGAAGGAACCGAGTTTACCATCCAGCGTTTTACCAAAGCCAAAATTGATGCCCTCGAAGAACGTATTAACGGCCGGTTCAAATACGTAAAATTCAAAATGTTCGAAGAGCAGATCAACGGCACCGAAGTTGAAACGTGCGAAACAACCTACAAGGGTGTGCCTTTTAGCGATCTCAACAATGCTGGTAAGGTATGGGCTGGGATTGATATTATTAATACACTCTCCCAGCATTACAACGTGTCGGCTCCGATATTCCTGGATAATCGTGAAGGCGTTACCGCTATTCCTGATACAGAAGCCCAGTTAATAAATCTGATCGTTTCAGCATCAGATAAGAAGCTGCGCATTGAAGCATTGGAAATGCAGGAGGCGGTATAGTTATCAATATTCTTATTCTATAAAATTTTTAAAAATCAATTATGGCAAGTGATAATCAACAAGAGAATAAGCAAATGGCAAAAATGCAGGATAATACTGCTCAACAAGTACTGGCTCGTGTAAATCAATTCCGCGAAAACCGGGAATTAAAATTACCTGCGAATTATAGCCCTGAGAACGCTCTTAAATCCGCATGGTTGATGTTACAGGAAGTTAAAGATCGTAACAACAATTACGCTCTTGCTGTCTGCAAACCTCATTCGATAGCCAATGCGCTATTCGATATGGTCGTACAGGGATTGAACCCAGTAAAGAAACAATGCTATTTTATCATCTACGGCGATCAACTCAAAATGATGCGGTCGTATCAGGGTGCTGAAGTTGTGGCGAAACGGGTTGGCAATGTGAAGGAGATAAAGGGCGTTCCCATTTATGAAAACGATATGTTCGAGTTTCAGATTCAAAAGGATGGAACCAAGCTTGTTACAAAGCATGAACAGAAGCTCGACAATATAGATCACGAGAAAGTAAAAGGGGCTTACGCTATCATTGAATATAATGATGGCAAGTTTGATACCGAGATCATGAATATCAAACAGATCAGGCAGGCATGGCAGCAGGGTGCGGCCAAAGGCAATAGTGGAGCTCACAACAACTTCACAGATGAAATGGCCCTTAAAACAGTGATCAACCGTGCCTGCAAAAAGATCATCAATAGTACTGATGATTCGGACCTTTATCAAAGCGAAGATGTTCCTGGTGATACTGTTGTTGCCAATGTTCAGCGTGAGATAAAGGACAACTCCAACAGAACTGAGATTGGTTTTGATGATTCCATTCAGCAGCCGGAAGAAGTCACAACAGATTCAAATGAAACAGCTGCGCAGATAGAACAGGAAACCCAACCAGTTACAGTTACCGGTAACGGACAAATCAAAGCTCCTTTCTTATGAAGTTGACCATCATTGGAAGCAATAGTGCCGGCAATAGTTACCTGCTGGGTAATGATCAGGAGACGTTAATTCTTGAATGTGGCGTTCGCTTTGACAGGATCCAGCAGGCACTTGGTTTCAACCTTAAAAAAGTTGTTGGCTGTCTTATCTCCCATGAACATAAGGACCATTGCAAATCGGTGCATAATATATTACGGGCAGGGATTAATGCATATACTTCAGCAGGTACACACAAAGCCATGGGTACAAGCGATCATCACCGCGCATGGAATCTTGAATCCGGTAAACAGGCGATGATCGGAAAC
>Ga0068853_100002110_pt1 | contig 14755 bp, 11 predicted proteins | sample KBSCornC32_FD_65655 | JGI IMG/M metagenome (GOLD analysis project Ga0068853, IMG submission 65655) | Corn rhizosphere microbial communities from Kellogg Biological Station, Michigan, USA - KBS Corn C3-2 | ecosystem: Host-associated > Plants > Roots > Rhizosphere > Soil ...
CCAGGGCATCGATCGAGTCGAGGACGGCGGAGGGACGCATCCCGATCAGCGCCGCCACCCTCGCCGGATCCGCCGGGCCGAGTACCGCTAGGGCCTTGAGAACGTCGGCCGCTTCGCCGGGCAGCCGCGCGGCGCGAGCCATCACCGTGCGGCCGAGGGCCGGCGCACTCATCCCATCGAGGCGCCGCGCCTCCTCGGAGGAGGGCTCCACGCCGTCTTCGACCAGAACCCGCAGCAGCTCCGCCAGCAGCAGTGGATTGCCGCCGGTCATCTCGTGGCATCCGGCCGCAAAGGCCCCGTCGGCCGTTCCCCCGAGCTCGGAGCTGACAATTCGCTCCACGCCGGCTGTGCTGAGCGGCGCGGGTCGCAGGACCCTCGCAGTCTCGGCGCCGGCGAGGGCGCCGAGCGCCTCGGCGTCGGCACCGGGCTCCATCGGCCTGCTTGCGATCGCGATACCCAGGGGTGCGTCCTCGATTCGCCGCGCCAGGTAGGCCAACCAGTGAAGCGAGGCACGATCGGCCCAGTGCGCATCGTCGAGGACGATGAGCAGCGGTTGCAGGGCGGCGAGGTTGAGCGCCAGCCAGTAGAGGCCGTGCTGCAGCGCGAGGGGGAAGTCGGGCGAGCCAGGGTCTGCCGGTCCCGGGTCGGGACCGAACACCGCGCCGGCACTCTTGGCGGGGCCGGCGAGGACAGCGTCCCACTCCTCTGCCGGGAGCTCCGCAAGCGGGCGCTCCAGGAGCGAGCGAAGGACGCCGTAGGCGAAGCCGCTCTCCAGCTCGCCTGCGGTGGCCGAGAGCACTCGCAGCTCCTGCTGGGCGCCGATCTCGCGCGCCGCCCTCAGCAGGCGAGTCTTGCCGATCCCCGCCGGTCCTTCGATCACAGCCAGCCCGCCGTTGCCGACCGCGGCTCCCTCGACCAAGTCCCCCAACGCGGCGAGCTCGTTCTCTCGCTCCAGCAGTGGCTTGTCTAAGGGGCCCGCCGACAGTCCCATGGGTGCACGCCAGCCTATAGCCGACTTCGTCGGTAGTAACCACCCCCGCGGGCGTCGTTGGCCTCGACAGCGCCGCACCTTGCCAGCGCGTGACGTCCACTTCTGGCCTGTAACCCTCCGCCGACCGTGGCTGGATCCCGCCATACGGGTAGAGAGGAACGGTGACCGGCGCGATCATCAGTGGCGAGCGTTTGAAGGGCCGCTACCGGCTCGAGCGCACGCTCGGTCGCGGCGGGATGGCCGCGGTCTGGCTCGGGCACGACGAGGTGCTCGATCGGCCGGTGGCTGTGAAGGTGCTCTCCGACGCCATCGCCTCCGACCCGGGCTTCCTGGCGCGCTTCCGGCGCGAGGCGCGGACGGCCGCGGGACTGTCGCACCCCAATCTGGTCCGGGTCTACGACTTTTCCGACGAGGGAGATCGTCCCTACTTGGTGATGCAGTTCGTGCCCGGGGAGAACCTCGCCGAGCGCCTCGGGCGCGGCGAGCGCTTCGACTGCGACCAGTTGGCGCGAGAACTGCTCGCCGCCCTGTCCCACATCCACGCGGTTGGGATTCTGCACCGCGACATCAAGCCCGCCAACGTCATCCTCGAACCGAGCGGGACCGCGAAGCTGATCGACTTCGGGATCGCCCTGCCCCCCGACGCGACCGCGCTGACGAGCCCCGGTCTCGTGCTTGGTACCGAGCGCTACGCGGCCCCGGAGGTGATGGAAGGCCGGCCGGCAACCGAGCGATCGGACCTCTATTCCTGTGGCCTCGTACTGCGTTCGTGCGAGGGGCGGGCGTCGCGGGAGCTAGGGGCTCTGGTCGCCGCGATGACCAGCAAGGCGCCACGAGACCGGCCCCTCTCCGCGGCGCATGCGCTCGAACGACTCGAACGACCGAAGATCGTCTCCGGACAACCGACGGAGCTCCTGGACCCCTCCTTCCACCAGCGCACTGAGACGGCGCCCCAGGCAACCCATCGCCCGCCCCCTCCCACGCCCCCCTACGTCCGCTCCGGCGGTCGAGGAAAACGCGGCAAGGTCGTCGCGGCGATTCTCGGTTTGCTCGCGGCCGCGACGATCGTCGCCCTGGTCGCATCGAGTGGCGGAGGCGATTCCGCTGGGAACGGCCGTCGGCAGGCGAAAGGGGAGAGAGGGGAACGCGTCTCGGCCGCCGGCGGCGCGGGGTCGAGCCGGCCCACCGACTCGAGTGAAGGCGCGGGCTCCTCGGAATCCGAAGCGGCCGGCGGCACTCGAGCTGCTCCGCCATCCGACGCGGCGCCCGACCCCGAGCGGGGGGTAGCCCTCAACGAAGAAGGTTTCGCCCTGATCCAGGCGGGCGAATACGAAGCGGCCGTTCCGATCCTCGAAGAAGCGATTTCCTCGTTCCCGAAAGGGAGCGAAAGCCTCGGTTACACCTACGCCCTCTTCAACCTCGGCCATGCACTGCGCCTCAGCGGGCGGCCTGAAGAGGCGATTCCAATCCTCGAACGACGTCTGCAGATCCCCAACCAAGAAGGGGAGGTGCGCAGGGAGCTGGAAGCGGCCCATGCCGAAGCCGGCGAGCCGACCACCTTCGAGGAATGACTGGGTGAGGCGGATGGGCGGATTCCTCTAGCGAAGCCGGATGCTTCGCTTCAGGCGCAGCGCCGCGGGCCTGCCGGCGTCGGTAAGGGTGACCACGACCCGAAGCTTGCGGCCCGCCTTCGCCCGGCGCGCCAACACGGGTGCCACCAGCTTGCGGCCACCCCTGCTCAGCGGCAACCTGAGCAAGCGCGGCTTCCCCGCTGGCAGCGAGTAGCGGCCGCGCGCGAGGCCGACCCGCCGCCGACCGTGACGCGCCGCGATCGCCAGTGTTCCGGCGCAGTCGCCGGCGCCGGCGCAGCGCAGCCGTATCCGCAGCGCCTGTCGACCGCCTGAGATCGAAAGCAGCTTGGTGAGCCCTGCGACCCGCCGCGTCGAGATCGGCGTAGCACCCGTTTCTTCATAGCCCGCTGCCAGTTCGTAGCCTGGGGGAAGGACCTCGGGGGACGGTGCCTGGACGACGCCTTCGAGTGAGCCGGGGTGCTCGCGCACCGGCAGCCGCAGTTCGAGGTTGGAGACGGTGAGCGGAGCCTGCGCGTTCGAGGCCCGGGCGTAGGGCGCGTCGGAGGGGAGCAGCTCGAGCTTGACGACGTCGCCGCCGGCGAATCGGTAGCCCTGCGGATGCAGCTGGAAGACCGTGGCGCCGCCGCCGGGCCGCAGCAGCCCGCGGGCGACGAGTCGCTCGGTGCCGGCGGGGGAGACGTCGAGGAGACGGGCGGCGAGCTCGGATTCGGTCCCGGTGGTGGCGAGGTCGGCGACGATGGTGGGGGAGCCGAGGAGGGTGAAGCCCGGCGCCGGGACGGCCGGCAAGCGGTAGGTCGCCACACCGGCCTGGTCGGCGCCGGAGGCGGTGGAGCACGGGCCTTCACCGCTGACCTGGTTCTTGATCGGGTCAAACGCGGTGCCGATGGACGGATCGCCGGACCCGGGCACGACCGTCTGCGCCGCGGTGCTGGAGAAGCGGACCTCGCCGGGTGAGAGCTCTCGCCAAGAGGGTGCGGTGAAGGGGCCTTCGGAGGCGTCGCCGCAGACGGTCGTCAACGCGGTCGCGCTGGAGGCGGGCGCAGCGCCTTCGCCCTTCAGGTAGTGATCGAACCAGGCGTCCTGGCGCGCCCGGAACGCTTCCTCGTCGGCGGGCTTGTTCTGACTGCGGGCGTGCCCGTCGTCCATGAAGAAGAGCGAGATCGGGTCGCCGGGATACTGGGTCCGGGTGCGGTTGTAGAAGCGGATCGCCTCGTCGGGCGGGAAGAGGTCGTCGTTCCAGCCGCTCTGGATCAGCAGCGGCGCCGGCGGCTCGCTGTGGTCGATGTAGTAGGAGGAGTGATGGGCGGTGAGCTCGTCGACGATCGAGTTGGCGAGCGGGTTTGAGTCATAGGGCTCGCCGGCGTTGATCAGCCCGTACCAGGTGGTCAGATCGGCCTGGGGATCGGTCCCGGGCGCGGCGTAGTTGCTGGCGGTCAGGCCGGTCCCGTAGAGGCCGCTGACGAAGGACTGCTTCTCGATCCCGATCGGAGCTTTGCCGTCGGGACCGCGGTAGGGCGCGTCGGCGACGTAGTCGAGGGTGCGGCCGTTCGGCATCAGCGAGTAGGGGAGGTCGCTCCAAGGCCACTGGGGCACCGCGGCAGCAAGTTCCATGGGCGTCCCGTCGGGGCTCTGCCATGGCACCAGCGAGCCGTCCGGGAGCATCGTCCGGTTGCGCAGCGCGGCCAGCGCCATCGAGATCCCGCCGCCATATGAGAAGCCGGTGGCGCCGATCCTGCGGGGCTCGGCGACCCCTTCATCGGCGAGCAGGGAGATCAGGTACTGGGCGTCGCGAACTTCGTAGCGATCGTCCATCAGGTGGTTGTAGCCGTGGGCACAGGCTGGGTTGACCGGCGCTTTTTCCGGGTCGTTGGCGCCGCAGGATTCGCCCCAGCCGCGGTCGCTCATGCTGAAGACCGCATAGCCATCTTCCGCCCACCCCTGGGTCTGATCGTTGAGCCCGATCTTTTCGTCGCCCCAGCCATGAAAGTCGCCGATCAGCGGGTAGGGCCCGTCGGTCCCCGCCGAGGGGGCGGGCGGCAGGATCACGTTGACGTCGATCTTGGTCCCGTCCCAGGTTTTGGTGGTGCCGCTGCAGAGCCGGACGTTGCCGTTGGCCGGCTGGGCCGCGCAGGGAAGGTCGGTCCCGTACAGGTTCGGGAAGTCAGCCCGCGCTGACGGCGCCAGGACGAAGGCCGCCAGCAGCAAGGCTGCCGCAGCTCCCAGCCCCCGTCTCGTTTTGTCCACCCGCATTCCCAGCTTTCCCTAGGCGTCGACGACGAGGTGTTGCTACCCCGAAGCCCGCCCTCGGAACCTCCACCATTGATCACCGGCCCGGGTTCTAGAAGGCTCCGCCCGCCGTTACCCCCTCCGCTATCGCGTCTGCCAGGGAGGCTTATGGGGCGCTGGCGTGCTCGCGGTGCTTGCACCCCGGCCAGCAGCAGGGCCGCCGCTGACCTTCTTCCAGCTCCCCCACGGTCCGGCGGATGCGCCGCTCCCGGGTCTTTTCCTGCTTGGCGTCCTCGACCCAGCAGATGAACTCGTTGCGAGCCAAGGGGGTGATGTCCTCCCAGGCTTCGAGAACCTCGGCTTTGCCGACCAAGGCCTCGCGCAGATCCGCGGGTAGGTCGTGCACTACACCATCGGAGACTTGCTGTCTGCTCACGGAACTCATGATTTCAAGCTGCGCCTTTTGAGCTGCTCCCGCAGCCGCGGCGTAGTAGATGCTTATTCGGTCCCGACGTTGAGGCGGTTCGAGTTTGGTCAAAGAACGTGGGCTGAGCCCGCTACATGGTCCAACGCTAAAGCAGCACCCAAGGATGTTCCATCCTGACCAGGTCCGGCTATCGGGGGTCAATTCGGGTTGAGCGACAAGGGGCCGTCTAGCTCTCAGCGGCCAGAGAGCCTCAGTAGCACAGGCGGCATCATCCCTCGCGGCTAGGCTCGTCCAATGATGGCCGGCTCACGAGCTGCGGACACGCCCGACCTTCGCAAGGCGCGGGGGGCATTTTTCACGCCCCCCGCCATCGCCGAGTACCTTGCGGAGTGGGCGGTCGAAGACGACTGCGCAGCTTCGATCATGGATCCAACCTGCGGCGAGGCGGTCTTTTTGGAGGCCGCAGGCCGCAGACTTGCCGAGCTCGGAGCGACGCCACAGCAGCTTCGAGAGCAGATCATCGGCGTTGATCTGCACGCGGCCTCCGTGGAGGCGTCAGCCGCCGTGCTTCGTGAGCAAGGCCTGGATGGCTCGTTCATCGTCAGCGATTTCTTTGCTCTGGCGGCACCTGGAAAGCTCGATTCAAGAACACCCTACGTTGACGCGATAATCGGGAATCCTCCGTTTATTCGGTACCAGCGACATGTCGGGCAGGAACGAAAGCGAGCGCAAGTCGCTGCGCTCGAGCAGGGTGTGCGGCTGTCGGGATTGGCTTCGTCATGGGCGGCACTGGTTGTGCATGCGTGCGGCTTTCTTAAGCCCGACGGCCGGCTCGCTATGGTCCTGCCAACCGAGCTGCTTTACACGAGCTATGCAGAGCCCGTACGCGCTTGGATGAAGCGACGCTTTAAGGCAGTTCACCTCGTCACCTTTGAGCGCTTGCAGTTTGCCGACGCGACCGAGAAGGTTGTGCTGGTGCTTGCTCGCGGCAGCGGTGGCTGCAATGCATTCTCGCTCGTGCCGGTTGATGACGCAGAGGACCTATGCCGCATCCGAATGTTCGGCCCTATGCACCTCAACGTAGCCCCACCGGCGCAAGGCAAGTGGACCGATCTGTTGCTACCGGTCGATCAGCGCCAGACCTACGACCGCGTTGTTGAGGAGCATTTTGTGCCTCTGAGCAAGTACGGCTCCCCGACGCTTGGAACCGTCACGGGGGCAAACGACTACTTTTGCATCACCGAGGCGACTCGCAGTGAGTACAACATCGATGAACGCCATCTAATGAAGATCTCACCTCCTGGTACCAAGCACTTCCGTGCCACGAGTTTTGGAAAGCGAGACTGGATTCGGCTACGCGACGCAGGTGCTCCCGTATGGCTCATTCAGCCTCGTGACGAGAACGCGGGGTGGCGAGCAGCGCCGGAGAGCGCGGGACTAATTTCGTACCTCGAACACGGACTCGCGTTGAAAGTTAACGACGCTTACAAGTGTCGCGTGCGTACGGCTTGGTACAAACCACCGGCAGTCTCTCCGCCCGATCTTTTCTTCACCTATATGAGCCACCGTTACCCGAGGCTAATCACTAACGCGGCTGCTGCGGGCTTTGTAAATTCGATGCACGGCATCAAGCTCTCGCCTGATGTGCCGAGCGTAACCAAGCAGGCTCTTCCGTTTTTCATGTTGAGCTCTGCGACGATGCTCGGCGCAGAGATTCACGGTCGAAGCTACGGCGGTGGGATCCTCAAGATGGAGCCACGTGAGGCGGCAGAACTCCCGGTTCCCCGACCAGAGGTGCTCGTTGATGCCTGGGGGAGGCTCAAGCCCCACCGGGCGAAGCTAGAACGACAGCTAGAGCAAGGACTTTGGACGGGAGTGGCTAAGAAAATCGATGACGCATTGCTGGTGGGCGCCTGCGGGATTCCAGCCAGCGACGTGCAGCAGCTGCACGAGGCGGCTCAGGAATTGCGACGCACCCGAATTGGGCGGGAAACTGCTGTTACTGGGGGATAGGGATTCTATGGCGCTTGATGAGCCCAAAGAGAGCGAAGCAGCTGAGCGAGCGGCAGAAGTAGAAAGTAGATGGGGCCATCCGGAAAGCCTCTGGGATGGGCTAGTCAACAAGGTGCAGGCCAACGCGATCCGCGACTTCAGCGCCATCGCCGACGAGTGGCTGTCACTTATGTGGTGTCTAGACGAGTTTCGCATCGCTGATACACCACCGAGGGGAGCTGGGGATCTTGCAAAACCGTTCAACCAGCGGATAGACGGCGTCTATCGGGGGAAGGGGAATCTGTTCGCGACCCTACTTTCGCTCTTGCTTGAAAACCGAACCGGTCAGGTAATCCGTAGTCGGTCGCAAATCCAAGGCTTCTCGCAGAATCATCAGATAGACCTCGCGTGGCCCGATCGGCGCGTTGCTCCGATCGTCTGCGCGGAGAGCAAACTGACTGGGGGTCCGGCGTATCGCGGATACCGGGCACGGGGAGCGATGGACGACTGGACCAATCGCCGTAAGGAGCTTAAGTTTTCCGCGACGGATCTAAAGCTTTCTAGGCGTGATCAAACCGAGAGCATCGGGCACTGGGACGTCTGGCGACAAACGGCGATGCCCAAGGCATTTCTTCTATGGGGTGCGAGGCTATCTCCGCGCGATAACCCTGATCGGATGGCGAGGGAGGTGGCGGCCATCGTTTCAACCTATCTCGACGGTGCCGGGGTCTTTGCCTGGCGCGAACGCGACGATAAAGGCGGTTACGAGACCGTAGGGTTGCCCGCGATGCCGACCGTTGAGGATCTCGACGTCGCTCTTTGGCGAATCGAGAGCGAGATCACCAAGGCAGTGGCCTCCGGCGCACTGGAAGAAGAACCAGAATCCTCAGCGCCCGTAGATCCGGATCGGCTCGCCGACGACTCGTCGGGCATCTAAGAGGTCATCGGCGCGATAGCGACGAGTGCCGCCGTCTCAGACGGGCTCGATGTCGAATAGGAAATCTTTTTCGCGGCGTTGCTGGCGTTTTGCCGCAGACTTGACTTCCCGTTGCACTTTTCGGACGCCTTTCTGGCTCTTGAATACGACCTTTGGGTCGAAGATCTTGTCGCTCTCATCTGCTTGGCGCTCTTCTTCTTCCACGAAGAAGTTGAAGGATCCCGCAACCTCCTCGGCGAGTTCCTCCAACTTGGTCGAGACTTGATCTTTCGTGTTCGGCAGCCATATCTCAGGCTGATCCAACAGCTCTCTCCCGCGTTTATTCAAGCGGAGGACGTCAGCCAGCAGGCCGACGAGGGCAAATCGGACCGACGCGAAACTTGCGGAGAGATCCTTGCGGAGCTCTCCGCGGGTGTTCTGAATCGCACTGTCGATCATCGAGAGCAAGTAGAGCTTGTAGGCATCGATGCGTCGCGAGAAGATTCGGCGGTAGGCGTCATCGAAAAGGACCACTTTCTTAACGGCGTTCCAGGACTCATCGAGGTAGGCAGCCATGATGAGTTGGGCAGCGCGCTCGTTTGTAAGCACTATGTCTGCTTTGACCTTCTCCCCTCGCCGGATTTCGTAGCCGAAACGCCCACCGAAGACCTCCTCAACCTCGCCCTGTAGCTGCCGCTGGACCTTGTCACGTGAACGCTGGTCCCTGATGTTCACGCTGTTTTGGTTATTGGTTCGGTAAGTGATGTCTTCGGGCAGGGTGCTATGGGCGTCCACCTCCACGGCCCGAACCAAAACCCGTAGATCCGCGGTAAGGGCCGCGCGGTTTTCGAACAGCGACAGCAGAGATTGGCAGCCATTCACCACGGCTATACCATCGAGGCGCACCGTCTTGCCGCGTACGTTCAACTCATGCGTAAGCACGGTCAAGCCGTTGTGATATGCGGGGAAAAGTGCATGCTGGGGAGGATCCTTCACGGTCTGGTCAAGCTCTTTGTTGATCCTCGTTTTGCCGAGGCCCAACCTCACGTTCGGATCGAATAGCGATCGGTCTTCAATGCCCTGAAGCGCGACCAGCTGTTTTGCGGGAACAAGGCTCACTGCCATTTTTGCGGTGTGGCCGAGATCGATAAAAATTGGTGGAGTCGATCCCACCAATTTGACCTTCTCCCGGCGCAGCTCTGGGCGCATGGTTCTGCGGGCAACGGGTCCTAGCTTTTTCTGGTCCCATACTTCGAGCGGTGGCCCGCTGCCTGCCCTGATCGCCTTTACATAGTCGCGACCCGCGACGTCGAGAGTGCCGTTGGTCACAAAGACGAGCCGATTTAGATAGGCGCCTTCCGCTACTTTTCTCTTCAGCTCGGTCCGCGCTATGAGATCACGAAGCTCTTTGTTTGGTCTACCGCGGAGAAGCTCCTCGACAGTAGCCTCGCCCTCGAAGTACTGTCCTGCCCCGACGAGGTTCTTGAGGTCCTTGTCCCCTTGGCCGGCGCCTGCGGACTTGCGGTACTTGCTCTGCAGAATGGTGATCTCGCCGAGCTCGTCTTCGACGACGATGGCATCGATACCCTTGTCCCCCCCTCCGTCGCAGATGGCTACATCGACGTCGGCATCATCCATGCGCCAAACGGCCTCCAGGAACCAGGCCAGCAGCGCGGCGGACATCGTTCTGTTGCCGACGTGATGAGGTTTGACCTGATCGCTGATTCTCTGGTAATGACTTGGTGACATATGGGAACGACAGGATATAACGACCACCCTTCCACAAGCTGCGATCCTCGGCGAAGGGAGGGGGCCGTCTCGAAGTGAGCCAGGTTGGGTAGGCCCGCATAACCTCACTCGTCGGCCCTACTAATGCAAGAGGGATAGGTCTAGCGAAAATGGCTGAAGGCCCAGATGGAAGCCGAACGCTACTGTCGCGTAAGTGCCGGAGATGGGCGCTCGCGGTCGAGTACCAGTGCCTGAAAGAGCGCGAACCAGGGGGGCCGGGTTTCGCGCGGGGGCCGAAATGCAGAAGTTCGCTGGGCGAAACTTCTGCCGATGGAGCTAGGCGGATTCGAACCGCCGACCTCCTGGGTGCGATCCAGGCGCTCTGCCAGCTGAGCTATAGCCCCTAGTGCGTGGGTGGGAGGATCGTCCCAGCGCCCTCGCAAGGCGAAGGATAACCGCATAGGCTTTAGGTTCCCGCTTTGGGACTCAGCCATGGGCATCCTTGACGAGGCCATTCGAGAGCATCTGGAGCTGAAGCGTCAGCACGGCGCCGGCGATTCCGAGCTGAAGCAGCTCGAGGATGAGGCGTTCGGTCAGGCTGAGCGGCCGGGCGACGAGCAGGCGTCGGATCCGCTGGCCGAGGCGCCGACTCAGTTCATGGAGCAGCCGGACGTCCCGGAGGGCGAGCCCGCCCGGCGCGAGCCGACGATTGCCGATTTGCAGGAGCCACCGCCTCCGCTCGAGGAGCCCGCCCCCGCGAAGGTGGACACCCCCGCCGAGGAGGCCGCGTCCATCGCAGCTTCGGAACCGGCGGAGGAGGAGTCGGCGATGGAGCTTGAGATCGTCGTCGACGCCGTTGAGGCTTCCGGTCCCAGAACCGAGGAACGCCAGACGATTGCCGAACAGCCGACCGAGATGTTCGACGTCGAGGAGGATCTGAGCGGACCATCGAGTCCGACCGACGAGGAGCTGGTCGATGAGGAGATTGCTGAGCCACGCCTGGCACCCGGCGATCCCCTGGCCGGCTTGGCCGAGACCGAAGAGGCTGAGGTCAGCGTCCAGGGGCCCGCGCCCGACGACGATGACGAGTACGACGATGAGGACGATGCCTTCTGGAACGAGCAGCGCCTCTCCGACGAACTCGATCAGGCGCTCGAGGCGCCGCGCGATCCTGAGCCCGAGGTGACGGCTGAGCCCGAGCCCGAGCCGGCGGCCGAGATCGAGGCTGAGCCCGAGATCGATGAGGCGCGCGAGGCCGACGAGGAGCCCGAGTCCGAGGAATACGAGGCGCCGTCAGAGACAGCTGAAGCGCCCGTTCCCGCTGCCGAAGCGGAGCCGGAGTCTTCCCACCACGAGGAGGACGTGCTCGAGGAGACGCCGGACTTCCTCGAGGAGACGCCCGAGGACGACCAGCTCTGGTTCGAGCAGAAGCCGCCCAAGGACTTCGACTTCGACGACTGAGTCGTTGTTCAGTTCGTCCGCCTCGTCTCGACCCGCCTAAACTCTCACCCGCGGGGCCATAGCTCAGCTGGCAGAGCGCCGCCTTTGCAAGGCGGAGGTCGCCGGTTCGATCCCGGCTGGCTCCACTAACCGTTCGGCTCGGAACCCGGCAAATCAGTGGTCCCGGGCTCGGCTGGGAACGAGCCGGTTGCGTCGGCGGCCATGACGACGTGGCGGTCGATCAGGTCTCGGGTCGCGGCGATCGCGTCTTGGCGGGCTCGCTCCTGATCGATTCCGTAGCGCGCCCGCAGGGCGCTCTCGGCGTCAGCCATGGTGCCGCCATCAAGGGCGTCCATGACCACGCCGCCAGACTCGTTCAGCTTCAGGTAGCTGCCGTCGCCGGCTAGGCGGACGAAACGCTGCCGCTCGCTGCCGCTCCAGCGCAGCGGCGCATGCCGGTATCGCCGCGCCGCCGCCAGAGTGTGCACCTTCTCGCGTGCTTCACGTAGCTCCTCAGCTGGGTCGACCGGCTTTGGCGGAGTCGGCTCGGGCACCGGCGCGCCTCGACCTCCGGCTCCCCCGGCCGAGGGATCCCCAGCCACCTCCACCTCATCATCGAGATACGCCACAAGCTCCGACTTCGGCAAATCCTCCGGGCGCTTCAGCGAGTCGGCCCAGCGGTTGATCCGCTCGTCGTTCCAATCGCTCTGGATCGAATCCCAGCAGGCCGTGACCCCGTCCCCCAGCGCGTTGCCGAAGCTGAATGGACGCATCGAGTCGGGCCGCACGTCGCCGTTGGGGCGCACCAAGTAGCTGCCCGGTGCCTCGCGGCCCTGCAGGCTGACCGCTCCGCCCGTCCCCGGCTGCAGGACGATCTTCATCGCCTTGCCACGGCGCTGCCTGAACTCGTCGACCGCCTCCTGCAGCGCCCGGCGCGAGATCTGCCACTCGCCGCCGCGTGCCGCGGCGCCGGTCATCACCACCGGCGTCACCCTCACCCAGGGCACTCCCAGAGCCCACATCTGCTCGAGGAACTCCGGCACCGCGTCGGCGTTTCCCGGGGTCACCACGTGGACGACGCAGACGCCGACGCCAGCGCCGAGCAGCCGATCGATCCCCTCCACCGCGCGGCGCCAGCTGCCGGGTACGCCGCGAGAGCCGTCGTGCAGCCCCGCCCGCGCTCCGTCGAGCGAGACGTGCGCGGTCACGCCCCGCAGCGCCCCGAGCCGCGCGGCAACCTCCTCGTCCACGAACCAGCCGTTGGTGTTGAGGGTGACGCCGACGCCCGCCTCGGCCAGGGTCTCGACCACGCCCAGGGTCAGCTCCCTGCGCAGGAACGGCTCGCCGCCGGTGACGACGGCCTCGACGATGCCGAGCTCGAGCGACTGGCGCACGACCTCGCGCCACTCGTCATCGCTCAGCTCGGGGGTGCGCTGCAGGGTGTGCCGCGGCGAGTCGGTGTAACAGAAGCCGCAGCGTAGGTTGCAGGCGTAGGTCAGCTCGAACTTGGCGCCGATCGGACGATCGGGGGCCTCGGTCAGCGAACGCGGGGGGCGGCGACCGAGTCGCCAGAGCAGCCGCCCCCAGCCGAAGTTGTGCTCGCTGCGCCTACGTAGTGCTCGCGGAGGCGCCGGGACCAACTACTGAAGGCTCGTGCCGGCTGCCGTGCTGATCGGGTAGCCGCCGGTGTCGACCTCTTCGACGCTGGGAGCCTCATACGAATCGGGACGGATCTCGCTCATCTCTCCTCCAGAAGTAGATCGCCAGTGGCGGGGAGTCTAGCCATCCAGATCAATTGAGTCGAGCAGCCTCGCACTGCTCCCGGCGAGCGCGTCGAGGTCGTCGGGCAGCGAGGCAGTAAAGGCCGGTATCGAGCCCAGCAGGGTGGCGAGATTGGCGAAGGCTTCGCTGATCGCGCCGCGGCTGCCGCTGTGGACGAGGTTCGGGGTCAGCAGGGCGAGGGCCCGCGCCGGCTCGAGGGGCGCGACCGTGAGCCGCTCGCCGCGCTCTCCGAGCAGGACGACCGCCCCCACCAGGCAGGGATCGGGCTCTTCGTTTCCAGGATCGGGAAGCAGATCGGTTCGGTTCCGTCCCTCCCCGTCGCGGCTGCGGACGCGCACTCCCCGGGCACCGGGGAAGGCCAGCGACTCCCCGTCGCGCTGCTCGATCGCGATCCCGTCCTCGCCGAGCAGGCGGTGGCCGGCCTCACCAAGCACCCGCGCCAGGGTCGACTTGCCACGCTGGGTCGGCCCGCAGAAGAGCACCGCGCGACCGCCGGCCTCGACCGCCGAGGCGTGCAGCACGAGGTCGCCGCGCATCGCGAGCAGCGTGCAGACCGCCGAGGAGACGATCCTGTGCTCGAGCAGCTCGGCGTCGTCCTCCGCGCTGTCGACGACGACCCGTCCCGCCAGCGGCTCGAGCAGGAAGCTCGCGGTCGGCGGCAGCTCGAGCAGACAGCATCCGTCCCCCAGCTCGTAACTGGCGTACCAGCAGTGCCCGTCGTCGCTGACCAAGGTGCTGACCGGCGCACGATCGGGCCGGTGTAGCGGCTCCGCCGCCGCTTCGATCCGCAGCTCCCCGCGCGTCCCCGCCGCCGAGTTGAGCCGGGAAAGCGCCAAATCGGTCTTAACCTCGAATCCATAGAGGCTGCTCATCCGGTCTTAGGGTATGGATGGATGGAGGGAACGACGATCGGAGCCGGCAGCACGCTGCAACGCACCGACCGCGCCGTGCACGGCGACCTTCCCGAGGAGACGGTCCTGCTCGACGTCGATGCCGGCACCGCGGTGCGCCTCAACTCGACCGGCGCCTGGATCTGGGAGCAGCTCGAGCAGCCGCGCCGGGTCAGCGAGCTGGCCAGCGGATTGGCCCAGCGCTTCGAGATCGACGAGGGTCGCGCGCTCGACGACGTGATTGCTTTCGCCCGCGAGATGGCCCGCCGCGAACTGCTCGCCGCGAGCTAGCCGGCCAGGGCGCGCTCGGGCAGGTTCTGGTCGGCGTGGTAACTGCTGCGCACCAGCGGGCCGGACGCCACTGACTCGAAGCCGAGCTCATAAGCCGCCTTCTCCAGCGCCGCGAACTCCTCCGGGTGCCAGTAGCGCACCACCGGCAGGTGGTTCTCGGTCGGGCGAAGGTACTGGCCCACGGTCAGCACCTGGACGCGATGCTCGCGCAGGAGGCCGAAGGTCTCGACCATCTCCTCGAAGCTCTCGCCCAGCCCGACCATCAGTCCCGACTTGGTGACTACGTCGGCCCCACCCATCTCCTTGGCCATCTTCAGCACCCGCGCCGAGCGCAGGAACTTCGAGCCGCGCCGCGCCACCGGGTAGAGACGCGGCACCGTCTCGACGTTGTGGTTGAAGACATCGGGCTTCTCGTGGATCACCTTGGCCAGCGGCATCTCCTGGCCGCGGAAGTCGGGGGTGAGGATCTCGACCTTGCAG
>Ga0068853_100002118_pt1 | contig 14742 bp, 14 predicted proteins | sample KBSCornC32_FD_65655 | JGI IMG/M metagenome (GOLD analysis project Ga0068853, IMG submission 65655) | Corn rhizosphere microbial communities from Kellogg Biological Station, Michigan, USA - KBS Corn C3-2 | ecosystem: Host-associated > Plants > Roots > Rhizosphere > Soil ...
CGCGGCCGCCGCGATCGTCGGAACGGACATCCTGCCGCCTGCCGGCACGCAGCACCCGGCGGCGTTTTTCGTCGCTACGCTGCGCGCGCTCGAGGCGCTAAGCGACTGTCATCGCAGCCAAAATCGGGCCGCGCATGCAGGCGTCCGAAAAATCTATCCCCGACGGAGTCGGCGCCCGTAAACTGGCGCTCCCTGTCGTCGTGAGCGCGGTTGCAAACGAGCAGCCGGCGGCAGGGTCCGGGTGGCATGGGGGTCGCTCCATGCCAGGCGGATCATTGCTGGAGCCGCCGGTGAGTCATCCTGCACCGGGGGTCCGCGGGGTGGCCGTCCGATGGTTCGGGCGGCCAGGGGAGTTTTGGCGCGAGCCATCGCGCTAAAACTCCGACACGCCCGCGCGCGCCGCTGTCAAGTTGGCCGGCAGGCGATGGTCCACCTTCAGAGCCCGGATGCGGGGCGGGACGAAAGTCCCTCATTCCGCCGACGACCGGCGTGGACTGTCGTCCCGCCCCGCCGCCCACACCTCTCGCGTGGGCCGCCTTCGGAGCTGGTCCGGGCCACCGGATGCGCCCTCACGCTTGCCTCATCCTGAGGTGCCAGCAAGGCGAGCCTCGAAGGACCGCTTCCCATTGCCCGCCATCCATGCTCCCCTCCTCGCCTGGAGGATCACATGGCGCTTTCCGTCATCGGCGCGGGCTTCGGCCGCACCGGCACCCATTCGCTGAAGCTCGCGCTCGAAATGCTCGGCTTCGGGCCCTGCCACCACATGTCGGAGGTCATGGCGCATGAGGAGCAGAAGGCCGCCTTCCGCGCCGCCGGCCGCGGCGAGCGCACCGACTGGGACGCGCTCTATGCCGGCTATCGCTCCGGCGTCGACTGGCCCACCGCCTATTTCTGGAAAGAGCTCGCGGCCTATTACCCGGAGTCAAAAATCATCCTCACCGTCCGCAATTCGGAGGACTGGTTCAAGAGCGCCAGGTCCACGATCTTCAAGGCGATGGGCCCCGAGTCCAGTCCGGACTCCTTCGGCAACGCCGTGATCCGCGACAAGGTCTTCGGCGGCAATGTGGAAGACGAGGCGCATGTGATCGAGGTGCTCGAGCAGCACAATGCCGACGTCATCCGCACCGCGCCCGCGGGCCGCCTGCTCGAATACTCGGTGGCCGACGGCTGGCCGCCGCTCTGCGCCTTCCTTGGCGTTCCCGTGCCGGCCGAGCCCTTCCCCCTCACCAACACCACCGAGGAATTCGTCTCACGGTTTAACGGCGCACGATGAGCCGAGCGGGACTCCGGCGCCTTGTATTTTCCGCCAAATTCGCGCATATGAGCCGCCATACGCTTCGCTACCGTCTCGATTGATGACGGCCCGGTTCGCCGGCCACTGATCCTGAGAAAGCACCGAACGTCGCCGGCGGGCATGTCGCCCTCCGGAAACCGCCTTTCGAAAGGACCATCTGATGGCCGAGGGCACTGTAAAATTCTTCAACACCACTAAGGGCTTTGGTTTCATCCAGCCGACCACCGGCGGCAAGGACGCGTTCGTCCACATCTCCGCCGTCGAGCGCTCGGGCCTGACGACCCTCAACGAGGGCCAGAAGGTCAGCTACGAGCTCGAGACAGGCCGCGACGGCAAGCAGTCTGCGGTCAACCTCAAGGCGCTCTGAGCTCTCCGCAGCGCTGATTGTTTCGAGGGGCCCGCGGGCCCCTCCTTCATTTTCGGCCTCGCCTTCCAACGGTCAAAACCGGCTGCTATCGATCCTCAACCGAACCCGGGAGGACCATCATGCCGAGCCGCCTCAACCCCTATCTCAACTTCAAGAACAATGCCCGCGCGGCCATGGATTTCTACAAATCCGTGTTCAGTGGGGACCTGACCGTCTCCAGCTTCGGCGAAGGCGGCATGTCACAGGATCCCGCGGAAAAAGACCTGGTGATGCACTCCCAGCTGGAATCGCCCTCGGGCTACACGCTGATGGCGTCCGACACTCCGATGCACATGGGCGAACCCCGCCCCAACGGCTCGATCTCGCTTTCGGGCGACGACGAGTCCGCTTTGCAGGGGTTTTGGAAGGGCCTCGCCGCCGGCGGCAATGTCATTGTGCCCTTGGAGAAGGCCCCCTGGGGGGACCGCTTTGGGATGCTGGTCGACAAGTTCGGAGTGAGCTGGATGGTCAACATCGGAGCTCCGCGGTAATAGCCACAATATGCCTTTACAGGCATATGCTATATCATGCATGAAGATATTTGAGCGAGAGTAATTGGCGTGGTGTCGATTCTCCCGCCCACCGTTCGTCCTAAGATCAGGACAGCGAGACGAGGGTCTTCAAAAAAATGAAAATTCAATACGGATGGGTGATGGTTGCGGTGGGCGCAGTGATCACCTGCGTCGCGATGGGGGCCCTGTTTGCGCTCCCGGTTTATCTCCAGCCGATGTCGGCGGCGACCAATTGGAGCCGCGCGGGCATCTCCGGCGCCATGACCATCGGCTTCATCGTGATGGGTGTCGCCGGCTTCGGCTGGGGCGTGCTCAGCGATCGCATCGGTCCGCGCCCGGTAGTGATGATCGCCGCGGTGCTCCTTGGAGCCGGCCTGCTCCTCGCTTCGCAGGCACCGAACCTGCTGGTGTTCCAGATTGCCTATGGCGGGCTGATCGGTGCTTCCGGCGGTGCATTCTTCGCGCCGCTGATTTCCGCGACAGTCGGCTGGTTCGAGAAGCGCCGCGCACTGGCTGTCTCGCTTGTCTCCATCGGCGGCGGTATCGCGCCCATGATCGTTTCGCCGATCGCGACCATCCTGATCGAAACCTATGGCTGGCGCTTCGCCATGTCGGCCACCGGCATAGTGGCGCTCGTGCTGCTCTTGCCCGTATCCCTGCTCGTGCGCCGGCCGCCAGGCGTCGCTGAGCAGGCTCCGGTTGGTGCTCCCAAGACACCTCAAGCCGGTTTCCTGCCTAAAGGAGCGGTCGATGCGCTGAAGACGACGCCGTTCATTGTTCTCGCGGTGACATTCTTCTTCTGTTGCGGCGCCCATTCGGGCCCGATCTTCCACACCGTGAGCTATGCGATCTTCTGTGGGGCCGCACCGCTCGCGGCCACCAGTATCTATAGCGTCGAGGGTATCGCTGGGCTCTTCGGCCGCGTGATCTGCGGCTACCTCGCGGACCGCTATGGCGTGAAAAAGGTCATCGTCGGCGGCCTCGCTCTGCAGGCCGTGGGCATCTACTCCTACATCTACGTCTCGCAGCTGCCGCACTTCTACGTGCTCGCGGTCATCCTCGGCATCGTCTACGGCGGCGTGATGCCGCTCTACTCGGTGTTGGCCCGCGAATATTTCAGCCAAGGCGTGATGGGGACGGTGCTCGGCGCCACGACTCTCACCTCGAGCCTCGGCATGGCTCTCGGCCCGGTTGGCGGCGGATGGATCTTTGATACCTTCGGCACCTATCACTGGCTCTACATCGCCTCGGCGGCCCTCGGCGTCGCGGCGGCAGCGATGGCGCTGGCGTTCCCCAAGCCGCGCAAATCCGATGACGTGGGCGGAATGCTGCAGCCGGCCTGACTCCCGGCGGAGTTAGGGATAGGATCGAATCCCGGGCTCGGAGGTCACACCTCCGAGCCAAACTCATCACGGATCGATCGATGCGCGCCCGCTCGCTATTGCCTTTGTTTCTTCTGCTGCCGCTCGCCGCATGCGGCGGCGGTACGCCGCCGGCAGCCTCGTCTGCGCAGTCGACCTCGGCCGCGCCCGCTCCCGCCCCGACAGCCGGCAAGCCCGCCAAAGACGCGGACCTCGCTCCGCTGTTTGGCACCTGGGCACTCGATCCCAGCCAATGCGGCGGCCAGGTGCTGAAGATTTCCAAGAGCCGGTTCGAGGGCCCCGGGAGCGGCTGCGATATCTCGGGCTTCGTCGACAACGGCAATGGCAGTTACACCGCGACCATGACGTGTACGGCAAACGGCCAGGCCTCGACCGAGCGGATTTCGATGCGACCGATCTTTGCACCGACTGGTGAAGGGATCGACCTCATCTACCTAGATCGCAAGAACCTCGCATCGGAAGTCCTCCGCTGCGAAGGGCCCTAAGACGCGCGGCGCCGACGCCGGCGGAGGTTTGAAATCCATCGCTGCAGCCGCACCAGTCCGTTGCCCACCGGGCGGCGAAGCGGCGGAAGGTCGACCGCCAGAACGAGCAAGCCGAGCGGCAGCATCCACAGCCCCAGGATCGGGAGGAAGCTGAAGATACCACCGAGGATGAGCAACAGCGCGAGCGGGATGCGAACCAGATGCATGTGCGGCCGCCGGATCCAGCGCAGAAACCCAGCCGCGGCTGGCACCTGACGGCCGAGCCGCTCGAACTGCCGGTCGAGGCGGGCGTCGGGACTGCTCATCAACACTCCATCGCTCATGAGCCCGATATGGTCCCTGCCCGTCGGCGTGCAAGAGCGGCCGGACACGCGATCTTAACCCGCGCACGGCACCCTTGTCGGGTCAAGAACGGGAGCAGGCCTTGTTTCGCGTACTGCCCGCCCTCGCGGCGCTTGTGCTTGCCACGTCGATGGCGGGCTGCGCGCTATCGCCGTTCTCCGCCTTCATGTCTCCCTCCGACTGCATGACGCGCGTCATGTATTTCGAATCCAACCGGTCATCGGCGGACGGCATGCTGGCCGTCGGCACGGTAGTCATGAACCGCGTGAACGATCCGAAATTTCCGCACACGGTATGCGGAGTGATCGGCCAACCGGGCCAGTTCGCGCCCGGCGCACTTTGGCTTCCCTTGCGCGAGGGGCGCGGCCTGAGCCTTGCGCGGCAGATGGCGGCGCGCGTGCTTCGCGGCGAGCGCGATCCCGACGTCGGCGGCGCGGAGTACTTCCACACAGCCGGCTACACCTTCCCCTACGACAACATGCACTATATCGCCGTCAAAGGCGGGAACGCCTTCTACTGGAAATCCTGATCGCCCAGTCTTGCCGCGGCGCGCCTGCTGTCTGTTATGGTCGGCGAGAGAAGACTGGACGTGGTCGACACACCGTCGCGATGAACGGCGCGCGGACCCAATAATCGCCCAGCACGCCCCCGAGCGAAGGCATCCGCGCCAGCCTGCCGCGCCGTCGGCACCGGCGTGCCATGCCGGGAAGAGCGGATGCGCCACGCCAGCGTGCAGTTCGCACGCGGACTGCCCCTCCCCGCGCTCGCTAGCCCGACGCTGGCGCCCTGCGTCGCGCCGTGAGAGGACTTGGCCCCAATTGGGAGGGCAAGAATGTTCGAAGCCTGGGAAACCTTCTATTTGCTGATTGGCACGTCGGCCGCGGCGCTCGTGGGCGTGATGTTCATCGTCACGACGCTGACGGCAGAAATCGAGGGCGACACGATCAACCGCGGTGTCGTGATTTACCAGAATCCGCTGGTCTTCCATTTGGGCGCGATATTCGCTGCCAGCGCCGTGATCCTTGTGCCGGATCACGACGTTGTCCGCGCTGTGCTGTTGGCCTCTCTCGGCATCGCAGGTTTTATCTATTCGGTCCGAACACTGCTGCGAATCTTCGAGCCCTACGAATTCTACGAGCCGACCATCTGGGACAAGCTGTTATACGGCTTTGCGCCATGTCTGCTCTACCTGTTGCTCGGTGCCGGCGGTCTTGCGTCGCTCTGGACCACCGAATTTGCGGTCGATGCCATCTCGGCGACGACGCTCGTCCTGCTGGTGGTGTCGATCCGCAATGCCTGGGACGTGGCCGTCTTTGCCGTTTGAATCGCGCGGCAGCGGCCGGCACAACCGAAGCAGAAATGAAAACGGCGCCCGAAGGCGCCGTTTCCTGGAACATCATTATAGAGTTCAGTGAGCGACGGTCCCCGCCTCATCGCCGTCGATCGTGAGGTCCGGCACGACGGGGGCGGCCTTGGACGCGTCCTCCTCGTACTTCCACTCGATCGGCTCGGGCTGCTTGACCAGCGCACGGCTCAGCACTTCGTCCATCCGGCTGACCGGGATGATCTCCATGCCCTTGGTGACGATCTCCGGGATCTCCTTGAGATCGCGGACATTGTCTGCCGGGATCAGCACGGTCTTGATGCCGAAGCGGAGGGCAGCAAGGAGCTTCTCCTTGAGGCCGCCGATGGGCAGCACCCTGCCCCGCAGCGTCACTTCGCCGGTCATCGCAACGTCGTGGCGAACCGGAATGCCGGTCATCACCGAAACGATCGCCGTCGCCATCGCGATGCCCGCAGACGGGCCGTCCTTTGGCGTCGCACCCTCCGGCACGTGGACGTGGATGTCGCGCGTGTCGAACAGCGGCGGCTTGATGCCAAGATCGGTCGCCCGCGAGCGGACATAGCCGTTCGCCGCCGAGATCGATTCCTTCATCACTTCCTTGAGGTTGCCGGTGACGGTCATGCGCCCCTTGCCGTGGGTCATGATCGCCTCGATGGTCAGCGTCTCGCCGCCCACCGCCGTCCACGCCAGACCTGTCACGAGGCCAACCGACGGCTCCGCGTCGGCCTTCTCGTTCCGGTAGTACGGCGTGCCCAGATATTCCTCGAGGATCTCGGGAGTGATCTCGATCTTCTTGGACTTGCTCTGCAGGATCGAACGCACCGACTTCCGCATCAGCTTGGAAATCTCGCGCTTGAGATTACGGACGCCGGCCTCGCGCGTGTAGTCGCGCACGACCTTCATCAGCATCTCGTCGCTGAGGGCGAATTCCTTGGCCTCGAGCCCGTTCTCCTTGAGCGTCTCGGGGATCAGGTGCCGGCGTGCGATCTCGAACTTCTCCTCTTCGGTGTAACCGGCGAGGCGAATGATCTCCATGCGGTCGAGCAGCGGGCCCGGGATGTTGAGCGTGTTCGAAGTGGTGACGAACATCACGTCCGAGAGGTCGTAGTCGACCTCGAGATAGTGGTCATTGAACGTGTTGTTCTGCTCAGGATCGAGCACTTCGAGCAGCGCCGACGACGGATCGCCACGGAAATCCATGCCCATCTTGTCCACCTCGTCGAGGAGGAACAGCGGGTTGGACTTTCCAGCCTTGCGGAGCGACTGGATGATCTTGCCGGGCATGGAGCCGATATAGGTCCGCCGGTGACCCCGGATTTCCGCCTCATCGCGCACACCGCCGAGCGACATGCGGATGAACTCGCGGCCAGTGGCCTTGGCGATCGACTTGCCGAGCGAGGTCTTGCCGACGCCCGGAGGTCCGACGAGGCAAAGGATCGGGCCCTTGAGCTTGCCGGTCCGCGCCTGCACGGCGAGATATTCGACGATCCGCTCCTTGACCTTCTCAAGCCCATAGTGATCCGCGTCCAGCACCTGCTGGGCGTAGTTGAGGTCGCGCTTGACCTTGCTCTTCTTGCCCCACGGCAAGGACAGCAGCCAGTCGAGATAGTTACGGACGACCGTGGCTTCGGCGGACATCGGGCTCATGGTGCGAAGCTTCTTCACTTCGCCCTCGGCCTTGGCCCGCGCTTCCTTGGAAAGCCTGGTCTTCTTGATGCGCTCTTCGAGCTCGGTGAGCTCGTTAGAGCCCTCCTCGCCGTCGCCCAGCTCGCGCTGGATCGCCTTCATCTGCTCGTTGAGGTAGTACTCACGCTGCGTCTTCTCCATCTGGCGCTTGACGCGCGAACGGATGCGCTTTTCGACCTGCAGCACACCGATCTCGCCCTCCATGAGGCCGAGGATCTTCTGCAGCCGCTCCGCCACGGAAACGGTCCCGAGCAAATCTTCCTTCTCGGTGATCTTGATGACGAGGTGGCTCGCGATCGTGTCGGCGAGCTTGCTCGCATTCGCGATCTGGCCGACGGCGCTCACCACCTCGGCCGAGATCTTCTTGTTGAGCTTGACGTAGTTCTCGAACTCCGTCTGCGCCGAACGCGCCAGCGCTTCGACCTCGACAGCGTCACTGTCGGGCTCGAGCAGAGCGGTGGCTTCGGCTTCGAAATACTCGTCGACCTGAAGGTAGCGGTCGATGGTCGCACGGTTGAGGCCCTCGACCAGCACCTTCACGGTGCCGTCGGGCAGCTTCAGAAGCTGCAGCACGGACGCGATAGTGCCCGTGGGGAAAATATCGGCCGGCTTCGGATCATCGTCCTGCGCATTCTTCTGGGTGACGACGAGAATGTGCTTGTCGTCGCGCATGACTTCTTCGAGGGCCTTCACGGATTTCTCGCGGCCCACAAAGAGCGGCACGATCATGCCGGGGAAGACAACGATGTCGCGGAGGGGCAGGACCGGATAGACCCGATCCCGATCGAATTCGGCGTCGTGGGAGGAGACGTCCGACATGTCAGTTCCTTTCCGGGGCGCGAGGGAGGGTGGAGTAGATACGCGCCCAAACAGCAATCAGTTTGACGCCAGAAGCGGCCGTCCGCCTGATTCTGCTTATTAAATAGGGTCTCACGGCCACGGGACAAGTCAACCTTGGCCCGCGCCCGAAGGCGCAGGCCAGCCGTGTTTCCGTTGCAACGGTTACCCTGCTGTTGCCTTTAGGCCGCAGGCTTTGGCGGGAGCTGCTGGCCGGGAGTCGACATCGAGATTTTCATCTCTTCCTCGGTCATATCCGCCGGAACGTCGGCAAAGAGCGGGGTCGAAAGGTACCGCTCGCCGGTGTCTGGGAGCATAGCGAGGATTGTCGAGCCCGCCGGGGCCTTCTCCGCGACCTTGAGCGCTGCGGCGAACGTGCCGCCGGCCGAGATGCCGACGAAAATCCCCTCTTTCTGAGCCAGTTGCTGGCTGGCCTTGAGGCCTTCGGGACCCGGGACAACCAGGATTTCGTCGATCAGCTTGGCCGCGACCGCGTCGCCGGTGATCTTGGGGATGAAGTCCGGGCTCCAGCCTTGGAACGGGTGCGGCTTCCACGAGGCGTTACGGGCGGATGGCGAGCCGTCGGGATTGCGCGGCTGATCGGTGTGGTTGGTCAGCATCGGCGCCGTTTCCGGCTCCGCCACGACCACCTTGGTGTCCGGGCGCTCCTTCTTGAGGACACTGGCGACGCCCTTGAGCGTGCCGCCCGTGCCGAAGCCCGTCACCCAATAGTCGAGCTTCTCGCCGGCGAAATCCTTGAGGATTTCCTGGGCAGTGGTCTTGGAGTGGTATTCCGGGTTGGCCTCGTTCTCGAACTGCCGGCTCATCCACCAGCCATTGGCCTTCGCGAGCTCCTTGACCTTGTCGATCATTCCCGTCGCGCCGAGCGGCGCCGGGGTCAGGATCACTTTGGCGCCCAGGAACCGCATCAGCTTGCGGCGCTCGACCGAAAAGCTCTCGGCCATCGTCACCACCAGCGGGTAACCCTTGGCGGCGCAGACCATCGCAAGCCCGATGCCGGTATTGCCGGAGGTCGCTTCGATCACCGTTTGTCCCGGCTTCAGCTCGCCGGATTTCTCGGCGGCCTCGATGACGCCGAGCGCCAGGCGATCCTTGACCGACCCGAGCGGATTGAAGGCCTCGATCTTGACGTAGAGGTTGATGCCCTTGGGACCGAGCTTGTTGATCTTGACCACCGGGGTGTTGCCAACGGTGCCGAGGATGCTGTCGAATTTCATGATGAAAATCCCTGCCGCTTGTTTTGCGGCGGAGACTACGCCCGCAACCCGCTGAACGCCAACTGAACTCGCCAAAATGAAAGCGCCGGGGTTGGGCCCCGGCGCTTCATAACTGGCTATGCCTCAGAGATCAGGCGCTGGACGCCTGGGCCTCTTCCTTCTTCCGCTCGGAATAGATGTAGAGCGGGCGGGCGTCCTTGTTGTTAACGACGTCCTCGGAGATCACGACCTCTTCGACGCCGTCAAGTGAGGGCAGATCGAACATCGTATCGAGCAGAATGCCTTCCATGATCGAGCGGAGGCCGCGGGCACCGGTCTTGCGCTCGATGGCGTGCTTGGCGATCGCCTTGAGGGCATCCTCGTGGAAGGTGAGCTCGGTGTCTTCCATCGCGAACAGCCGCTGGTACTGGCGGACGAGCGCGTTCTTGGGCTCGGTCAAGATCTGGATCAGTGCCGGCTCGTCGAGATCCTCGAGCGTCGCCAGCACCGGCAGGCGGCCGATGAATTCCGGGATCAGGCCGAACTTGACCAGATCCTCGGGCGCGACTTCCTTGAGGATGTCGCCGACGCGACGGTCCTTGGGGTCCTTGACGACGGCCGAGAAGCCGATGCCCGAACCCTCGGAGCGCGACTGGATGATCTTCTCGAGACCCGAGAAGGCGCCACCGCAGATAAAGAGGATGTTGGTCGTGTCGACCTGCAGGAATTCCTGCTGCGGATGCTTGCGACCGCCCTGGGGAGGCACGGAGGCGACGGTGCCTTCCATGATCTTCAGTAGGGCCTGCTGCACGCCCTCGCCCGACACGTCGCGGGTGATGGACGGATTGTCCGACTTGCGGGAAATCTTGTCGACTTCGTCGATATAGACGATGCCGCGCTGGGCCTTCTCGACATTGTAGTCGGCGGCCTGGAGCAGCTTGAGGATGATGTTCTCGACGTCCTCGCCGACATAGCCGGCTTCGGTCAGCGTCGTCGCGTCGGCCATCGTGAACGGCACATCGAGGATGCGCGCCAGCGTCTGGGCAAGCAGCGTCTTGCCGGTGCCGGTCGGCCCGATCAGCAGGATGTTGGACTTCGAGAGCTCGACGTCCTGATTCTTGGTGGCGTGGTTGAGCCGCTTGTAGTGGTTGTGCACCGCGACCGACAGATTCCGCTTCGCGCGAGCCTGGCCGATCACGTAGTCGTCGAGGACCTTGTAAATCTCCTGCGGGGTCGGGACGCCGTCGGAGGACTTCAGCGTCGAAGTCTTGTTCTCCTCGCGGATAATATCCATGCAAAGCTCGACGCATTCATCGCAGATGAACACGGTGGGCCCGGCAATCAACTTGCGAACCTCGTGCTGCGACTTCCCGCAGAACGAGCAATACAGCGTATTCTTGCTGGATTCGCCGGTGGAACTCTCTTTGGACATCCGTCACTCCTCGGGGATTCGTATCCCCGCCAACCCGGGCATTCTGGAAGGCTAACGCACGAGACTTAAAGAATATCTTGCCGGAACGAGCTTAGCGAGCGATCCGGCGGGTGCCAATGCCGGGTGGGACACACTCCCCACCCGCAACGCGGCAACCTTAATGTCGACGATTTTACGCAGAAACGCCCTCTGGCAGCGGCCGCTTCTCGAAAACCTGGTCGATGATCCCGAACGACTTGGCTTCGTCCGGCGTCAGGAAATTGTCGCGGTCCAGCGCCTTTTCGATCTCGTCGTAGGTGCGGCCCGTGTGCTTCTCGTAGATCTGGTTCAGGCGGCGCTTGAGGTTTTCGGTGTAGCGCGCGTGAATCTGGATATCTGTCGCCTGGCCCTGGAACCCGCCCGACGGCTGGTGGACCATGACGGTGGCGTTCGGCAGCGCGCCGCGCATGCCCTTGGCGCCGGCGGCGAGCAGGAGCGAGCCCATCGAGGCCGCCTGCCCTGTGCAGAGCGTTGCGACCGGCGGGCGGATGAACTGCATGGTGTCGTAGATCGCAAGACCTGACGTCACCACACCGCCCGGCGAGTTGATGTAGAGATTGATCTCTTTCTTGGGGTTCTCGGACTCGAGGAACAGCAGCTGGGCGACGATCAGCGACGCCATCGCGTCCTCGACCGGACCGGTAACGAAAATGATGCGCTCCTTGAGCAGGCGCGAATAGATGTCGAATGCCCGCTCGCCGCGGTTGGTCTGCTCGACCACCGTCGGCACGAGGTAGTTGGTGTAGGTCTCGATCGGATCTCTCATCCTGTGGCCCCTGAGCTCTGAAACTGCCGAATCGGCGCGGATTGGCCGAGTGCAGACGAGCCCGCGTTAAGGCCCGGTAAAGGCAGAGATAGGCGGGACTGTGGCGGGGTTCAACACGGGAACACCCGACTGCCTAACACGCGCCAGGAGCCCTTGTTACCGAGGCGCGAAACGGGGTTGGCGCGATCGCATCGCTTCTGCCAGATTGACCCGCAACGCTGGGGGATTGCTCATGAAAAAGGTTCCGTTCGCGCTGGGCGCGGTTTTCGTCTTGGCTCTGTCGGGATTCGCCTTTGCGGACAATCCACCCAAGCCGAACGTCAAGCTGACCAGCAGCGCCGAGGAGCCCACCCCGGCATCGAGCTCCGACGAGCGGCCCTCGTTCTTCGTCGATCTGAGTTCACTCGAGACCCCGAGCTCGTCGGAGGTGCCGGCGAGTTCCTCCGAGGCACCGCCACCGGCAAGCTCAGCCGAAGTCAGTCTGCCCGAAGAGCCGAGCGAGCCGGCCAGCGAGGAGCCAGCCGCGCCGGCTGGACCGCTCGTCACGGCCCGCAACCCCCAGAGCGTACTCGACGAGCTCTCGAGCCTGGGCTATCCCGGCAAGCTCGGCACGTTCGACGGCAACCGCCCCACCATTTCGCTTCGGATCGCCGGGCTCAACACCTACATCGACTTCTACGACTGCGCCGACGACATGACCGGTTGCGACACGCTTCTGTTCGGCGTCGACCTCACCCTCAAGAAGGGCGCGACCGCCAAGCAGGTGAACGACTGGAACAGCAACCAGATCACCGGCCGCGTCTACACCGACGACAAGGGCAACCCGTCGCTCGACTATTCGCTCTCGACCTTCGAGGGCATAAGTCCGGCCGTGTTCGACGACACCGTCCGGCTCTGGGCGCAGGTTCTCGACGACTTCAAGTCGTCCTTCAACTTCCGCTAGCGCTCAAGGACGAAGCGAACTTTCGTGCGCCAAGATCGTGCGCGCTACAAGGTCCGCTTCCTTCGCTGACAACGTGAATGAAGGTATCGTCGTGTCGATTTCGCCCCGCTTCCAGCCACCTGACGCCGCAATCTGAAATCGTCCTCCGTTCCGGAACGAGCCCACAAGCAGTGTGCTGTCGTCATCGATCCGAAATCGACGATCGACGCGCTGACCGAACCACGTCGACCCATCAAGAGGACTCGCCTCCAACGAAACCGCAGCAAGATCGAAGGCGTCCAGCCAAGGGAAGTCCGGCGCAGCCACTCTGTCGGGATCGTCCTCGTGCAGCACCATTAGTAGTAACCGCGCGACAATTCCCGCGTGATTGTAGTTCGGGAACTGTCCACCGGGACCGCGACCCGACCGAAAGGCCATTCGATCATTCGTCCGAAGGAGGAGGGCCAGCTCGCTGCCTATCTCAAACTTCATTTGGACGTCCCAACCGCACCAAAGCCTGTCCCACCATGTTATTGGAACTTCGCGACCAATCACGATTAGGTCTCTAGGGCGCGCAGCGCTGATGGAATAAGGGCAGTCAGGTCTTCCGAGATCAGCCCGAAGCCGCCGAAACTGTCTGCGGCCGCGCCATGAATCCAGACCGCTGCCGCAGCCGCCTCGAAGCCGGGCATCTTCCGCGCCAACAGCCCGCCGACGATCCCGGCCAGTACATCGCCCGAGCCTGCCGTGCCGAGGCCGGGAGGCGCGTTGAAATTGATGGCAGCGCGACCATCGGGCGACGCGATCACCGTGTCAGAGCCCTTGAGGATTACCACCGCCCCTGAACGGGAGGCCGCCAGGCGAGCGCTCTCTAGCTTGCTGCCCGAGATGTCGGGGAATATCCGCGCGAACTCTCCCTCGTGCGGCGTCATCACCGTGGGGCGATCCGCACGCGCCTTGATCGCCTGGAACAGCGTTTCAGGATCATCTTTGAAGACTGTGAGCGCGTCGGCGTCGACGACCACGCTGGGTGCCGCATGGAGCGCCGCGAGCGTGCGCCACCGGGTGCCATCGCCGATACCGGCGGCCGGCCCGATGACCACGCTGTCGACCTTGCCGGAGACGAGGGCGCGAAACTCATCGTCGGTACTGAAGGGCTTGAGCATTACGGCTGTCACCTGAGCGGCATGAACCGCCAGCGCTTCAGGAGTTCCAATCAGGCTGACGGCCCCTGCCCCCGCCCGCAACGCGGCAGTGGCGCTGAGACGCGTGGCGCCGGTCTGCAGCGGGCCGCCGGAGACCACGGCGCAATGACCGCGGGAATATTTGTGAGCATCGAGCGGCAGCGGCGGCAGCGACCAGAGGTGCGGGCCGTTCTCCCAGCAGGCCGGCGCGATCTCTGTCAACACAGACGCCGAGATACCAATATCGGTGAGGACGATTTCCCCGCAAAGCTCGCGGCCGGGCAGGAGCAGATGTCCGGGCTTCTTGCGGAAAAACGTCACTGTGAGATCGGCACGGATGGCCGCGCCCCGCATGCAACCGCTTGCGCCGTCAATGCCGGACGGTACATCGATCGCCACAACTGGAACGCCGCTCTTGTTGGCCTTCTCGATGAGCGCTGCCATTTCGCCGCCGACATTGCGGTCGAGGCCAGCACCGAGCAGCGCATCGACGATGAGCCCCGCCTTGCCGAAGTCGGCGGAACCGGCCTCGCCCCAGCGATCGGCATTTATCCGCGCATCACCTTTGAGGGCGCCGCGATCGACCGTTGAACTGACGCTGACGTCCCAGCCGGCGTCTCGCAGCTGCCGCGCGACAACATACCCGTCGCCACCATTGTTGCCCGGCCCGCACAGCACCAGCACCGGCCGTTTGCCAAAACGGCGCAGGATCTCGCGGGTGACCGCCCTCCCCGCATTCTCCATGAGCGTCGGCGACGGCGTCCCCGCCTGCTCGGTCAGCCGGTCCGCGCGCGACATTTCCTGAGGCGTGAGAAGCTCATGCATGGATTTGTTCTAGCCCACTTCACGCCCAAAACGAAAAGGCCGCCCGGAGGCGGCCCTTGACGCTGCGA
>Ga0068853_100002119_pt1 | contig 14742 bp, 9 predicted proteins | sample KBSCornC32_FD_65655 | JGI IMG/M metagenome (GOLD analysis project Ga0068853, IMG submission 65655) | Corn rhizosphere microbial communities from Kellogg Biological Station, Michigan, USA - KBS Corn C3-2 | ecosystem: Host-associated > Plants > Roots > Rhizosphere > Soil ...
TATCCGCATCCGCTGCTGAAGCTCGGTGCCGACGGCGCGCTGTCGCTCGACGGCGCCTACGGCATCGGTGTCGGTGCGTGGGACGACTTCATCGTCGCGCATGCGTACGCGCAGTTCGCCGCGGGCAGCGAGGACGCCGCGCTCGCGAAGCTGCGCGCGGACATCGCCCACGCGGGCTTGCGCTACGTGAGCGACCAGGACGCGCGCAGCCCCGGCGACGCGGAGCCGGACGGCCTGCTGTGGGATTCCGGCGCGGACACGCTGCAGACGTTCGACGCACTGCTCGCCGCGCGCCGCAACGCGCTCGCGCACTTCTCGATCGGCGTGCTTCCGCCCGAGCGCCAGGTCGGCGAACTCGAGGCGCGCCTCGTGCCGGTGTACCTGCTGCATCGCTACCAGACCGAGGCCGTCGCGCGCCTGCTCGCGGGTGCGAGCTACGCGTATGCGGAAGCCGGCGACCGCGCTGCCGGCACGACGCCGGTGCCGGCGGCGACGCAGCGCGCCGCGCTCGCGCGCCTCGTCGGCAACCTTGGTGCGAGCGAGCTCGCGTTGCCCGCGAACGTGCTCGACCTGGTCACGCCGCCCGGCAACGAGTACGCGCGCAATCGCGAGTACTTCGCGACGAAGGCCGGGCCGGTGTTCGACCCGCTCGCCGCGGTCGAGGCCGCGGCGGCGCAGACGACGCTGTTCCTGTTCGCGCCCGAACGCCTCAACCGCCTCGCCTGGCAGCACGCGCGCGACGCGCAGCAGCCGGGCGTCGCCGACGTGCTCGCGGCGGCGTTCCGCGGCAGCTGGCAGCGGGATCCGCGCGGCGGCGAGGCGCCGGCCGCGGCGGCGGTGCAGGATGCCGCGAACTGGGTCGTACTCGATGCGTTGCTGCACGTGCTCGACGACGGTGGCCTGCATGCGCAGGTCGACGCCGAGGTGCGCACGTCGCTGCAGCAGTGGCAGGGCTGGCTCGGCACGCAAGGTGGCAGCGACGCGGCCGGAGCGAGTCGTGCGCTCGCCGCCGAGACGATCCGCAAATATCTGGCCGACCCGAAGTCGGTGAAGCTGCGGCCGTTGCCGGCGATCCCGCCGGGCGCGCCGATCTGAGGCGCGCCGTGTCGATCGTCCTCACGCCGTTCGCGCGCACGCGCCTGTTCCCGCGCCAGCCGCGCGGCAACACGATCCTCGACTGCACGCCGGACGCGTTCGAGCGGCGCCTCAACGACGAAGCGCCGCATCGCGTGCTCGACGGCTACGCGCCGTTCTGCAAGCTGCACGTGCACCGCAACTGGACCTCGACGCGTTGCCTCACCGTGCCGGTCACCGACGCGAACCGCGATCGCCTGCGCTCCGCCTACGAGGCGCGCTCCAGCGAGGAGTTGCCCGTGCTCGTGCGCTGGTTCGAAGGGGTCGAGCCGCCCGTCGCGAACTGGCTCGTCGTGATCCTCTACGACCGCGCGCAGCTCGCGAAGGAAGGCGCGCCGATCGACGCCGACTGGGGCGTCGTCGGCTGCCTCTACACATCGGAGCCCGAGGAAATCCCGATGGCGCCGATCACGATGATGCGCAACGCACTCGGCGTCGAGGAGGGCGGGTCGGGCGTGCCGATCGACCGCGAGGCCTACCGGCGCAGCGTCGAGTTCTGGGAACGCAACGCGAACTGGCGGCCGTAGGATCTCCGCTCGTGCTCCCATCGCGCTTCGTGTACTGCGCACGCGGGAGGCCGTCTTGATCCGCACGCTCGCGTTGCTCGGTGTCGTCACGGGCGCAGCCATGACGGATGCATCGATCGTGCACGCGGCGCAGTGGCAGCCGCCGTCGGGCATCGAGCAGACCGCGTTATGGCCCGACGCAGCAGCGATCGCGCGGCCCGAGGTGAGGGGCGAGGAACGTGCGGTCGAGCAGGCATCGCTCGTCGCCGGCCAGCCGTGGACCGCGGTCGAGGACGTCGTGCGACCGACGTTGTCGGTGTTCCCCGCGAAAGGCGCCAACACCGGCGTTGCGATCGTCGTGTTCCCGGGCGGCGGCTACAACGTGCTCGCGATCGACCTCGAAGGCACCGAAGTCTGCGACGGGTTCACTCCGCTCGGCATCACCTGCGCGGTGCTGAAGTACCGCGTGCCAGGCTCGGGCGAGCATTGGGACAAGCGCTGCAACTGTCGCCGCAAGCCGCGCGAGCCGATGGCGCTGCAGGATGCGCAACGCGCGATCAGCCTGCTGCGCTCGCGTGCGGGCGAGTGGGGCATCGATCCGCACAAGGTCGGCGTGCTCGGGTTCTCTGCCGGCGGCCACCTGTCGGCGGCGGTGAGCAACGAGCCGACGCGTCGCTACGTGCCGGTCGATGGGGCGGACGCGCAGCGCGTCCGCCCGGATTTCTCGCTCGTACTCTATCCGGGCCACCTGTGGGACGGCCGGCATCTGGAACAGGTCACGAACCTCGCGCCGGTCGGCGCAGCGACACCGCCGACCTTCATCCTGCAGGCGCAGGACGACCCCGTCGACGACGTGCACGAATCGATCGTCTACTACCTCGCGCTGTTGAAGGCGCAGGTGCCGGTGGAATTGCACCTGTACGCGCACGGCGGCCATGCGTTCGGCATGCGCGCGACCGCGCAGCCGATCACGCACTGGCCCGCGCTGGTGGAAACCTGGCTGCACGCAATCGGCATGCTGCCACCGGCACGGTGACGCGCGCCGGCGCGGCGACACAAAAGAAAACGGGCGCCGCGAGGCGCCCGTCTTCGTTTCGCGACCGTGGAGCGCCGGCGATCAGTAGCGGTAGTGGTCCGGCTTGTACGGACCTTCGACCGCGACGCCGAGGTAGGCGGCCTGGTCGGCGGTGAGCGTGGTCAGCTTCACGCCGATCTTCTCGAGGTGCAGGCGCGCGACTTCCTCGTCGAGCTTCTTCGGCAGGATGTAGACCTTCGCCTCGTAGGCGTCCTTGTTCGCCCACAGGTCAATCTGCGCGAGCGTCTGGTTCGAGAACGAGTTCGACATCACGAAGCTCGGGTGGCCGGTCGCGCAACCGAGGTTGACGAGGCGGCCTTCGGCGAGCAGGAAGATCGCGTTGCCGCCCTTGAACGTGTACTTGTCGACCTGCGGCTTGATGTTGAGGCGGGTCGCGCCCGACGCGTTGAGGCGGTCGACCTGGATCTCGTTGTCGAAGTGGCCGATGTTGCAGACGATCGCCTGGTCCTTCATGGCCTGCATGTGCTCGAGCGTGAGCACGTCCTTGTTGCCGGTGGTGGTGACGTAGATGTCGCCGCGGCCGAGCGTCGACTCGACCGTGTTGACCTCGAAGCCTTCCATCGCGGCCTGCAGCGCGTTGATCGGATCGATTTCGGTGACGACGACGCGCGCGCCGTACGCGCGCAGGCTGTGCGCCGAACCCTTGCCGACGTCGCCGTAGCCGCACACGACAGCCACCTTGCCCGCGAGCATGACGTCCATCGCGCGCTTGAGGCCGTCGGCGAGCGACTCGCGGCAGCCGTACAGGTTGTCGAACTTCGACTTGGTGACCGAGTCGTTGACGTTGATCGCCGGCACGAGCAGCTTGCCGGCTTCGGCGAGCTGGTAGAGGCGATGCACGCCGGTGGTGGTCTCTTCGGAGACACCCTTCCAGTCGGCGACGACCTTCGTCCAGTAGCCCGGGCGCTCCTTGGCGACGCGCTTCAGCAGGTTCTTGATGACCTGCTCTTCGTGGCTGCCGGAAGCGCTGTTGACCCAGCTCTCGTCGCCCTTTTCCAGCTCGTAGCCTTTGTGGATGAGCAGGGTCACGTCGCCGCCGTCGTCGACGACGAGCTGCGGGCCCTTGCCGCCGGGAAACGAGAGCGCGTCGAGCGTGCAGTCCCAATACTCTTCGAGCGTCTCGCCCTTCCACGCGAACACCGGCGTGCCCGACGCGGCGATCGCGGCGGCGGCGTGGTCCTGCGTCGAGAAGATGTTGCACGAGGCCCAGCGCACGTCGGCGCCGAGGTCCTTGAGCGTCTCGATCAGCACCGCGGTCTGGATCGTCATGTGCAGCGAGCCGGTCACGCGCACGCCGGCGAGCGGCTGGGCGGCGGCGTACTTCTTGCGGATCGACATCAGGCCGGGCATCTCCTGCTCGGCGATGTCGATTTCCTTGCGGCCCCAGTCGGCGAGGGCGAGGTCGCGCACCTTGTAGTCGTGCGCGGACGGGTTCTTGGCGACAGCGTTCATGGTCAATCTCCGGGTTTTTTTCGCGGGGTCGCGCATGACGCGCTGCCCGCGAAGGATTCGCATGCGGCGAACCCGGGGCGCCCTTGCAATGGGATGCATGCCCGCCGAGCGTCGCGGGAAACCCGCTGCAGCGCCCCTCGGCGGAAGGCAGGGGCGGGATTATATCGCTTGTTCCGGATAAAGAGATACTTGGCCCCGACCGGGAGCCGGCCGGGCCCGCAGGCGCGGCTGCGCCTACTCGATGTCGTGGCCGTAGAAGAAGATCACGTCGGGGTCGGCCACCTGGCCGATGCGCGCGAGCCCGCTGCGACTGCCCGCGCCGACCTTCGCGTACTCGCCGCCGAGGTAGAGCCGCTTGCGCACGCCGTCCTCGTGCAGCGCGAGCACGCGCGCGTCGGGGTTCGGCAGCCAGCCGGTGTCGCGAGCGCCGGCACCGCTCGTCGACACGCGCATGAGGTTCGCGTAGGCCTGCGGCGCGCTGCCGAAGAAGCTGCCGCCCACGTACAGCCATGGGCCGAGCAGCACGAGCGCGCGCACCGATGCGTTCGGCTGCGGCTTCCAGGTCGTGTCGAGCGCGCCCGTGCGCGCATCGACGCGCAGCAGATGCTGGTGCGCGCCGGCGAAGAAGTCTCCGCCGACGTAGAGCGTGCCGCGGTCGCGGCTGAGCGCGAGCGCGTACGCATAGCGCTCGCCGCCGTTGATCGGCGAGTCGAATGCGCCTGCGGCCGCCGGCGCGGCGAGCGAGAGGCGGGCGACGCTCGCGCGCGGCTGCCCGGCGATCTGGCGGAAGTTGCCGCCGACGACGAGGTCGGCGCCCGTGTGCAGCAGGCTGCGCACTTCGGCGCGGTTGCCCGCGGTGGGCGTCGTCGTCGCGAAGCGCTGCGCCTGCACGCGCCACGCGGCGTCGATCGCGCCGGTCGCGCGATCGAGCCGGGCGGCGCCCCACAGGTCCTGCGCGGTGATGTCGCCACCCGCGTAAACCGCGTCGGCGCCGACCGCGATCGCGTGCACGACGTCGGTGGGTCCGTCGAGGTTCGCGCGCCAGCCCTCGTCGACGTCGCCGTCGGCGCCGAGCTTCACGATGTTCGGTCGCGGCAGGCCGTTCACGGTCTGGAAGCGGCCGCCGACGTAGATGGCGTCGCCGTCGACGGCGATCGCGTCGACCTGCACCGCACCGAGCGAGGCGAGCTCGACGTGGAACGCGGGATCGAGCGTGCCGTCCGCATCGAGGCGCAGCAGGCTCGCGCGCGCGACGCCGTCGGCGCTCTCGAAATCGCCGCCGACGAGGATCTTGCGCGTGCCTTGCGCGGCGAACGCGTGCACGCGGCCGCCGACGAGCTGGCTGCCGTCGTCGCGCAGCAGGTGCAGGTCCGGTTCGGCGTCGGCGAGTTGCGCGTGCGCGAGCGGCACGCCGCAGGTCGCGAGCAGCGCCGACAACGCGGCGTGCGGGAGGATTCGGAGCATCGCGAGGTCCTGTGCAGGGGAGTCGATTCCCGAACACGGACGGGCGCGGCGATTGCGATCGCGGGCGCGGCCTGGACTGCGCCGAAGCGCGGGTCGAGCGCGACGAAGCGTGCGCGCGACGGACTTGCGTCGCGCCAGGGAGAATCGCCGCCCGAAAAGAAACGGGCCGCGCGAGGCGGCCCGTTTCTTCGAAGCAGGTCAGGCGATGCCGGTTACTGGCACGCTTCGACCTTCACGTTGTCGATCGCAAGGCCATTCGGCGCTCCGGCGGCGGTGTTCGAGTCGGACACCATGCGGAAGCGCAGGTTGAGCGACTGGCCGGCGAAGCTGTCGAGGTCGACGATCGCGTGCGACGGTGCGGCCGTGCCGGCCGGACCCGGATAGCACCAGCCCTGACGGCCTGCGAGCGGAGCACCGGCCGAGGCGACGCCGTTGTACGGGTCGGTGAACATGCGGCTCGCATCGAGATAGTCGAACGTCGTGCCGTTCGTGCTGGCCTCGAGCGAGGAGCTGTCCCAGCAGCCGCCCGGCGGATCCTGTTCCGACTTGTGGTACGCGTCGTACGACAGGATGATCGCCTGCGCACCGGCCGGCAGCACGATCGACGGCGACGTCAACGTGCGGTCGCTGCTCACGGTGTTGTCCGGCACCTTCCAGACCGGCGTGGTGAAGCCGGTGCCGGCCGGAGCCGCGCCCTGCGTCCAGCCCGTGCCGCCGGTGCCGGCCGCGGTCCAGCCGCCGGCGCCCGCGTCGAAGTTCTCCTGGTACACCGTCGTGGACGTCGTGCCGCCCGGGCAGGTGCCCGGCGTGCCGGTGGTGAACGAGAACGTCGCGGACGGCGCGCTCGGGCCGCAGTAGTTGCTCGGCGTGACGCGCCAGTAGTACGTCGTGGTGCTGTTGAGCGTCGTGTCGACGGTCCAGGTCGTGCCCGTCACGGTCGCGCTGGCGACGATGTTCGAGAACGCCGAGTCGGTCGCGACTTCGACGAGGTACTCGAGCGCGTCGCTCGGGACCACGACCGGCGGCGGCGCGACGCCGTCGAGGCCGTCGGCGAAGATGCGGTCGGTCGAATCGATCGTGCCCCAGCTGAGCAGCGGACGCACCTTCACGCCGCTGGCGGTGTCGGTCGGCAGGATCAGCGTGACCGGCGTCGGCGCATTGGCCGAGACACCAAGTTCGAGCGCGATGCTGCGCGTCAGCGAGCCGCTCGTCGCATCGACGCCGAACGCGTACTCGCCGGACGGCAGGGTCGAACCGCCGACGAGGGTCAGCGTGCTCGAGCCCGGCGCGGTCACCGGATTGGCCGAGAACTGCGCGGTCGCGCCCGCGGGCAGGCCGTTGCCGGCGAGCGTGACGGCGCTGTTGAAGCCGTTGAGCACGCCGACGCGCAGGCCGTAGGTCGGATCGCCCGTGGTCGTCGCCTCGCACATCTCGACGCGCTTGGGCGTCTCGGCGACGAGCGCGTAGTTCGGGTCGCCGCAGTTGTCGAACTTGAACGAGCACACGCGCGTGTGCCAGCTCGCGCCTGCGGTGAGCGGGTAGTACTCGGTCGTGAAATAGAACGTGCACTGGTCGACCGGGTCGACGGTCATCGCCGAGTAGTCGCCCCAGCGGTTGCTCGTGCTCGTCTGCGAACCGTTGGCGATCGTGTCGGTGCAGTTCGTCTCGTCACGCAGCGTGCCGGCCGGATCGTCGAGCGTGCGACCGCTGATCTCGATCTGCGGATGGATCGCCGAGCTCGACTTCGAGAAACCGACGCCGATGTTGCCGCTGCCATCGATGGAGATGCCGCCCATCCAGCGCGTGTTGCTGTCCGGCGCGTACACGCCCTCGTCGACGATGTGGCGATCGAGCGGCGTCGGCGTCGGCGGATTGGCGCCGTGGTCGTCGAGGTCGAAATGCACCCAGTTGATGCCGCCCTGCTGCACGTTGCCCTGCACGACGTGGTTGACGACGAGCGAGATGCGCGTCGGCGCGTCGGCGGGGAAGGCGCGCGCGTTGGCGCGATACATGATGTGCGTGCCGAACGGATCGAGGCCGGCACCGCTGCCCTGCTGCGGCACTTCGTCGAAGAACGGCACGAACGGCACGCCCTGGATGCGCGTCGGCGTCGACGAGATGGTCGAGCTGGCCGGGGTCGTCCAGTTGAGGCAGAGGTCCCAGAACAGGTACTCGCTCGAGACCGAGTCGAAGTGCACGAAGCTCGGGCACGCGTTGGTCGGCGCGTTGAGCGAACCGGTGAGGTTCACCGGCTCGACGCCGTACGCGTCGAAGCCCGGGAAGCGCACCATCGCCGCGGTCGGGTCGCCGGCGAGCATCTTGTCGCGCTCGAGCGCGATCAGCGACGCGCCCTGGAACGCGTTCGATGCGTTGAACTCGTGCGTCGTCAGTACGTACGCGTCCTGGCCCGCGCCGTCGGTCCAGATGCCCATGTGCGGGTAGTCGCCGAAGTTCGGCCAGTTGAACTCGTAGCGGGCGTACGTGCCGAACGGATCGGACGTGGTCGACACCGCGACGCACTGCGCGAACGGCGAGCTCGTCACGAACTGGCTCATGACCCAGCGCTGCGCGCGCGGATCCCAGATCGCGAGCGGATCGCCCGAGTTGGTCGTTTCGCACTTGCCGCCGAAGCCGGTGAAGAACGAGTTGCCCGGGCGCGGGGTCAGCGTATTCGGATCCGGCACGCCGGTGACCTTGTCGAAGGCCTGCCACGACGAGTTGACCCACTGGATGAAGTGCGTGTCGCTGACGTCGCCGTTGGTGTCGGGCGGAAGGCAACCGCAGCCCGAGGTGGTCGAGCTGATCGCCTCGAACGTGAGGTCGATCGTCGGCGCGGGCACGCCGCTGCCGCGCGTCTGCATGCGCGAATAGTCGGGCACGAACGAACTCGTGCGCGCGGTCGGCTTGAGCAGGACGTTCGGGACTTCGAACGGCTCCTGCTCGGTGCCCATCGGCGAGGCCGGCGGCATCGTGCGCAGGATGTCGCGCAACGGTGCGGAGATGTCCGCGCGCGCAGCGTGCATGACGGTCGGAAGGATTTCCGGTGCGCTGGCGGTCGGCTTGGTCACCGTCACCGGTGCGGCCGACGCGCCGAAGGCGGCGCAGACGGCCGCGCCCAGCGCGGCAGGCAGGAAACGCGATAGAACCATGGGTGCAACTCCCCGAAAGACTTGGCGGCGCTTGCTTCTCCGCTGCGGCAGGCGGCCGACACCTGCCCCGGAATGACGATCAGTCGGCTCCGCCTTTCCGCGCCTTCAACTTCGCATCCATCACGTCGAGGCGGCGCAGATGATCGTTCAGAAATTTGCGCGTCTGCTCCGGCAGGCCCGGCTCGGCCAGCGCGTCGCGGATCGCATCGCGTTCGGCCGGGGCGGACAACTTGCGCAGCATCAGACAGGCTCGCTCCACCACGGGCGGACTCGGGCTTCGCACCCAACGCGAGAGCGCATCGGCGGCGACCGGAACGGCGTGTTGATCGAGCTCCTCGAGGGCCAGCAGGATGAGTTCCGCGGACTCCGAGGATTCCCGAGAATATCCGCCTGAAGGCGTAGTTGTCACTACGTCCATCGCGACCGATCGCCACCAGTCGCCGAGTTCGCCGGGGCGTGACGCGGCTGACTGCAGCAGCGAGGCGCGAACATGCGGCGGCGTATGTTGGTCGCGCGCGACTTTCTCGACGAGCGCGCGCGCGCGCGCGTCCTCGAAGCGCTCGCCGATTTCGGGTTCGAGCGCGATCTCGCCCGCCGCGAGGTATTGCAGCGACGCGTCCCGGCTCTCGAGGCCTTGCAGGAGCAAGTCGAAGAAGCGCCTCGACTCGCGGCCGTGTTCGCTGCGCCCGGCCTTGAGGATCGAGCGTGCGAGCGGCGTGTCGTCGAACAGGGCAGGGTCGAGGCCGATGCTGGACAGCAGCGTGGCGCCGCGCGGATCGGCGACCGTGCGTAGCGGGTCGCGGGCGTCGGCGCGCGCGAGCGAGTAGCCGAAGATGTAGCGCTGGCCGGACTTGACGCGCGCGAGCGCGGCGGTGGATGCGCGCACGTCGACCTGTTCGGGCGGGCGACCCTTGCCGAGCACGTCCTTGCGCTCGAAGACGAGGCGGCCGCCGCGTTCGTCGACTTCGATCACCTTGCCGGCGACGAGCAGGTTGCCGGGTGCGTAGAGGAGTTCGACCGGAGGCTCGACGCGCCCGGCGTGCACGATCGGCAGGGCAGCGGCGAGGGCGAGCAGGAGGGTGGCGCACAGTGCGCGCGGACGATGGCTGGGCGGCATGATGGATCGTGCTCGGTACGGGGAAGTAGGGCTGCGCGCCGAAATCAGGCGGACCCGAGAGGCTACCGGACTCTCCCCGGTGCGTGAAGGCGCGTCCGCGCGCCGGGTTCGGGGATCGGCCGCGGAACCGCGTACTGGATTGCGTACCACCAATCCGGGAGTTCCGAACATGAATGCCTCATCGCCGCTGCGCATGTCCGCCTGCGCGCTCATCGCGTGGGGGATGGCCATGGTGGCCTGTCCCGCACGCGCCGACTTCATCTATGCCCGCCTCGTGCCGGGAGCCGGCGTCGAGGCCAATGGCGCGTCCACGAGCGTCGACGTCTCCTCGGACGGTCGGACCGTGGTGTTCGCCAGCGACGCGAACAACTGGGTCGGTGATACCTACAACGGCACGCGTGCGGTCGCCGTCGACCTCGATACGGGCGTGGTCGAAGCGGTGTCCGCGCTCGGCGGCAGCGTGTTCCGCGGCATTTCGCCGGTCGTGTCCGGCGACGGGCGCTATGTCGCCTTCCTCACCATCAATCCTTCGTACGGGCCGAACTGGCAGGTGCTGCGCAAGGATCGCCAGACCGGCGCGCTGGAGTTGGCCAGCGCCACGGCCGCCGGCCAGCCCGCCAGCAGCGGCACCGAGGACAACACGGTCTCGATATCGGCCGATGGTCGCTACGTCGCGTTCCAGGCCGTTGCAGCCATGACCGGCATCGCGGGCCGTCCGGACGGCAGTTCCGCTCCCGCCGGCAGCTCCGGGGAAATCTACGTCAAGGACATGGCGACCGGGCTGGTGAAGATGGCGTCGGTGCTGGCCAACGGCAGCGCGTCGGGCAGCAACTGCTCGCTGCAGCCGCACGCGCTGTCGGCCAGCGGACGTTACCTCGCGATGCTCTGCAGCGACGCGATGGTGGCCGGTGCGACGAGCGGGCAAGCCTACGTGCGCGACCTGCAGTCGAACACGACCGAACTGATCAGCCGTAGCGCTGCGGCCGCGAACGGATCGAGCGCGTTCGCGTATCGCCCGGCGATCTCGCCGGGCGGTCGTTTCGTCAGCTTCCAGAACCGCAGCTACGGTGGGCTCGGTTACGCCGATGGCGCGAGCGAGACGAGCAACAGCGGCGTCTACTTGCGCGACCGCCAGACCGGCGTCACGACGGCGATCCCGCGGCCTCCCGTCCTTCCCGCCGGTTCCTACGACAGCTGTGCCGTGTCGGCTGTTTCCGACGTCGGCAGCGTGGTGTTCCATTGCAACTACGCGTGGGTCGGGCCGGGTTCGTATCCGCAGGTGTTCCTGTTCGTGCCGGGCGCGGGTTCGCCCGAGATGATCAGCGGGACGACGGGCGGCCAGCCCGGCAACAGCGCGGCCGGCTATTCGATCGGCGTGAACGCATCGGGCCTGTCGATGGCGTGGGAGTCGAGCGCGAGCAACATCGATCCCGACGACGGCAACGGCGTGTCGGATATTTTCGTGCTCGTCGACGAGTCGGTGCTGTCGGACGTGATCTTCGCGTACGGCTTCGAGAACTGACGTCCGCGGCGGCCGGGCACGTCGGTGCCCGGCCGCCGCGGTTCATTCGAAGCCGTCGGCGAACAACAGGTCGTTGCTCATCGCGAACGTCGTCTGGATGCGCCCGTTGATGCCGGTGAACGACGTGCCGGCCGCGATGATGCGACCGGGCAGCACGAGTGCGCTACCGGCCAGCGTGCCGTGGTCGCCGTTGGTCGCCACCATGGCCAGGTGCTGCACGGCTCCGCCGTCGCCGAAGGCGGTGTCGAGGCTGAGGTCGCGGCGCAGGCGCATCACGGTCGTTGCGTAGAAATCGCCCGCGTATCCAGTGGCGAGGATCACGTACTTGCCGTCGCCCTGGCGCACGATCGCGTCGGCCATGTCCGAATTCGAATTGGGCTGCGGCGGATTGGCGCCGGCGAAGTCGAGCGCGTACGAGCGCACGCCGTGCGCGCCGATGCTGGTGTCGAGCTGGCCGTCGGCGCGCCAGCGCAACAGGAAGATGTCGTTGCTCGAGATCGGGTCGTTGGAAAGCAGCGAGCCGACCTGGATCACCGAGCCGTCGCGTTCGAGCAGCGAGCGGCTGACCCACGGCGACCGCGCGAGGCCGAGCGGCGCCTTCAGGTTCACCTTGGAGATGCCCGGCGACACGTTGCCGAACGACGGATCGAACGCACCCTGGGCGAGCAGGCGCACGACGAACTGCTTCTTGTCGGAAACGGCCTGGTCGCTCTCGCTGATCTGCCCGGTGGCGACGATGCGGCCGTCGTCCATGCGGTGCAGCCCGCCGAGGCCACTGACCGGCGACACCTGCCATTCGAAGCCGATGTCGAGCTTGCCGCCCGTGCCGAACTCCGCCACGGGCTCGCCGGCGGCGGTGTAGCGCGCCAGCGCGAGATGATCGCCGCCGACGGCGTCGGCGACACCGGCGACGACGAAGCCGTCGTCCTCGGTGACGACGATCTTCTGCGCATGATCCTCGTTGCTTGCGCCGAGGTCGAACGCGATGCTCACGACGCCGGTGCCGCCGAAGCTGAAGTCGAGGTCGCCGTCGTCGAGGAAGCGGTAGACCTTGAAGTCGGTGCAATTCTGCGTCGCGACGAGGATGCGACCCTGGCTGTCGAGGGCGGCGTCGCCGATGTGGAAGTCGTCGCACGGGCCGACGACGGTGCGCAGGCCGAGATCGCCGAAATCGGTGTCCGGATAGCCGTTCGCGCCGATCCGGTACAGGCTGATGCGGTAGACGCTGGACGGGCCGCGCATGCGGCCGACCAGCCACATCTTGCCGTCCGGCCGCGGCAGCAGCGCGTCGGCGGTATCCAGCGTGAACGTCGGATTGCCGTTCGGGTTGGCGTAGAAGCCGAAGCCGGGGAACTCGGCGTCGGTGCCGTAGTTGGGCTCGAGGTCGCCGTCGGCGGCGACCGCGGGGGTCGCCGCGACGAGGGCGGACAGGGTCGCGAGGACGAGAACGAGGACGCGCATGCAGGTCGCTCCGCAGGGGGATGACTGCACGTACGTGGAACCGGTCACGCAGGGATCATCGCGGCGTCCGACTCCTTCGTCCGTCGGATTCTCGGCATCGGCGGCGCTGCGACGGTGTGGCAGCGCGGCGTATCGGCGCTCAAAAAAAACGACGGGCCGCTCGCGCGGCCCGTCGCTCGTGCCCGTCCATGCCTTTCCCCGCGGGGAAAGGCCGGCGGCTTACTTGATGCCCGCAGCCTTGCGCAGCTCGGCCGCCTTGTCGGTCTTTTCCCACGAGAACGCGGTGAACTTGGTGCCGTTCGCGTGCTTGACCTCGTACGGCGTGCGGCCGAAGTGGCCGTAGCTCGCGGTCGCCTGGTACATCGGATGCACGAGGTCGAGCATCTTGATGATCCCGTACGGACGCAGGTCGAAGTGGTTGCGGATGAGCTTCTCGATCTTCTCGTCCGGAATCCTGCCGGTGCCGAACGTCGTCACCGAGATCGAGGTCGGGTGGGCGACGCCGATCGCGTACGAAACCTGCACCTCGCAGCGGTCGGCGATGCCGGCCGCGACGATGTTCTTGGCGACGTAGCGCGCCGCGTACGCGGCCGAGCGGTCGACCTTCGACGGATCCTTGCCCGAGAACGCACCGCCACCATGGCGCGCCCAGCCGCCGTAGGTGTCGACGATGATCTTGCGGCCGGTCAGGCCGCAGTCGCCCACCGGACCGCCGATGACGAACTTGCCGGTCGGATTGATGTGGAACTTGGTGCCCTTGTGGATCCACTTCTTCGGCAGCACCGGGTCGATGATGTGCGTGCGCACCGCTTCGACGAGGTCCTTCTGCTTGACCGACGGGTCGTGCTGCGTCGACAGCACGACGGCGTCGATCGCGACGGCCTTGCCGTTCTCGTAGCGCAGCGTGACCTGCGACTTCGCGTCCGGGCGCAGCCACGGCAGCGGCGAATTCTTCTTCTTGCGCACCTTCGCCTGCTGTTCGACGAGGCGGTGCGAGAGATGGATCGCGGCCGGCATGAAGCTGTCGGTCTCGTTGGTCGCGTAGCCGAACATCAGGCCCTGGTCGCCCGCGCCCTGGTCTTCCGGGTTCTTGCGGTCGACGCCCTGGTTGATGTCGGGCGACTGCTTGCCGATGAGGTTCAGCACGCCGCAGGTGGCGCCGTCGAAGCCGACGTCGCTCGAGTCGTAGCCGATGTCGAGGATGACCTTGCGCGTGAGCGCCTCGAGGTCGATCCACGCGCTGGTCGTGATCTCGCCGGCGACGATCGCGACGCCGGTCTTGACCATCGTCTCGCAGGCGACGCGTGCGCGCTGGTCCTGCGCGAGGATCGCGTCGAGGACGGCGTCGGAGATCTGGTCGGCGACCTTGTCCGGATGGCCTTCGGAGACCGATTCGGAAGTGAACAGGTAGTTGCTCATCGCGGCAAATATCCCTCTATACGGATGCATGGATAAACCAAGGGCGCGCATCATACATGGCGCAGGTTGCGATTGCAGTATGCGCGCTGAATGACCGGTGTCACATCGTCATGCCCATGCGTTGAGGTGGGTCCCGAACGCCTCGCGCTGGCGCCGGACGACGCAGAAACGGTGCCCGGTCGGAGCCTCCATGACCCACCAGCGCTCGCGGAACGCGATCCGGCGGGCGCCGAGGGCCTCCAGCCGGGTCGCCTCGGCCTCGAGGTCGTCGGTTTCGATGTCGAGGTGGACGCGCGAGGGGTGGTCGACCTTCTGCAGCAGGATCAGCGGCTCGTCCGCGGCGGTCGCGAGCTCGGCGTACTTGCCGTCGCCGTCCTGGTCGGCGCTGGCGATCGGCTTGCCGAGCGCGCGACTCCAGAACG
>Ga0068853_100002120_pt1 | contig 14741 bp, 5 predicted proteins | sample KBSCornC32_FD_65655 | JGI IMG/M metagenome (GOLD analysis project Ga0068853, IMG submission 65655) | Corn rhizosphere microbial communities from Kellogg Biological Station, Michigan, USA - KBS Corn C3-2 | ecosystem: Host-associated > Plants > Roots > Rhizosphere > Soil ...
CTGGTCTTCACGCAGTTCCGCGAGCTGACGCGCCCGCTGGCCGACTTCCTGGCCGGCATCTTCGGGCGGCCGGGGCTGGTGCTGTCCGGCGAGACGGACGTCGAGAAGCGCGCGGGGCTGGTGGAGCAGTTCCAGCGCGAGGACGGCCCGCCGTTCTTCGTGCTGTCGCTGAAGGCCGGCGGGACCGGCCTCAACCTGACGGCCGCCCGTCACGTCATCCACTTCGACCGGTGGTGGAACCCCGCCGTCGAGAGCCAGGCCACCGACCGCGCCTATCGCATCGGCCAGAGGAACGCCGTGCTGGTGAACAAGTTCGTCTGCCGCGGAACCGTCGAGGAGAAGATCGATGCGTTGATCGAGTCGAAGCAGGACCTGGCCCGGCAGGTCCTGGAGGGCACCGAGGAGGTCAAGCTGACCGAGCTCGACGACGATCAGCTCCTGCGGCTGGTGGCTATTGACATCCGCAGCGCGCTGGCGGAAGGGTGAGCCAGAGGAACCCTGCGATGGCCTGGTACGGTGATGGCTTCGAGTTCCCCGCGTACGTCTCGGCGGCGGCACGCCGGTCGCGCGCCCGCGCGGCGGCGGAGAAGGTGGCGCGCAAGCAGAAGCGCCTCCTCGCTCCGGTTGGACCCATCGACGGGAACAAGATCGTACGAACCTTCTGGGGCAAGGCGTGGTGCGACAACCTCGAGTCGTATCGCGACTACGAGAACCGCTTGCCCCGTGGCCGCAGCTACGTTCGTCACGGGGCGGTCATCGATCTGCAGATTGACGCGGGACGGGTGGTGGCGCTGGTGAGCGGGACCTCGACCTACCAGGTCACCGTGACGATCGGGTCGCTGCCCGCCCAGGAATGGCGCCAGCTCGCCTCGGATTGCACCCAGCAGATCGACTCGCTGGTCGACCTGCTCCGCGGCAAGCTGTCCGCGGAGATCATGGAGCGGGTCACGCGCAAGTCGGGCGGCCTGTTCCCCGCGCCGAAGGAGATCGCCTTCGAGTGCTCGTGCCCCGACTGGGCGGGGATGTGCAAGCACGTCGCCGCCGCCCTCTACGGGGTCGGCATCCGCCTCGAAGAGAAGCCCGAGCTCCTCTTCCACCTCCGCGGCGTGGACCACACCGAGCTCGTCGGCAGCGCCGCCGACGCCGTCCCCGCTCGGACCGCCGGCGCGAAGAACCGCAAGGTCATCGAGGGAGCCGATCTGTCGGCCCTCTTCGGCATCGAGCTCGAGTCGCCGGCCGAGCCGTCACGTCGCCCGACCAACGCCGCGCGCAGGCGGTCGACGGCGCCAGCCGACGCCCCGAAGGCCTCCCGAGCGAAGCCAACGAGAGGAGTCGCCGCCTCCTCCTCCACCGAGCCAGCCGCCGGTCGTCGCCGCCCGGCCAGGGCCAGGACCAAGTCCAAAGGGCGCGACTTTCTCGGCAAGAAGCTCGGGGTTTAGTCGGACCCGTCGCCAGCCACCGCCGGGCGGCGGGCGACGGATCCTGGGATCGATCTCCCCTCCAACGGGGGGCGCTCGACGATCGCGCCAGCGGCGGCGTCAGTTGACGGTGAAGCCCTTCTTCGCCACGGACGCATCGTTCAGAAAGATCTCGACGTTGTAGGCCCCCTTGGGCCAGGGCGTCTTCTTGCTGATGTGAAACTCGTGCGTGGCGGGTCCGTCCAGGTCGACCGTCTGAGCCTCTTCGTTGACGGGGACCGCATTTCCCTTCTTGTCGGTGAAGGTCCACTTGGCCTTCAACGCCGAGGCCTTGCCCACGCCCGTGGTCTCGACCGACGCATAGATGGTGTCCTTCACACCCAAGGTCTCGGTCGGCGCCGAGATCTTCTTGTCGGGACCCACGCTCTTCCCGACGCTGACGCCCTTGACGGCGGCGGGCGCGGGAGCCGGCGGGGGGGGCGGAGGAGGAGGCGGCGGAGGCACCGGTGCGGCCGGCGGCGGAGGCGGCGGCGCTTCCTTCGAGCAACCGACCAGTGAAGACGCGGCCAGCAAACACAACGCCAGCGTCCCCGCGGAGAGGAGCCCTGCGCCGAAATGACGAAGCTTTCGAACGGACGTCGTCTTCATGAGACCAGATCCTCCTTGAGCGGCAACGTGATCACCTGGCCCGGATAGATCTTGTCCGGATCCTTGATGACGTCCTTGTTGTGCTCGAAGATCTTTCGCCACAGCTTGGACTCGCCATATTCCGCGTGGGCGATCTTGGACAGCGTGTCGCCTTTCACGATCGTATAGGTCTTGCCCGACGCTGGCGCGGTGCTCGAGCTGCCGCCTTCGACGTCAGAAAAATCCGGCGCCTTCTCATCGTCCGTCATGACGCTTCCTTTCGTTTGATCCCATTCGATCTGGCAGCTTGCGCCTCCCATCGACCTTGGGCAAGGCAACATTTCCTCCTGGCGAATCTCCTGCCCCTGTGAGCCCACCGACGACCTCGGCGATGGCCGATGACCAGAAACCGTGGAGGGTCCTAGGTTGCGAGAGTACCCGATGATGGCGGCGCTGCTCGGGATGCTGACGGGGATCGGCGGCGGCATGCTGCGCGACGTGCTGGTCAGCCAGATCCCGACCGTCCTTCGCGCCGACCTTTATGCGATGGCGGCGCTCGGCGGCGCGGCGGTGGTGGTGATTGCCCCGATGCTGCATGTCCCGCGATCGTGGCCGCGATCGTCGGTGGTGTGCTCTGCTTCGCGTTGCGATTCGGGGCGATCCGTTTTGGATGGCACCTGCCGGCCGCTTGGCCGCCGCAATCGCAAGCAGGCGCCGCGAACGCACCAGGCGACAACGACTCCTCCGGACGCGCCCTCAACTCGAGGAGGTGACGGTCCTGGGCGGGGGCTCTCCCCGGCATGCGGGCTGCACAGGTGACGAGGACGGCGGGTGGGCGGTATAAGGGCGAGCGATGCTTGTCTGGGTAATCGACGACCAGCGGGAGATTCGAGAAGGCGTTGCCTCTCTTCTCGAACGCCGCCTGGACGCGGCCCAGATCACCGGCCTCTTCGCCCAGGGGCACGACGCTCTCGAGGCTCTGGTCCGCGGTGAACCGGTCGATGTGGCCCTGGTAGATCTCGGCCTGCCGGACATGGGAGGGGCAGACCTGATCCGCCAGCTGCGGTTCGCGCGTCGAGACGCCGCGATCATCGCGTTCACGGTTGCCTTCGACGATGAAGCGCTGTTTTCGGCCCTGCGGGCGGGGGCCAGCGGCTACATCACCAAAGACGCGCCGGACCAGGACATCGTCGATGCCGTGCGGTCAGCGGCGTCGGGGGCGGCTCCCTTCAGCCCGGACATCGGGCGGCGGGTGGCGGCCAGTTTCTGGCCTCCGCCTCGGGGGCCGGCGCCGAGAGATCCCGATCCAATCATCGTCCTCACCCCGCGAGAGCGACAGATCCTCGATCTGATCTGTACGGGCGCGTCCTATCGCGACATCGGAGCGGCGCTGGGAATCACCTTGGGCACCGTCCAGACCCACATCAAGAACGTTTACGGCAAGCTCGGCGTCTGCACCAAGGTCGAGGCCATGCGGTGGACGCTGGGCGCCACGTCTCCCCAGCGGTGAGTCCCCCCGAAACGCCCGATTCGCGCCCCGATCCTCGCGGGCTCTCGCGGGACTCCAGCGCGCTGCCCACAGGGAGCGAACAGGCGGGCGCGCCCACCGGTATTCAGCGGTTTCACGCCGCGCAGCGCTCACCTTCAACGTTCCTCGGGGTTCTGGCGCTCATCGTCCTGTTCGTCGCGGTCATGTTCGTACCAGCGGTGGCCTCACTCCTGAGCGTCCGTCGCAGCACGGCGATCAGCGTAGGCGTGGCGTGGCTCGTATGCGCGGTGGCGGCAATGACCGCCTATCGCCTCGCGGGGCTGTCGCGGCTCTACTTTGTCCTGGATACCGTCGAGAGCCTCAGCGTTCAGGCGGGCGTGGGTCTGCTCATATATCGCTCGGGCAGCGCGGTGAGCATTTTTTGGCTGGCCTACTTGGGCCACCTCCAGATGGTCGCCGCCTTCGGATTCTCGGCGCAGAACCTGGTCGTGATCGCGGCGGGCCCCACGGCGTTGGTGCTGCTCTTCTGGCTGAAGGGCGCTCCCGCCTCCGCCCTGCTCAGTCTCCTGATCGGCAGCGTGGGGGCCTGGCTCTACAGCGTCATGGCGCGCTTGCATTCCAGCCTCGAGGCCTCTCGCGTTCGGGAGGTCCAGCTCGAGAACAGGCTGGCGCGCTTCCGTATCGGAGAGGAGCGAAACCGCATCGCCCGGGACCTTCACGACGGCGTGGCGGGAGAGCTGGCGGCGCTCGCGTGGCGGCTGCGTCAGATTCCCCTCGGCTCCGAGGTGGCGACTCTGGCAGCCTCCGAGACCGAGGTGAATCACCTGGAAGGGCGGATCCGCAGCGTCCTCAAGAACCTTCGCCACATCGTGCTCGATCTTCGAGAAGAGCGCGGGAGCTGGGCGGATACCGTCGTGGCGCTCCGGCAACGCTGCCACGATCTCTGCGGAAGCCGACAGCTCGTCTTCGAGGTTTCCGGTGCGCAGGAAGGGCCGCTCATGGAGGAGCTGGCGGATGACGTTCAATGCATCGTCAGCGAGCTGGTACGTAACGCGGCCGTGCATGCTGATTCCCGGCGGGTCGAGGTTCGGATTCGGATCTTCGACGGCGTCGAGGTGAGCGTCTCCGATGACGGAACTGGTATTCCTGCCGACCACGGGAGCCGCTCATCCGGGGGGTTGGCCAACCTGCGGAGCCGCGTCACGCGACTCGGTGGCCAGATCGACATTCAGCCCGCCAACCCGGGGACCCGCGTCGAGGTTCGTCTACCGTCCCTCACGCAACGGGAAGGGCGGGCCGCGTCCACCCAGAGCACCACGAGCAGCCTCAAGCCGCCTCGATGGCCCTGAGCCCGTGGCTGCTCGACGTAGCGGCGGGCTGACGCGCAGGAGGAACCCGGCCTCATCCCATGATCATGGGATGGTCGCCTCACGAGGCGGCTCTTAGCATCGCGCCCGTTTGGCGCCTCGCACCCGTCTTCGTGTCGCTCATCTCCCTGACACCGGTGTTGACGCGAGAGCTGGTGGCCGATCTGGGGATGATCATCAAGGAAAAGCACGAGGATGAAGATGAAGAATTCGCGGCGATCTCTGTTGGCTCTTCACTCGACGCGGGAGGGGCTTCGATTGCCATCGAGACCTTCCGTTCGTCCGTTCAGAGCGACGGCTGCACTCTTCCATTCGGTGCTGGCCCGTCTCGCCTTGCCCCGGCTCACCTGGGGTAAACGCCTCACCCATCGAGAGCGGGCGCGGGCCCGCCACGTCAGGGTCCGGCCCCGGTCTCCGCTGGTGCGGGCGGTGGCGGGACTCGCGATCCTCTCCTCGTTCTCGCTGCTCTGGCGGCCGGCGTTCGCGGGTCCGACGCCAGCGGCGTCCTCCGCGCTGCCTGGTCCGTTCGACGCCGGCGCGGCTCCCCTCACCGTCGATCGCGGCCCCGGGGGGGCCGAACGGATCGTCGGACGTCTGTCGCCGCTCTCGGCGACGTGGCGGTTCGCGGGCGGTGATCGACCGGCAGGGGTCCTGTTCGACGACGACCGCAGCACCGCGCTCGTGACCGACGGGGACGCGGAGATTCGAATCGCGCTGCCGGTCGCCCGCACCATCCGCGGCCTCGGGGTCTACGGTCGCTCGGATGGACGCCTCACGGTGGCGGTGGCCGGCGACGGCGGAAAGGGCGCCGCCCGCGCGATTCCCGGTCTCGAGGATCTCGACCTCCGGCAGCTTCCCCGCCGGTGGAATCGTTTCTGGGCCCAAGATCGATCGGCACCGTCGGTCGCCGCCCGCGACCTGGTCCTGCTCTGGCATCCGAGCAGGGCGGGGACGCCGCTCGGGGAGATCGAGCTGTTCGGCACCGTTCCCGACACGGCCCGTCCTCAGGGTGCGGCGCTGGCGGATCGGCTGCTGGCCGGGACGCCCCCGAACGCCGTCGAGGCGTGGTCCGAGGTCGACGCCATGAACGTCTCGGCGCCGGACGTCGGCCTGGAAGGAGTCGCGTCGTTTCCCGTTCGCTTTCCGGTCGAGCCGCGCCTGGTGGACCGGGCGTTCCTGATCTACGAGCTCGAGGGGCTCTCCGGCTGGCTCGACGCGCGACGGCAGGTCAACGGGTTCTCGGTCCTCGGGGGGGGCCGGGAGGAGAGATCTTCGGCGCCGCCCGCGGTCCAGGTGGAAGAGATCTCTCCGGAGTGGCTGTTCAAGGGTGACAACGAGGTCCACTTCCTGCCCGTGGACGAGCACGATCCCGTGGGCTACCGCGTCCGCCGCTTGCGGATCGTGGCCTTCCCACGAGAGGGCACGCCCGGCGACGTCGGGGCAGGGGCGGGCAGCTCCGCCGAGGCGGCGCGGCTCACCGACGGAGATCTCGAGACCGGGCTCGAGGCCTCGAAGAAGCCGACGGTGTTGACCCTGCGGAACGAGACCCAGGCTCAGCCCGCGGGATTGAACATCCGGGTGAGCCAGCGCTTGACCGGCCAGCTCACGGTGGGCGCCGTCGCCGCGGATGGGCGGGCGCTGCGGGGAACGACCTTCGATGCAGAGACGCTGCCGCTCGGGTGGAGCTTCCTGCCCCTCGAAGCCTTGCCCGCCAGCGCGGCAGTCCGGGTGAGCTGGGACGCGGGCCGCGAGGGCAGCGGGCGCCTCGCCGAGCTGCGGCTGGCGGCCAGCGCCTCGCCGGAAGGGGCGGGGCGTCGCCTGGTGGTGACGCATCCGCTGCACGGGGAGTGCGTCGACCACCAGGTCGCCTTGCGCGGCTACGTGACCGGCCTCGACCGCGAGTCGCGCGCGCCGGAGCTCACGCTCGCGGGCGCGGCAGGATCTCTGGCCGCCGACGGCGCCTTCTCGGTCGACGTCGGTGAGCCGAGCGCGGCGCGCGGCAAGCCCTGGAAGGTTCCAGTCAGCGCCCGCTTCGCCGACGGAGACGCCGTCACCAGTGAAGTGACGATCGAGCCGTGTCGCGATCGGCCTCCGATCGTGCGCGCGCCCCTCAGCGCGGGGCCGCGCCCTCTCATCGAGGACGAAGGGGCCCCCTATGAAAAGACCGTCGTGGCCGGCAAGGCCGAGGTGGTGGAGATGGGCGGGCTGCGCCTGGAGATTCCGGCGGGCGCGCTGGCCAAGGACACGCGCATCACGGTGCGTCCCCTGATCGAGGATCAGGTGGCGCCGCTCGATCCGATGATGGGAAATGTCACGCCCCAGCATCAAGGCTTCCGCCTGGGTCCCCACAACCTTCAATTCGCGGCGCCGGTGCGCATCAGCATCCCCTACGACCGCGGCGCGCTGCCCGAAGGGATCGAGGCCGACGAGCTGGGCGTGTTCTTCTTCGACGATCAGCAGGGACAGTGGCAGGGACTACCGCACGTCACACGGCGCAACGGCGAGGTCCTGGTGGCCGAGACCACCCACTTCACCGACTTCATCGCCGCGACCATCTCGCGCCCCGATCAGCCGTCTCCGGTCAAGAACACCGGCAAGATGTTCGCCGACCTCAAGGCCGGCAACCCGGCGGCGGGCATCACCTTGATCGCGCCGCCCACGCCCAACTCCGACGGCACCGCGCACCTGTCGTTTCCGATCGAGGTGCCGCCCGGGCGCAACGGCATGCAGCCGCATCTCGAGCTCACCTACGACAGCTCGTCCCAGGACGGCCTCCTCGGCGTCGGGTGGACGCTGCCGATCTCCCATATCGAGCCGGACACGCGCTTCGGAGTACCGACCTACGGCGCCGCCGAGACCGATCGATACATGCTCGACGGAGACGAGCTGGTCATGCTGGGGACCAAGGTGAACAACCAGAGGTGCGACGGGGTCTACCCAATCCCCTGTGGCGCCCAGTACCGTCGCCGTTCCGAGAAGCCGTTCGAGGAGATCATCAGGAGAGACACGCTCGGCACCGCTGGCTGGCAGGTCACCGACCAGGCGGGGACCGTCCGAAGTTACGGCGCGCTCGGCAACCAGGGACGGGAGGACGGCGAGCTCCGGTTCAGCGAGTATCAAGCCTACTACTGGTCCCTGATCCAGGAGCGGGATCTCTGGGGAAACAGCGTCGAGTACCACTACGATACGCTGCTCAGCACGCTCGGCACGGAGATGTTGCTCAGCAACATCACCTACACCCACGACTTTTATTTCAACACAGTTACCCCGGCGTTCCGGGTGAGCTTCGAGTACGAAGATCGACCGGACAAGCTCACCAACTCCCGTTTGGGCTTCCCCGTCGCGACGACGAAGCGCCTGAGCGCCATCCGGATCGAATCCTCGAACGGCGCCGGGGGCTTCAACGTTCAACATCGCTACGTGCTCACCTACACCACGGGTGAGTTCGGCAAGTCCCTGCTCGCGTCGGTCACCATGTCGAGCGGCGGCAATCCCGGCACCGCGCTCTACACGCAGAAGTTCGACTACAATCGCTTCACCGGGACGCCGTCGTTCGGGGACCCGGTCAAGTGGGTCGACAACCTGCCCTCGGGCGGCGCCCTTGGCCGGGGCAGCGGTCAGTCGGCCGGAGCCAGCGGCTTCGTCGGCATCGGGCCGCCCTTCTGCTACCCGCACTTCGGTGTGGGGATGAGCGGCGGAGGGGGCATCGACGAGACCAAGGAGGCGCTCGTCGACGTGAACGGCGACGGGTTACCGGACATCTTTCGCGGTGACGGCAAGGCCTATCTGAACGGCTTCGCCAGCACCGCCAGTGGACCGGACCGCAACAAGGGCGCCTTCACCACGATCTCCACGCCCGCCTTCTCCGGCAACCTCTCCCATCAGCTCGACTGGTCGATATCGTACGGTCTCGGCGCGCACTTTCCGGGCGAGATGGGCTTTCACGGCGGGACGACCACCTCGCACTCGTTGGAGGACCTCACCCTCGCCGACATGAACGGCGACGGATTCCCCGACCTCTTCAACGGCCAGGAGTTCGCGTGCAACAACTTCCCCGGCTCGTTCTGCGCGGGCGGGACCTTGCCGTTCTCCTCCACGCTGCAAGCCTGGGGAGGCAACACCACCGGGTTTCCGGTGTACGTGGATCCGACCCCGTCGAACGGGGGCTCCTCTTTCCCCAGCAAGATGATCGCCCGCTGGACCGCTCCGTTCAGCGGCAACCTCAACATCGTGGCTCCCGCCTCCCGGGTGACGACGGTCCTGCCACCCCCGGCCGTGAACCAGCCTCCGGCTGACCCCGTCCTTCTGGAGGTCTACCAGCGCTCCCACCCCACGCCGTCCACCTCCAGCGAAAGTCTGCTCTGGCTCGACTATCTCGATCCCACCGATGCCAGCGTCGTGATACCCGGGTTCGGCGGCTCGACCACCGGTATGAACTTCACCGTCGCGGCCGGGGACGAGTTCTACTTCATGGTGACCGGAGGGCCCGACCACAACGTGGCGAACGCAGTGAAGTGGAACCCGACGATCGCGTACACCGATATTGTCTGCCCCACGCCCAGCAACCCCCGCACCTGCACGTCCGCCTGGAAGGGTTCGGACGGCGCGCTGCTGTTCAAGTACGACCTGTCCGCCGACCTGCGCCTGGCCGGCAGCGTCCCGCCGGCCTGGATCACGGCCTCTGCCGACACCAAGCCCAATGGTACCCGACCGGTCGCCACCACGGTCCGGATCACCGGGAGCATCACGAAGTCGAGCGCCACGCCCGACAACGTGAAGTTCCAGGCGGTCAAGGTGACCCCGGCCGACGTCCGCACCGTCGTGTGGACCGGCAGCATGACCGCGGCCCAGACCGGTTCGATATCGGTCGACGCGGCGAACGTCGTCGTCGACGTGAAGGGGCAATGGGTGAACAAGGTCGACAGCAACACCGGCGTCGGCGCCTGGACCCTCGACGGCGATCGTCTGTTCTTCCAGGTGATCTCCGACAGCCCGATCGATCCGGCCGCCATCACCTGGACGCCCACCATCACGTACCAGAACTTCTGCTACCCCGATCCGGCCGATCAGCAGGCGAAGTACCTGGCGGTCACGCCCCATGTGATGCCGTCTCCGAACAGCGTGGCCACCACCTGCACCAACACCCCGGCCAGCGTCATCGGGGCGGCGGCCAGCCAGTCGGTCGACGTCCAGTATCCAGCGTTCCGCTACCAGGCCCCGGCGGGCCTGGATTTCCCCACCTTCCTCTTCAACGACACCGCCAATCACACGGTGACGTTCAGCGGTAGTCGTCTGGTGGCCCCGGGCCCGCACGGCGTCGACCCCAACTCCCCCGATCGAGGCCAGGTGGTGATGCTGATCCACGCCGGGACGCGGCTGCTCAGCAAGCAGGTCGCCGCCTTCGGGACCAGCTCCTCCAGCGTCACGCTCAACGCGCCGACCGGCAACTTCACGGTGAACGGCGCCGAACCGCTCTACGTCACCTTCATCAGCTACGGACAGCAGCACACCTTCGCCTCGACGCCCATTCGAGCGACGGCCACCACGGGCGAGACGGCCAGCCTGCCCTACAGCACGAAGGTTCTCACCGAGCCGCCGCTGCTCGGCTTCGCCGCCGGGGCACCCTACAGCGGTCCGCTCAGCGATCCGATGTCGGGGGGCTATCACGGCTGGACCTTCGGCGTCTTCAACGCCAAAAATGACTTCACCACCAGCGGGATCGCGCTGAACTACGACGCGACCAACAGCAGCCACGCCGGCACCCCCACCCCCAACACCTTCTATACGCCTGTGCCGGCGCCGCACGGGCTGGGAGGGGCGGCCGCCACCGATCCGAACCTTTTCGGCGCCACCGGAGCGCTCTGGCGCGGTCGCGGCGATGACGACTACATCGCGGCGGGCGTGTTCCACCCATCGATCAGCGGCTCTGGCTCGGTGCGCGCTGGAGCGCCCAACGGCACCGGCACCAGCGGCGGAACGATCCCGCCCGGCATCAACCTGCGGAGAAGCTACGCCAGCAGCGTCGGTATCGGGGGAAGCGCCGGCGTCACGGCGGAGTACGCGTCGGGATCCTCGGTGGGAGAGATCGATCTCATCGACCTCAACGGCGATGGAATCCCCGATCTGATGGGTCTCGATCGGGTGTTGCCGAGCCTGCCGTTCATGACTGGCGCCAATGCCTTCGGTGGAAAAGCCGACTATTTCGGTCCGAGCGACCTCTTCAACGGCGGCTATTTGCGCCACACTTACAGCTGGAACACGCGCTTTGGCCTGGGCCTGGGGTCGATCGTATCCCAGCTCGTCGAGAAGCCGGCGCCCCGCGACGGCACCAAGGGCATCTTGTCGACCCTGCCGTCGTACGGACTCGGCTATGGGATCTCCCAGACCGACGTCAGCCTGTTCGACGTGAACGGAGACGGGTTGCCGGATCAGGTCTTCCGTGCCCCGGGCAGCGGCGTCCTGACCGTGCGCTATGGCCAAGGCATCGGCAGCATCGGAAACGTCAACCTGCCGAGCAGGTATCGGGTCTTCTCCAGCCAGCAGACGTGGACCATGCCCACGCTCAACGAGTCGGTGTCCACCGTGGACTTTCTCGAGGCGTTCAGCGACGTTCCGGCCTCCTTGCCTGCGGACGGATTGCAGACACAGGACAACGTCAACAACAGCCAGCAATTCTCGATCATGGGCATCGGCGGGGGCCTCGCCTTCAGCGCGTCGCGCACCTACGTCGACATGATCGACATGAACGGCGACGGCTTACCCGACCGAGTGCTGAAACAGCCGGGGTCTGCCCAGGTGAAGATCCAGTTCAACACCGGCAGCACCTTCCTGCCTGCCACACCCTGGAACCTGCCGGCGTGGACGTCCGCGTCGCCGGTCGAAAGCCCGGCGATCCCGACCAGTGTCTACGGCAGCAACGACAGCCTCCAGTACACCCAGGGCCGCGACCTGTCGGTCAGCGCCGGCTTCGTCCTGCCCTTCTCGATGCTTCTCTTCTGCCTGGTCGCCGAGGCGTCGGTGCTGGGCGACACCCAGGTCCACAACACCCAGATGACCTTCACCGACATCAACGGCGACGGGCTGCCCGATCAGGTGTTCAAGCGCGACGATCTGAGTCCGGGCGGCACCAATGACCCCGCGCTGTGGGTCAAGCTGAACCCCAGCGGCGGGATGAACCTGCTGAAGCATGTCGAGGGACCGCTCGGCGGCAGCTTCGACCTGGAATACGCGCGCGCCGGGAACGAGGTGAACGTCGGCGCCCACGTCGACGATCCCACGAACCACTGGGTGATGAGCGCGGTCACCGTGCACAATCAGCCCAAGTCGGCGACCGGTGTGCCGGTGTGGAACGCGGATCCCGATCAGCGGACGCAGTTCAAGTACGCCAACGGATTCTACAGCCGCAAGGACCGCGGCTTCGCCGGCTTCGCCAAGATCACCTCGACCCGGATCGGTCCGGGCGACCAGATGGTCACCCAGGACACCTACGACACCACCGATGTCGCGACCAAGGGTCTGTTGTTGAAGCGCGTCACCCGCAAGCGCGCGAGCGGCGACACCACCACCGCCGACGATTCGTTGCCGGTGTTCGTGGCGCAGGATCACCAGTACGAGACCCGCGTCTTGCAGGCCGCGAACACCTACGAGAGGCGCCCCATCAAGTTCATCGTCGAGAAGCTCCGCACCACGCGCAGCTACGAAGGGAGCGGCACCAACCCCGACGCCGTGACCTTGACTCAGCAAGAGGCGTTCGACTACGAGAACACCTACGGCCGGCAGACCGTGTACGAAGATCGCGGGGACACGGCGACGACCGCCGACGACATCAAGTACACGATTCTGTCCGAGCGGGTCTCGATCGGCTACATCGTCAAGCCGACCTCCATCATCGCCACCGACGCCGCAAACAAGGTCCTGGCGAAACGGACCGCCACCTTCTTCGGCAATGGCGCCATGAACACGGTGAGCGACGCCTTGATCGGCGGCCGGAGCCCCGTCGACGGGACGACCTACACGGGCACCAGCAGCTTGACCTCGACCTACAACTACAGCGCGCTGGGCGTGCTCAACTCGTTCACCGATCCGACGGGCCACTCGGTCCAGGTCACCGCGTTCGATCCCGTCACGAAGACGTACCCGGCCACCTCCACCGATTCATTTGGATATGCCTGGTCCCAGACCACGAACATCATCACCGGCGCCCCCCTCACGACCACCGACGTGGCCGGCGTCCTGACCTCCTACCAGTACGACGTCCACCAGCGTCTCTCCGGCGTGTACTCACCCACCATCACGGCCGCCAACCGCAAGCTGGCGGTCACTTATGCGCCAGCGGCCGACGCTCAGGTCGATCAATTGCACCCGGCGCGCGCCCTGGTCTCGTATTCGAACCCCGAGCTCAGCAAGACCCTGACCATGGTCGACGGGTGGGGCCGCGTGATCCAGACCGACACCCAGGCCGAGATCGACAACGGCAGCGGCGTCAGCACCTCCGGCGCCATCATCTCTGGCAAGATCGCCCGCGACGCCTTCGCGAGGTTGTCGTCCCAGGGCCAGCCCAACTTCGTGGCGGCGTTGACGGTCGACCTGACAGGACCCTACGACACCACCGCCACGCGCAACCCGACGACCTTCGCCTACGACGTCCTGAACCGGAATACGACGACCAGCTTCACGGGCGGGCGGCCCCCTACCAAGACCGCGTACGACGTCTTCACGCTGGCGGGCGTTCGCCGTGAGCGCGAAGTCGTCACTGACTCGAACAACCAGGTCGTCAGCACCTACCGCGATCCGCGCGGCAACGTGATGACGGTCGAGACCCCCAACACCATCGCCGGGGTCCTGAAGACGCTGACCACGAAGTACGACTACGACCCGCTGAATCGCCTGCGTCACAGCATCGACGCGAAGAACAACACCACGACCGTCAACTGGGACTCCCTGGGGCACATGGTGGATCTGGCCAGTCCGGACGCCGGCAAGACCTTCTACGACTACGACGTCGCCGGAAGAATGGCGCGGAAGCAGAACGCCAAGGGAGATCAGATCCGCTACGGCTACACCAACGATCGCCTGGACAGCGTCTCGTACCCGACCAGCGCCCAGGAGCTGTTCTCGTACGGCCCGGCTGGTGCGCCCAACGGCCGCGCCGGACGCTTGCAGAGCCGGACCGACGAATCCGGGACGGAGACCTACAACTACGACAACTTCGGCAACGTCGTGAAGACGTCGTGGGCGCCGGCCACCCTGGCCGGGCAGAGTCTGCCGGGACCGTACGACACCACCTACTCCTACGACTCCGTGACGGGGACCCTGCGCACGGTGCTGGCGCCCGGAAGCAACGAGAGCCTCACGTACACTTACAACAGCCAGGGCCTGGTGAAGGACGTGATCGGCTGGGTTTCGGCGCAGTCGGGGGTGCAACACGCCCGGAAGATCCTCTACGACGAGTTCGGCAAGCGAACGCGCCTCGAGCGGGGGAACGGGGTCGTCACCACCTACGGCTACACACCGTACATGCGCCGCCTCGAGAAGCTCAACAGCACGGACGGCGCAGGGACCGCGCTCCAGATCCTGCTGTACGGGTACGATCAGGTCGGCAACGTGAAGAGCCTGCAGAACCAGGTCGTCGCGCCGACCAGCGGGACGCCGGGGCCGACCGTGGTGCCAGGGCGGACCTCGTACACGTTCACGTACGACAACATCTACCAGCTCACCAACGCGACCGGCGCTTACACGGGGGTCGGCTCGCTCGGGGGGCGCAACTACTCGCTGACGATGGCGTACGACGACATCGGGAACATCACCAGCAAGAACCAGAGCGACAGCAACAAGCCCACG
>Ga0068853_100002122_pt1 | contig 14740 bp, 16 predicted proteins | sample KBSCornC32_FD_65655 | JGI IMG/M metagenome (GOLD analysis project Ga0068853, IMG submission 65655) | Corn rhizosphere microbial communities from Kellogg Biological Station, Michigan, USA - KBS Corn C3-2 | ecosystem: Host-associated > Plants > Roots > Rhizosphere > Soil ...
CTGGGGCTGGGCGCCAGTGAGGCGATCGAGGGCGGGCACGATCGGCAGGGTCGACATGGCTGAAAGATGCTACGATTTCAGCGCGCGCTGAATCCCTCGCAACGCACATTCTCCCAGGGGAGCACTTTCGTGAGCGGTGTCGTCTTCACAATCGGACACTCCACCCGCACGGTCGACGAGCTCGTGTCGCTGCTGCGGCAGGCGGATGTGACGATGCTCGTGGACGTGCGCTCCATTCCGCGCTCGCGCGCGATGCCGCAGTTCAACATCGACACGCTCCCGGCCGCCCTGGCAGCGGCGGGGATCCGCTACGAGCACCTGCGCGCACTTGGTGGCCGCCGCCACCATCGCAAGGGCTCACCGCCTTCGCTCAACACCTACTGGCGCGTGGCCGCATTCCGCAACTACGCCGACTATGCGGAGACCGCCGAGTTTCGCGCGGGGCTCGATGCGCTGCGCGAGCTGGCGCGCGATGCGCGATGCGCGATCATGTGCGCGGAGGCGGTGTGGTGGCGTTGTCATCGCCGGATCATCGCGGACTATCTGCTGGCCGGCGGCATCGGGGTCGAGCACATCATGGGGCCGGGCCAGATCGTGCCGGCGACGCTCACGCCGGGGGCGATCGTGCAGCCGGACGGCACGCTCCGATACCCGGCAGAGGGCGGCGACGCAGTTGACGCGCAGTGATGCGGCGCAGCGAATCATTCACGTATCTTTACGTCGTACGCCTCGGTACACTTGTTAAGATTGAAGAGTCTAAGCCGATTGGAACGGTCATGCGAATTGCATTGATCTCTACTCCATTTCTGGCCGTTCCACCGCAGCGTTACGGCGGCACCGAGCTGATCGTGCACGAGCTGGCGGAAGGCCTCGTCAAACGCGGCCACGATGTCGAGTTGTTTGCCACAGGCGACTCCCGGACATCGGCGGACCTGCGATTCCTCTATCCCGAGGCGCAGTGGCCACCCGAGACACTCGCCGACCTCAACCACGCCGCTTGGGCGATGCAGCAGGTGGTCGACGGGGGCCCGTTCGACATCATCCATGCGCACTCTGCGGTCGCGCTCGCATGCTCCCGCTTCATTCCCGACGTGCCGATGGTCTACACCATCCATCACGTTCGAGACGAGCAGCTGTCCGCGTTCTACCGCTTCTACACGGCTCCCAACTACATCGCGATCTCCGAGGACCAGCGCAGGCGCGAGGTGCCCCTGCCCAAGGTGACCGTCATCCATCACGGTCTGAATCCGGCGCGATTCCAGTTCACGTCCAAGCCCTCGGGCGATTACGTCTGCTTCATCGGGCGCTTCTCGGAGATCAAGGGACCGCACACGGCCATCGATGCCGCGCGGCTCGCTGAGGTGCCGATTCGCATTGCGGGAGAGACGCATCCGCCGGACGCGTACTGGGAGGTCGCGACGCTCGAGCCCAGGCTCGCACAGCCGCACGTCACGAAGCTCGGCCCCATCGGCCAGACCGCGAAGGCCGCGCTGCTCTGCCAGGCGCGCGCGTTCCTCGCGCCGGTGACCTGGAACGAGCCATTCGGCCTCGTGCTGATCGAAGCCATGCTGTCCGGGTGTCCGGTGGTCGCATTCCCGAGAGGGAGCATCCCCGAGCTGGTCGAGGACGGGGTGACCGGCTTCATTGCGAGGTCCTTCGAGCACATGGTCGAGCTCATTCGGCCGGGCGGCGCCGTGGATGGGATCGATCGCGTGCGGTGCCGGCAGCGCGCCGTCGAACGGTTCAGCGCCGACCGGATGGTCGACGAGCACGTGGCGCTCTACGAGCGCATCCGGAATCCGGCGGCGTTGATGCGGCGAAGCTCGGATTCCCGAGTGGCGTAATCGCTCGGCACGATCACGTGGCATCTCGAATCGCCGCCGGCCAGATCGGCGCAGCCGCCGAATCGGCGCAGGACCGCCCCGTCATCTCGATGATGGAGGCGGTCGGCTACTCTCCCATCCCGTGCGGCCGCGAGTCGCCGGTATCCGACGCGCTCGCGATCAAGCACGACCGGATGTTCCTGCTCGCCGATCAGCAGGGCAACATCGCGCCGCCCGGCAACTGCTCCCTCGGTCTGTTCGAGGACGACACGCGAATTCTGAGTCATTACGAGATCCGCGCCGCGGGCGCGCCGCAGTCCCGTCTCTCGACGCAGATCGTGCAGCCGTATCTCGCGCAGATCGATCTGGCGGTCACGGATCACGCGTTCGGCGGGAACTCGTGGGACCCCAAGCACGCGATCTTTCTCAAACGCGAGCTCATCCTCGAGGACTCGCTGATCGAGCGCCTCACGCTCACGAATTACCTCATCCGCCCCATCGATTACTGGCTCGAGCTGCACATCGGGTGCGATTTCGCGGACATCTTCGAGGTGCGTGGCTGGAAGCGCGAGCATCGAGGCGAGTATCTCCAGCCGTCCGTGAGCTCGAACGCGATCGGCTTCGCGTATCGCGGCCGCGATGGACAGCGGATCGACAGCCAGATTCAATTCCGCGTCACGCCCAACGCCATCGAAGCGCACTGCGCGCGATGGGCCTTTCCGCTCGAGCCGGGGGTGCCGGTGCAGCTCGAGTGGGAAGTTCGAGGCACGCACTCGCGCTCCGTGCCGATCGTCGTCGACGGCCAGGCCTTCGAACAACGCGGGACACGGCTCGCCTCCGAGTACGAGCGGTGGCGCAACCGGTGCTCGAAGTGGAAGAGCGATGTGGAGGTGTTCGATGCGACGCTCGCGCGCGCGACGGACGACCTGCGCTCGCTGTTCATCGGAGCCAAGGGGGACGAAGTCATCTCCGCGGGCATCCCGTGGTATTCGACGGCGTTCGGTCGCGACTCCATCATTGCATCGCTGGAGACGCTCGCGCTGAATCCGCGCATCGCCCTCGATACGCTCTCCTATCTGGCCCGCCATCAGGGCACGAAGGAAAATCCGTACACGGAGGAGCAGCCCGGAAAGATCATGCACGAGCTTCGCCGTGGAGAGATGGCGCGGAGCGGGGAGATCCCGCACGTGCCGTACTATGGGACGATCGATGCGACGCCGCTCTGGCTGATCCTGCTGCACGAGACGTGGCGCTGGACCGGCGATGATGCACTCGTGCGCCGGCTGCTGCCGAACGCGCGCCGAGCGCTCGAGTGGATCGATCGGTTCGGAGACATCGATGGCGACGGGCTCGTCGAGTACGCCCGCACCTCCGATCGAGGTCTCGTCAATCAGGGGTGGAAGGATTCCGGCGACGGCGTCCCCTTCCCCGACGGTCGCCTGCCGCAACCGCCGATCGCGCTCATCGAGGTCCAGGGCTACGTCTACGATGCCAAGGTCCGCATGGCTGCGCTCTTCCGTCACGCAGGCGAGCACGAGGAAGCACAGCGGCTCGACGCGGAAGCGGAGCGGCTCCGCGCACGCGTGACCGAGGAGTTCTGGCTCGAGGAGCTCGGAACGTTCGCGCTCGCGCTCGACGGAGAGAAGCGCCCGCTGCCCACCGTCACATCGAACGCGGGTCATCTACTCTGGAGCCGCCTGCCGGATGCGCCGCGCGCGCGCCGCCTCGCGGCGACACTGCTCGCGCCCGACATGTTCTGCGGATGGGGGATTCGCACCCTGAGCTCCCGGCATCCGGTGTTCAATCCCATGAGCTACCACGACGGCTCGGTATGGCCGCACGACAACGCCATCATCGTCATGGGGCTGTCGCACTATGGACTCAGCGGCACCGCGCTGCCGGTGGTCACCGCAACGCAGGATGCAGCCGCGACGGCGCGACTGAATCGACTGCCCGAGCTCTATTGCGGGATGAACCGGAGCGGTGCATCGCAGCCCGTGCAGTATCCGGTGAGTTGCTCGCCACAGGCGTGGGCCAGCGGCGCGCTCTTCATGATGCTGCAGGGAGTGCTCGGCATCTTCGCCGATGCGCCCGCGGGTGCGCTGCACATCCGCAATCCGGTGCTGCCGATGAGCCTCGCCGAGCTGACCGTCACCGATCTCCGCGTCGGCTCAGGCCGCGTCTCGCTGCACTTCGGACGGCGCGCGAGTCAGACGCTCGTGAACGTGCTGGAGGTCGAGTCGTCGGAGAGATCGCTTCGCGTTCAGGTAGAGATCGGCTGATTCGCGAAAAAACAGGTGCACTCGTTTGCGGCGCGCCGCGAGATCGAAACGGCGCCCTTTCATCCCAAACGAGCAGGCAGCCAGGGATTCGACATTGACAATTCATAAGCCGCCACTTATATATTGCTCATGCGCACCTCAGCGGCGGCCGAGAACATCATTTTCCAGGCGCTGGCGGACCCGAGCCGCCGGGCGATCTTCGAATCGCTCACGCGCGGCGAAGCCGCGGTGAAAGAGCTCACCGCGCGCTTCGAGATCTCGCAGCCCGCCGTCTCCCAGCACCTCGCCACGTTGAAGAACGCCGGCCTGGTGAAGGCGAGACAGGAAGGGCGGAGCGTGTATTACAGGGTGCGACCGCGAGGGATGAAGCCGCTCATCGACTGGATCGCGCACTATCGCGCCTTCTGGACGGAGCACATCGATCGCCTCGAGCAGCTGCTCGACGAGATGGACGAATGACTCCCATCGAGACGACGGCGCCGTCGCAAACCGAGCGCATTTCCTTCGAATTCGATCTGCAGCATTCGCCGCAGAAGGTGTGGCGTGCGCTCACCGATCCGGTGCTGCTCTCCGAATGGCTCCTGCCAGTGCTCGAGATCGAGCTCGAGCCGGGAGCCGCGTTCGAGCTCCGCACGCAGCCGCAGCCCGGATGGGATGGCGTCGTGCACTGCCGGATGCTGGAGATCGATGCACATCGAAAGCTCAGCTACACGTGGACAGTCGATGACATCGACACCGTCGTGACCTTCGCGCTCACGCCGACGGCTTCGGGCACGCGCCTGTCGCTCGTGCACTCCGGATTCAAGCCGCATCAGCGCAGGAATTTCGGCGGCGCGCGCTATGGCTGGAAGCTGATGGGCGGAAGGCTCGCCGATCTGCTCGAGCAATCCCCCGAGCGATTCGAAACCGTGTGACCAACGACAACGAGGAGACCGTGATGCGCATCAAGTGGACCACGCTGTACGTCGATGATCAGGAGAAGGCGCTGCACTTCTACACTCACACGCTCGGCTTTCTGAAGAAGTCCGACTTCTCCCAGGGGAGCTACCGCTGGCTGACCGTCGCCTCGCCCGAGGACGCGGACGGCGTGGAGCTCGTGCTGGAGTCCAACGCCAACCCCGCCGGCAAGGCCTACCAGCAGGCGCTGCGCGGGATGGCTCAACCAGCGGCGAATTTCCTGGTGAACGACGTGCAGTCCGAGCACGATCGCCTCGCGGCGAAGGGCGTGACGTTCGCGAAGCCGGTCACGTCGGCGACGGGCTCGATCATCGCCGTGCTCGATGATACCTGCGGCAACCTGATTCAGCTCACGAAGCTCACGTGGGGCTAGGAGAACGCGTATGAAGAAGAGCACCACGAGCAAAAGCGAATCGCCCTCGCGCCTGATCGATGAGCGGATCAGGGAGCTCAAGGACTGGCGAGGCACGATGCTCTCCCGCATCCGCGCACTGATCCGGCAGGCCGTGCCCGATGTCGTGGAGGAGTGGAAGTGGAGAGGCGTTCCGGTCTGGGCGCACAATGGCATCATCTGCACCGGCGAGACGTACAAGAGCGTGGTGAAGCTCACCTTCCTCAAGGGCGCGTCGCTCGAGGATCCCTCGGGGCTGTTCAATTCCAGCCTCGAAGGCAGCACGAGGCGCGCGATCGACATCCACGAAGGCGAAGAGCTGAACGAGAAGGCCTTCAAGGCACTCATCCGCGCAGCCGCAACGCTGAACGGCACCTCGCGCCGCTGATCGCCTCCGACAGAAAAAAAAAGACGCTGGAGCAACAGACTCCAGCGTCCAGACCTCACACGAGCGCCGCGTCGAGCTGCAGGTTCTTGCGGACGCCGGCGTCGACCATGCCGGACGGCGCGAATCTGCGAAGCACCCGGAGACGATTTGCCTGTCCGCCCGCCGCATAGTGGAGCTTCGGATGCGCAGCCGTTGCGGCCTCGAGCACGACGTCGGCAACGACCGCCGGCGGATCGCCTGCCGCCATCAGCTCCTTTATCCGCCGGCCCAGAGCGATACGGACCTCGCCGTACTCGTCGAGCTTCGAATCCGCTTCCAGCGAGTTCACGTCGAACGGCGTCTTCGTGTAGCCAGGCTCGATGACCGAGACGCGGATGCCTCGCGTCCGGAGCTCGTGGTCCAGCGATTCCGAATAGCCTTCGATCGCGTGCTTGGTCGCGGCATACAGAGCCATGTAGGGCGCCGGCAGGAAACCGAGCACGGACCCGATGTTGAGGATGCGCCCGCTGCCCTGGCGACGCATGTGCGGCAGGACGGCACGCGTCATCCGGACGACGCCGAAGAAGTTCGTGTCGAAGATCGCGCGCGCCTGCTCGATCGAGCTCTCTTCCGCGCCGGCCAGCTCCGTGCTGAAGCCGGCGTTGTTCACCAGGAGATCGATGCGCCCCTCCGACTGGATCACCCGCGCGATCGCGGCGTCCACTGACGCATCGCTGGTCACGTCGAGCGCCAGCGTCTCGTACGATCGCTGGCCCGGCTGCGCTCCTCGCCTGCTGGTGCCGTAGACCGTATAGCCCGCCTTGGCGAGCCGTGCCGCCGTGGCTTCACCTATGCCGGATGACGTTCCGGTAACCAGCGCGATCTTTCCCTGAATCCTGGACACGTGTGCCTCCTGGAGACGCGTGAGCGCAGCGGAATTGCTCCTCGGTGCCGGCTGCGTTATATATGATGACCATCACCATTGTATATATGACGACTATCATTTATATTGTCAAGAGGCATTCACGTCGTTCGCAGGAGACCGGGCATGAAGGTGAGTAGAGAGCAGGCCGCCGAGAATCACGAGCGGATCGTCGACGCCGCCGCGCAGCTGTTCCGCGAGCGCGGCTTCGACGGCGTCGCCGTCGCGGATCTCATGAAGGAGGTCGGCCTCACGCACGGCGGGTTCTACGGCCACTTCTCCTCCAAGGAAGAGCTGATGGCCGAGGCGTCCGTGCGCGCGCTGACGCAGGCGCTCGAGAGATGGAGCGAGCTCGCGGAGCACGCGCACGAGAATCCGCTGCCGGCGCTCGCCGAGGCGTACCTCTCGCGCGCGCATCGCGACGATCCCGGCGCCGGATGTCTTGTGGCCGCGCTCGGCCCGGAGGTGTCGCGACAGGGTCCGGCAGTGCGACGCGCCGTCACGGATTACCTGCGTTCCGCCTGCGATCTGCTGGCCAGGATGGTTCCGGGCAGGTCGAAGGCGGCACGGCGCCAGAAGGTCATCGCGACGTACGCGACGCTCGTAGGCGCGATGGTGATGGCGCGAGCCGTGGACGATCGCGCGCTGTCGCAGGAGATCCTGGATGCCGGCCTGGCATCCGTAACCGCCTGACGCGTCCGTGCCGATCACGCTCGATGCAATGCGCCGGTTCGCGGTCGCGAGAAGTCTGTTCGAGCCCACGACGCTCGCGCGCGCGCTGGACCGCATGGGCTTCGTTCAGGCCGATCCGATCAGAGCGCCGGCGCGTGCACAGGATCTGATGCTGCGCCACAGAGTGAAAGGCTACCGCGCGGGCGATCTCGAACGGCGATACGCGAAGCTCGACATCGAAGAGGATTTCTTCGTCGTCTACGGATACGTGACGAGACGCATCGAGGCGCTGATGCATCCACGCTCGGACGCCGAGGTGCCGGCGGAGGGATCGGTGCCGTGGTCGGCGGCACAGAAGCAGCGTGCACGAGAGGTGCTCGCGTTCGTGCAGGAGCGCGGCACGGTACACCCGCGCGAGGTGGACGAGCATTTCTCGCACGGCAAGGTCCGGAACTACTGGGGCGGCACGTCGAACGCGTCGACCCACCTGCTCGCGGCCATGCACTACCGCGGAATGCTGCGAGTCGCCAGGCGCCAGTCCGGCATTCGGCTCTACGGCGTGCATGCGCATGGCCCCGAGCCGGCGGATGCGGCGGAGCGAAGCGAGCGGATCGACGCGCTGGTGGATGCGGCGGTGCGAGTCTACGCGCCGCTGCCGAGCGCGAGCCTTTCCTATCTCGTGCGTCGCTTGCGCTACGCCGTCCCACAATGGCGCGGCGAGCTGACGGCAGCGTTGCGGCGCGCCAGGGAGCGCCTGGCGCACGCACGCGTCGACGGCGTCGACTGGTACTGGCCGGCGAGCGAGAAGCCGACGCATCATCGCGTGCGCGACGAGGTGCGACTCCTGACGCCGTTCGATCCGGTGGTCTGGGATCGCGATCGTCTCGAGATGCTGTGGGACTGGACGTACCGGTTCGAGGCGTACACGCCCGCAGCCAAACGCAAGCTCGGCTATTACGCCCTGCCGCTCCTCTGGCGCGACCGAGTGATCGGCTGGGCAAATCTCTCGGTCAGCGCGGGGAAGCTCCGATCAGAGTTCGGTTACATCGAATCGCGCGCGCCACGCGACACCGCATTCAGGCGCGAGCTGGAGTCGGAGCTCGCGCGGATGAGGGCGTTTCTCTCCCTCGGCACGAGCTCGACTCAGCGCTGATCGACGTCGCCGATGTACTCGCCGGTGAATCTTTTGAGGTTGCGGGCCCGAACATACGACCGCCCACTGCACGCTTGTTACTTGCGCTCACCGTAGCCGCTCTCGCGTCGCCAGGCCTCTTCCTTTTCGACGAGATCCTTGGAAAAGTTGTCGCCGAAGTCCGTGGCCTCGAACACCTGGCGGATCTCGACTTCTTCGCCATTGCGGAAGGGCGCGCGCTTCAGCCACTCGATCGCCTCGTCCTTCGATTTCACCTGCCAGAGCCAGAAGCCGGCTACGAGCTCCTTGGTCTCGGTGAAGGGACCGTCCGTGACGGTCTTCTTGCCGCTCTTGTCGAACCGGACTCGGGCGCCCTTCGAGCTTGCCTGCAGGCCTTCACCGGCCAGCATGACGCCGGCTTTCAGGAGCTGCTCGTTGAACTCACCCATCTCGGTGAGCTCCTTCTCGGACGGCAGCTGTCCCGCCTCCGATTCCTTCGATGCCTTCACGATCACCATGACACGCATGACAGTGCTCCTGCAAGAGTTTTGGTTTGACCTCTACAATCACGTCGAACGAGAACGCGCGGAATCGACATGCGCGCCGACGACAAAGCGCTGGAGGCCACCGGCCGCCAGCGCTTTTCGACTTCCCCAGAATTCGACCACTTCGTAAAGCGGGCGACCGGACTCGAACCGGCGACGTCCAGCTTGGGAAGCTGGCATTCTACCAACTGAATTACGCCCGCGAAAAGACCTGAACGACCCGTCGTCAGCGCGCGATCGGGCTGCGCGCTGACGACGGTGAAGATTTAGCGGTCGCGGAATCTGGCGTCAACTGGCGACGATCCGCGGCTCACTTGGAGAAGACGAACGTCTCTCCGTTATCCACGAACGAGATCGTGGGGAGCGCGGCAGTCGCCACCACTGAACCACCGTTCGACGTATTGCGGATGTTAACGGTGTTTCCACTCACGCTGTACGTTCCCGTGCTTCCCGAGCTGTCGGCGATGGTCCCCGAGCTCGTGGTGGTGGTGATGTGAAAGAGCAGCTTGTACGATTTGTCCGAGTGCAGCGACAGCATTCCATCGAGGAACACGATCGTGCTGTCGCTGTTGCGCAAGACTGTGTCGGGCGGAGCCTTGCCGTCCACCGATTGCAGAGCGTAATCGCCTGTGAGATCCGGCGCCGGACCCGTCGTGCTGTCGCTCCCGCACGCGGCCAACGCCGCGAGCAGGCTCGCGCTGCACAGTGTGAGCAAAATGTTGCGAGAGCTGCGCTTGGCGCATGACGAGCGCCGCGCCGTGACGCGTGTATGCAGCACGTGAGACCTCCAATCGTTCGTTCTGGCTCTGGACCATCCGGACCGGGCCGAAGTGCACGATCCGCGCCGCGACGCGCTCGCTTCAGCCGGTCGCGAGTGGATCCGCGCTTTCTCGCGATCCCGTCGACGTGAGCTCCGCTCGCACGCCATCCGCGCGCGGGATCGTCAGCACGAACGTCGTCCCCACACCCACGACACTTTCGGCCACGAGGTCGCCCGACATGCTGCGCGCGAGATCGCGCGAGATCGCGAGCCCGAGCCCGACGCCCTGCTGACTCTCGCCCGTGAGGTGCCGGTCGATCTGCACGAACGGCTCGAATATCTTCTCGATCTTGTTCTGCGCGATGCCGCGCCCCGTGTCGCGGACGGCGATGGAGACCATCTCCCCGTGTCCGTTCGCACCCGCGCCCGCACTGTCGCACTCCACCGTCACGCGTCCGCCCCTGTCGGTGAACTTGCACGCGTTCGACAGGATGTTGAGCAGGATCTGCTGCAGCTTGTCGCTGTCCGCGCGCACGTGCAGACGCGGATCGCACTGCGGGATGACGTACGTGATCCCCTTGCTGTTGAACTGCGGCGCGACCAGCGCGTCGACATTCTCGAACACCGACGCGAGCGACACGTCGCGGATGTGCAGGTCGAGCTGGCCGCTCTCGATCTTGGCGAGATTCAGAATGTCGTTGATGAGCGAGAGCAGATGCTGGCCGCTCTTCTTGATGCGCCGCAGATCCTCGCGCTGCGCATCGACGAGCGGCCCGCGAATCTCGAGCGCGAGCAGGTCGACATAGCCTCCGATCGCGTTGAGCGGCGTGCGCAGCTCGTGCGACATCGTCGTCAGAAAGAGCGACTTCGCCCGGTTCGCCTCCTCCGCGCTCTTCGTCGCCTCCTCGGCCAGCGTTCGCCCTTCCTCCGCGAGCGCCGTCTGCTGCTCCAGCTGCTCGACCGTCGCTCTCAGCTCCTCGGACTGCATCTCCAGCTCCGTCGCCTGCTCCTGGAGATGCGACTGCTGCGTTTCCATCTCGACCGCCTGCTCCTGCAGCTGCTGATTCTGCAGCTCCAGCTCGACCGTCAGCTCGCCGAGCTTGTGGTTGGTGTAGGCGAGCTCCCTGTTCTGCACATCGAGGCGGTTGGCCGAGTCGGCCTGCGCGTTCGCGAAGCGCGTGAGCAGGGTGTTGAGCATGAGCGCGATGACGATCGCCGTGATGGTGCCGGCGATGACGATCGCTTCGACGACGTTGTAGTGCTGGTCCGATTCGGCGACACGCTGATCGAGCAGCGTCTGCTGGCGCGTCGCGATGTTCCGGAGGAGCACGCGGATCAGGTCCATCGCTCGCTGCCCGCGGCCCGTATCCACCTCCGCGCGCGCGGCATCGGAGCCCTTCGTTCGCATGATGTCGATCGTGAGCGCGAGCTCCCCGATCTTGGCATCGATCGCGCTCGCCAGGGAGTCGAGCTCCTCCTTCTGAATCGGATCGGAGCCGCCGGCGGTGCGGAGCAGCGACGTATCGGCGGAAAGCCGTTCAAGCGCTGCCCGGTAGGGCTCGAGATACCGCTCGCTCCCTGTGAGGAGATATCCCCGCTGACCGGTTTCGGCGTTCGTGAGATCCTGAAGCACGGACTGCGTCGCTTCGATCGCCCGGTGCGTGCGGGCTACTCCTTCACGGGCGGCGCGCGTGGTCGCCAGCCCACCATACGTCAGCAGACCCAGGAGCAGCACGATTCCGGCGATCCCGCCCGTGGCGCCGAGCCGCTGCAATGCGGTGAGTCGCACGCCGACCGGCGCCGGCGCCCGCTCTGCGCGCCCGGCGCGTCGGTCGCCGGGTCCTGAGCGCATGTCCACTAGCGAGCGCCAGAACAGGAAAAGGGTGGCGACGGAAATCGCATCCTCAGAAACTATCGGACGAGTGAGATCGCGGCAAATGGACACGCGGCGGACAGCGCGCGATGTACGAGGTACACGACAGCTCGCCTATCCGCGCAGGCGCACCCGCGAGAGATTCCAGGCGAGCACGTTCACACTTCACTTCACGGGATTTCAGCACCGATGCGTACACCCACGCCGATCACGCTCGAAGGACACGGGGTTCGTCTGGAGCCGCTCGCCACCTCGCACGCCGAGGCGCTGATCGCGGTCGCGTCCGATGGCGAGCTGTGGGAGCTCTGGTTCACCTCGGTCCCCGAGCCGACGCAGGCCGCCCGGTACATCGAGACTGCGCTGGAAGGGCAGCGCGCCGGCACGATGTTGCCGTGGGTCGTGCGCGAGCTCGCGAGCGGCGCCATCGTGGGCACCACGCGCTATCATGATATCGTGATGCCGGTGGAGCGCCTGGAGATCGGCTACACGTTCTACGCGCGCTCGTGGCAGCACACGCATCTCAACACCGCGTGCAAGCTGCTGCTGATGGAGCACGCGTTCGACACGCTCGAGTGTCAGCTCGTGGGGCTGCGCACGGACAACTTCAACTTCGCGTCGCAGAAGGCGATCGCCGCACTCGGAGCGAAACGCGATGGCGTGCTCCGGCATCACCAGCTCAGAAAGGACGGGACGGTGAGGGACAGCGTGATGTTCAGCATTCTGCGCGCGGAGTGGCCGGACGTGAGGCGGCATCTGGAGCTGCGCCTTTCGAGGCTCAGGAATACGCGAGAGCTGCCTGCGTGATCCGCGTCAGCTGCTGCGGGCCGCGTGCTGCGGCTGCTCGGGAGGGCGCACGTCGGGCAGAAACGCGGCGAACAGTCCCAGCAGCGGCAGAAATGCGCATACGTGATACACGAAGTCGATACCGAAGTGATCGGCGAGGAGGCCGAGCACCGCGGCGCCCAGGCCCCCCATGCCGAAGCTGAAGCCGTAGAACAGGCCCGAGACCATGCCGATCCTGTTCGTCAGCATGTCCTGCGCGTACACGATGATGGCCGGAAAAGCGGATGCCAGCACGAGGCCGATCACGACGCTCAACGCCACCGTCCACCCAAGGCCGACGTACGGAAGCATCAGCGTGAACGGCGCACAACCGAGGATCGAGAACCAGATCACCCGCTTGCGGCCGATGTGATCGCCGAACGGTCCGCCGATCAGCGTGCCCGCGGCGACGGCGAACAGGAACACCGCCAGCAGGTGTGCCGACGAGTGCGCAGACAGCCCGAAGCGGTGGATCAGGTAGAACTCGTAGTAGCTGCTGATGCTGGCGAGATAGAAGAACTTCGAGAACATCAGCACCAGCAGAATGCCGATCGTGCGCCGGACGACGGGAGCGGGAAAGCGCCGGGCCTCGGATGCCGCGATCTTTCTCGCGCGCACGTCGATGTGGTGCCGATACCACCGGCTCACCTGCAACAGGATCACGATCGAGAGCAGGGCCGGCAGCGCGAACCAGTCCGCGCGCGACCGTCCGAGCTTCAGGATGATCGCGGCGGCGAGCAGCGGGCCCAGTGCCTGCCCGGTGTTGCCGCCGATCTGGAACAGCGACTGTGCCAGGCCGTATCGTCCGCCCGCCGCCATGCGCGCGATGCGGGACGACTCCGGATGGAACACGGACGAGCCGCATCCGATCAATGCCACGGACAACAGCACGATCGGGTACGACGGGGCGATCGACAGCAGCAGCAGGCCGCTCAGCGTGAAGCACATGCCGATCGGCAGCGAGTACGGCATCGGCCGTCTGTCGCTCACCGATCCCACCACCGGCTGCAGCAGGGACGCCGTCAACTGGAAGGTGAGCGTGATCATGCCGATCTGCACGAAGCTGAGCGCGAACTCGTTCTTGAGCAGCGGATAGATCGTGATGATCACCGACTGCATCATGTCGTTCAGCAGGTGCACGAAGCTGACGGCACCGATGATGCCGAAGCGGGTCCCGTCGTGTGCGGGTGAAGCGGGCGTGGCGGCGGGCGTGATCGCGCTGACGCCGGATAGGGCCGAGTCTTCTCTCACGGGGGTGGACACGTGCGACGAAGCATACATGGTGTGACCGCGCTGCGCGCGTCGGACCCATGCCTGCGAAAAAAAAGCGCCCCGCACTGCGGGGGCGCTTTGCTTTTTCGTTCTGCAGTACTCTTCAGAGCCAGCGGTCGGGATTGAACCGACGACCGCTCGATTACGAATCGAGTGCTCTACCACTGAGCTACGCTGGCGATCGACTGTGTCGCTTCAATGCCCTGGCGCGGACTCGAACCGCGACGCCTTGCGGCACCACCCCCTCAAGATGGCGTGTCTACCAATTTCACCACCAGGGCCTGCACTTCCCTTCACTTCACTGCAACGGCATCAACATCGTCACCAGCATCGAACGGGGCTGACGGGGCTCGAACCCGCGACCTCCGGTGTGACAGACCGGCACTCTAACCAGCTGAGCTACAGCCCCAAGTAGTTCCGTACCTCGTACGCTCCTTCGCTCCCCCATAGCCCCAAGGGGAATCGAACCCCTCTCTGCACCGTGAAAGGGTGCCGTCCTAACCGATAGACGATGGGGCCGCTCGTCGCTCCACTGTGCTCCCAATAGCGGTAACGGGATTCGAACCCGTGTTTGAGCCTTGAGAGGGCTCCGTCCTAGTCCCCTAGACGATACCGCCAAACCGTTCCGGCAAACTCCCCACGCCTCACGATCCCACACAGGCCCGGAGGGAATTGAACCCCCAACCCCCGGTTTTGGAGACCGGTGCTCTACCAATTGAGCTACGGACCTAGAAACCGATTCGAAACCGTTCTACACCGCTTGAGGGTGACCGATGGGAATTGAACCCACAACCCCCGGAGCCACAGTCCGGTGCTCTAACCAATTGAGCTACGGCCACCAGAGCGCCGCCGAAGATGCCGGCGGCAAGACCGGAATTGTAACCGGCGCCCGATCGCGAATCAACGCCGCACGCGCGCGGCA
>Ga0068853_100002124_pt1 | contig 14739 bp, 11 predicted proteins | sample KBSCornC32_FD_65655 | JGI IMG/M metagenome (GOLD analysis project Ga0068853, IMG submission 65655) | Corn rhizosphere microbial communities from Kellogg Biological Station, Michigan, USA - KBS Corn C3-2 | ecosystem: Host-associated > Plants > Roots > Rhizosphere > Soil ...
CTTCGTCGGCGGCCCGAATGAGGAGCGGCAATGAGAGGTCGAGGCCGGTGACGGTGAGACCCCGCTGAACCAATTCGATCGCGTGCCGCCCGTAGCCACAACCGATGTCGAGGACCTGGGCGCCCTTCGAGACCGCCAGGCTCGATTCGATGAAGTCCACCTCGCGCAGAGTCTGCTCCGCCGTCATGAACGGCAGCGTGCGGAGGTAGTCCTCGTCGAACACCTCCTCGTACCAGGGCTTCGACCGACGGGGCAGACGCGGCCGGTCCGCGAGCGCTTCGGGAACGGGAGAATCCCCGCTGGGTCCGTCGGCGCTTGCGACGGTGGTTCCCGGGCCCCCCGCCAGCGCGGCCCCGGGGACGGGAGGGGGCACGGCAGCACCGGTTGGTGTGGCGCGGCCCGGAGCGTTTAGCAGCGGTCCATCGACGATATCGATCTCGATGTTGTTGTCCGCCCCGAAATCCGCGTGGAGGGCTTCGGCCATATGCGCCAGGGTCTGAGCCAACGGCGAGAGGCTCGGCTCGGGAACCGAGTATCCGGGCGGCCCCCCGGATGGCTCGTCCGCCTCGGACTCGGCGACGGCTCCGATGGCATCGAGATCCGTGGTGACGGGCACGTCGGCCAACGTCTCCGCCAGGGGAGGGATCTCCGAGGGCAACTCGATGGGTTCGATGGCCTCGATCACTTCGATGGGCTCGACCGCGTCAATCGGCTCGGACGCGGTCTCCATGCCAGCGTCCGGCTCGAGAGATGCGAGGGGGGCGGCTGCCGGGGCGGGCGTGGGATCGGCGATCTCCTCGACCTCGTGGATTGGGACACCGTCTTGGCCGTCTTGGCCGTCTTGGAGGCCTCGACCGTCTGTGGCCTTTAGCTCTCCATCGCTGGGGCTCCCCGCCCCGGGATCGTCGAACATCTGCTCGGTGGCCCGACGGAGGAGATCATCGACCAGCGCCTCGTCCTGCGGATGCTCTCCGGCGAGCGCGGCGTCGACCACCGCATCGACATGTGACTCGGCCGCACCCAGCGCCGCGAGCCGCATCTCGGCTCCGGCCGAAGCATTCTCGATGATTGGCACCGGCCCCGAAGACGCGGAACCGTCTCGCTCCGGATGCGACCTTCGGGAGGCGGCCGGCTCGTCGCCCGAGAAGGTGGTCGTCTCCGCATAGGCGTCCCCCGAAAGCTCCGGAGCATCGTCTGGCGGGGCCAGCTCCTGCTCGTCGAAGTCGTCCGCAGGAGGGGGGCCCGGTGTCATCGCGTCCCGCGGGATGGGAGGCGGTGTCGGCCGATACGGTGAGCGGGTCGCGAGCGGGGTCACGGAGGGGCTCCCGGAAGGACCGCTCTGGACATCGATCGAGATCTCGGGGATCGGCGTCGCGCCTGGAACGGGCTCGGGCGTCAAGAAGGCCGGCTCGCCTCGCGACGTCCGATCATTCAGGATCCCCTCCCCACCGGCGATCGCCGCAGCGACGCCGTCTGCGGAACGAGAAGAGTCGCCTCCGACGTCGAAGTCTCCGGAGACCCCTCGGCCCGGGGTGAGCTCACCGCCCCGAGCGGAGGCGAGCTGTGCGGCAAGCGAGACCGGTGCGGGAGTCGCCAACTCGGGCACTGGAGTGGGAGGCGACGCGAGGAACTCGTCGACCGCCGAAAGGGCCGGAGCGGATGGAGAGCCTGGGTCAGCGGCTTCGATCGCCAGGGCCTGCGCCATCTCGCCGGGAGGCGGCGTGACATCGCCAGCGCCCCCCTCCCCCACGTCACCAGGCTCGATGAGGTCGGGAGACGGAGAGTCGACCGCCCGGAGCCCGCGCGGTCGCGTGATGGTCCGTCGTCGGCGATGAGGCGTCGAAAAATCGCCGTCGCTGATTGAGAACGGGGCGCGCTGGCCACCTCCGTCGTCGACCTGCTCAACGGGTGGGGGCGTCGCCGACGGCGACGAGTCGGGAGAGCGAGGATCGTTCGACTTCAAGCGGTCTTCACCAGGTGACGAGCACCAGCGGGCAGGGCTCGCCCAATCGCCTCGCCCATCTTCGTCTTGGCGCCGGGGGGAAGCGCAGCCAGCTCCACTCGTCCCGGTTCGAACACGACGACCGTGGTCGATCCCAGATGGAAGGTCGCGACCTCGTCCCCCTTATTCACGCGTGGTCGCTGGCTGTAATCTTTGCGACGGTTGCCTGCGCGGAGAAACGATGTGTCGTGCGTGCCGACTTCGGCGTCGTAAGCGGCGGTGACGTGGCCGACTCCGACGGCCGCCACCATGACGACGGCACACAAGCCTGCTTCACCGTCGATGAAGGTCACGAACCGCTCGTTCCTGATGAAAAGCCCTGGCTCGCGACGGACGCTGCCCGCGTTGACCGGGAAGAGGGTCCCTGGAACGTACCGCCAACCCACGATTTCGCCCGAGATAGGGGCGTGAACGCGGTGATAATCCTTCGGCGACAGGTAGGTGATGAGGTAGGGACCGCCCGACAGGCGCGCGGCCATTCCCGGATCCGAGACCAGCTCCTCGAGATCGAAGAGGATCCCCTTCGCCTGGATCAGCTGCCCGTCGGACGCCCGACCGGACTCGACGACGGTGCCGTCGGAAGGCGAAGCAATGGAGTCCGGGGCCGGGTCGACCGGGCGCAGGGACGGGTGCAGGGTCCGCGTGAAGAAGTCGTCGAGATCGGCGTATTCATCGAGCGCCCGAGCGGCCTCGGCGGTGTCGATGCCGTAGAGGCGGGCAAAACGAGTCAGGAAGGCCGCCCGCGCCCACCCAGGCAGCCCGATACCGCCGACCCACGAGACGGCGCCGGTGAAGGCTCGCTTGGGAGCCACGCGCCACGCAGTCCGTGCGACGCGATCACTGATCGGAAGAGATCCCATGACGAAATCGCGGATCTCCGCGAGATGCTCATCCTATTCTCTCCCGTTTTCCGCGTCAAAACGCCCGCCCCAAAAAACGAAAACCGCCTCCCCGACCAGCCATCCACAGGGACGAGCGGTCGAGCGAGGCGGTCTGGTGAGAGGCGCGAGCCTCCCGCGACGCCGAGCCGCTCAGTTATCGAAGTAGAGGGCGAACTCGTGAGGATGAGGACGCAGCCGGACGGCGTCGAGCTCGTTCTCTCGCTTGTAGTCGAGCCACACCTGGATCACGTCCGGAGTGAACACGTCGCCCTTGAGGAGGAAGGCGTGATCCTTCTCGAGCGCGTTCAGGGCCTGATCGAGCCCGCCCGGCGCCTGCGGGACGTCCTTCGCTTCCTCCGGCGACAGGTGGTAGATGTCCTTGTCCAGCGGCTTACCCGGGTCGATCTTGTTCTGGATGCCGTCGAGGCCCGCCATCAACATCGCGGCGAACGCGATGTAGGGGTTGGCCGTCGGGTCGGGACAGCGGAACTCGAGGCGCTTGGCCTTGGGCGAATCGCCGCCGATCGGGATGCGGACCGACGCCGAGCGGTTGCGCGACGAGTACGCCAGGTTCACGGGCGCCTCGTAGCCCGGGACGAGCCGCTTGTAGCTGTTCGTGCCGGGGTTCGTGAACGCGCACAGCGCCGGGGCGTGCTTCAGGATGCCGCCGATGTAGTGCAGCGCCATCTCCGAGAGACCGGCGTACCGGTCGCCGGCGAACAGGTTCTTCTCGTCCTTCCAGATCGACTGGTGGCAGTGCATGCCCGAGCCGTTGTCGCCGAAGATGGGCTTCGGCATGAACGTCGCGGTCTTGCCCGCCTGGCGAGCCGTGTTCTTGACGACGTACTTGTACCACATGGTCCAGTCAGCCATCTTCTTGAGGCTGTTGAACCGCATCGACAGCTCGCACTGGCCGCCGGTGGCGACCTCGTGGTGGAAGACCTCGACGGGGATGCCGACCCGCTCGAGGTTGACGGCCATGCGCGCCCGCAGGTCGTGCAAGCTGTCCGTCGGCGGAACGGGGAAGTAGCCGCCCTTCGTGGCCGGCTTGTAGCCCAGGTTCGGCCCCTCTTCGCGGTCGGTGTTCCAGCGGCCCTCGATCGAATCCACCATGTAGCTGGCGCGGTTCGGGCCCTCCGAGAAGCGGACCTCGTCGAAGATGAAGAACTCGGGCTCCGGACCGAAGTACGAGGTGTCGCCGAGACCGGTCGACTTCAGGTACTTCTCGGCCTTGGCCGCGATGGTGCGCGGGTCGCGCGAGTACGGCTGGCGCGTGACCGCGTCGATGATGTCGCAGCACAACGACAGCGTCGGCAGCTCCATGAAGGGATCCATCATGGCCGAATCCGGATCCGGCAGGAAGATCATGTCCGAGGCGTTGATCGGCTGCCATCCGCGGATGGAGCTGCCGTCGAAGAAGAAGCCCTCTTTGAACGACTCCTCTTTGAGCTTGGCGATCGGCATCGTCGTGTGCTGCCAGATCCCGAGCAGGTCGACGAACTTGAAGTCGACCATCTTGGCCCCGTTCTTCTCGGCGTACTTCACGGCATCAGCTGCTGTCATGACTTCCCCTTCATTGTGTTGACTGCGGTTCTCGAATGGCAGATCTCGTGACGCGGGCACGGAGGCTGAAAAGCCAACGCGTCCGTCGCGTCTGCAATCTTCTATCTACTAGAGAGCGTCTTCGCCGCGCTCGCCGGTCCGGATACGGATGGCCTCGTCGACCGGGGTGACGAAGATCTTTCCGTCGCCGATGCGGCCCGTGCGCGCCACGGCAAGGATCGCTTCCACCACGTCCCGGACGATGTCGTCCTTCACGACGATCTCGATCCGGACCTTGGGGACGAAGTCCACCACGTACGCGGAGCCTCGATAGACCTCCTTTTTGCCGCCCGTACGGCCAAATCCCTTGACCTCGTAGACGGTCATGCCCTGCACGCCGATCTCGCGCAGGCGGTCCTTCACATCGTCCAGCTTGAACGGCTTGATGATGGCTTCGATTTTCTTCATGAGAGCACCTCACGCTACTGATGAATTGTTTCGCGCTAGTTTCTGATCCGTTAAATGTTCGTAACCGCGGCCCAGCGCCTAACCACTGGTAAAAACTCAATTTTACGGCCATGCCCCACCCCTGCGCCGCGCGGTCAATTTACAGAATTGACAATCAGGAGGAGCGCAGGGCCCCCACCAGCTCGCGCACGTCGGTCACACCGTCGGAGGCCAGCAGGTCGGCGAGGTCTCGGACGATACGGCAGGCGGTGTCGGGATCGGCGAAATTCTGAGTTCCGACCTGCACGGTGGACGCACCGGCCAGCAGAAATTCCACGACGTCCGTCGCATCCTGGATCCCGCCGATCCCCGAGATGGGGAGCGGCACCCCGGCGCGAAAGACCTGGTGAACCATCCGCAGGGCGATCGGTTTTATGGCAGGCCCCGAGAGGCCACCGAACACCGTGGCGATCTTCGGACGGCGTGTGCGCGCGTCGATGGCCATCCCGGTGATCGTGTTCATGATCGACAATCCGTCGGCGCCGTTGTCGGCGCACGCGCGCGCCAGCGCAACGATGTCCGAAGTGTTTGGGGTCAGCTTGATCCACAGCGGCTTTCTGACGACGGAACGGCACACGCGCACGAGCTCGCCCAGGACGCGCGGATCGGTGCCGAACTCGATCCCGCCAGCCTTGATGTTCGGACACGAGACGTTCATCTCGAGAGCGTCGACGCCATCCATCGAGGCGAGCGCCTCACCGCAGCTCACGTACTCGTCGAAGGTGACGCCGAAGAAGTTGACGACGACACGCGTACCGAGCGTCTTCAAATAGGGGAGCTTCTCGGTGCGGAACCCCTCGACGCCCACATTCTCGAGGCCTATGGAGTTCAGCATGCCCGCCGCGGTCTCGCAGATGCGGGGAGTGGCGTTGCCGAAGCGGGGCTTCGGCGAGATGCCCTTCGTGATCACCCCGCCGAGCGTGCCGAGCTCGGTCAGAGATTCGAACTCGCGCGCGTAGCCGAACGTTCCGGACGCGGTGAGGATCGGGTTCTGCAACGACAGACCACCCGACTCCACGGCGAGGCGCGGTCGCACGGCAGGAGCTGCCTGAGACGGGGGCGCGGTCATCGGGGCGCTCACGTGAGACACCCGGCCGGCGGCGTGGACGCGGGCTTCTGTGTGGGGTCGTCGCCCGCGACGTCGAGAATGTCGGCGGCGTCGAACACGGGACCGTCCTTGCAAACGTAACGGAACGGGCGCGAGCGCGCCGGCACCGCACAACCGAGGCAGACGCCAATCCCGCAGGCCATCTGCTCCTCGACGGAGATGAAGCACGGGATGTCCCGCTCGCGTGCGATGCGCCCGACCGCCCACAACATGGCGTTGGGACCGCAAGCCATGATACGTACCGGCGCCTTGCCGGCATGAACGGCCAGGCGAGCCTCCAGCTCGGCCGTGATCCGGCCGTGACGGCCGGTGGTGCCATCCTCGGTGGCGAGGTGGAGTCCGACGCCAAACGCCTTCATCTCGTCGAGAAGGACGAGGTCAGAGGTCCGCCGGCCGCCGTAGAGGATCTCGCTGCGGGGCGCCAGGCCGGCGCCGGCCGCCACGGCCGCCTGCATATAAATCGGTGGAATCCCGACCCCCCCGCCCACCAACAGGTCGATGAACTGCGACGACGGCGCCGGGAAGGCGGTCCCGAGGGGCCCGAGCACCGAAATGCGGGCACCGGCGGCCGCCCTCTCGAGCAGCGCCGTCCCGCGCCCGACAGTCTTGGCCAGGATGGCGGCCTCCCCGTCAGACCCCACGGAAAGGAGCGAAAATGCTCGGGGAAGCAGCGGATCGCGCTCCCAGTCGCCGCGAAGCATCACGAACTGTCCCGGGCGGCTTTCGCGCAGGGGATGGCATCCCGCGAGGGACAAACGGAAATAGCCGCCGGAGAGCGACTCGTTCTTGGCAACCCGGGCCTCGAAATACCGCATGAGCTCGGGATGCGCTTTTAGCTCGAAGGGCGAAGCGGGTCGAGGCGATTTCGCCTTAATCTTGCGGGCCTAGCCTTCATGTGTTACTAGCCGACGATAGGACCCGAATGGATTTCATGTTCGAAGACGAGGTCGACGAGGTCGGTTCGGACGTCGAGGCCTACTGCCCGAAGTGTAAGGCGGACACCACGCACGTCGTGATCTCGAAGTATGAGGACGAGATCCGCCGGGTTCAGTGCAACCCGTGTGGCGACGTGCATTCCTACCGCAAGCCACGGGGCGAGGTCGAGGACGAGGTTCCCGAACCGATCGCGGCGAAAAAACGTGCCCTGCTGAAGAAACCCACGTGGGAGGAGTTCTTCGCGAAACACGGGGAAAAACAAGGCAAACCGTACGAGTTCCGGGAGGCCTACTCCGAGAACGCGATCGTGACCCATCCGAAGTTCGGCCGTGGCTTCGTGACCGAAGTCATGTCGGACAGCAAGGTCGAGATCACCTTCAAGGACGCGCGGCGGGTGCTGGTCCACAACCGGCGGGACATGCCAGGGCTGCCCCTGGCTGCCGAGGGCGACGGGATCCCCTCCAGGGGCGCGAAGGCAAAGGCCGTCAAGAACAAGGCGGCCAAGGAAGACAAGGCAGCGGCGGCTGCGGCGGCCCCGCCTCCTCTCCCGCCCAAAGCTGCAGCTCCGGCGGGAAAGGCGGCACCTCCTGCTGCCGGCGGAAAGGCCACCCCGCCCTCCGCCGCCAGTCCCAAGGGCTCCGGCAAGGGCGCACCCCCGACCGCCGCGGCACCTGCAGCGCCGGTCAAGGGCTCGGCAAAGGCGGCACCGGCCGCCCCGAAATCGGAGGCCAAGCCGGCCAAGGCTTCGCCTCCAGCGAGCGGCGCTCCCAAGGCCGCCGCCAAGCCGGCCAAGACCGCCAAACCGAGCGAGAAAGCCGAGAAAGCAACGAAGGCGGCCGCCAAGCCGGCCAAGGCGGCACCCGCTCCCAGCAAGGGCAAGGCCGCGCCGGCGAAGGCCAAGAAGAAACGCTAGCGCCAGCCCTGGCTCAGCTCAGGGTTTGAGGACCAGGACGTAGATGTCGTAGAGCGCGTGCGTGTACGCGGCGACCGCGAACCCGCGAAACCAAAAGAGCAGCCCGAAGAAGACGCCGGCGAGGAGCCGGAACGTGAACACCCCGAGCGCCAGCGGATCGCCGTAGGGCGGGATGTGGTGCGCGGCCGAGAACAGGAAAGACGATACGCCGAGCGCCAAGAAGAACGCGACGGGCCGGCGCAGCCCTATCATCTTCTGTCCGAGCGCCGCGATCCCGGACAGGAGGCCCAGGCGAAAGGTCGTCTCTTCCCAGAAGCCGGCGCCGAGCGACATCACCACGCGCCCGACCAACCCGGCCTGACCGATTCCCCCGCCGCCGGGGGCGGCCAGGCGTGGATTGATGCCGAACACGCGCGTCATCACGAGCACGATGAGGGAGCCCATCGTGAGCGCGAAGATGGTGCTTTCGAGCAGGACAGGGACGAAAGCGCGGAGGTGCACCTGCTGCCGTCGCCGGAGGACCGCGACGACGACCGCGAAGATCACGGCCACGAGGGCCGTGTAGCCCAGATAGGCAGACGTCGAGAGGCCGAGGTTCTGGAACAGGAACCGCGTCAGAAAGTCGGCGCCGTTGATCATCGGATAGATGAGGACGACGCCGAGCTGGTACAGCAGCAGCAGCGGGAACACCAGGATGACGCTGGTGAGCTGGTTACGGGCCTCTCGTCTGGATTTGCCCACCGCGGCGGGTCTCTGGGTCGGTCTTGGGGTGGGTCTTGGCATGGCCTTCGACATCGAGCTGACGTGATTCTACTCGGCGCGGCGCCGTGCGCCGGCCGTCCCGCGATCGAGGAGGAGCTCGGACCGGTCCGTCAGCGCCCGCGAAAGAGGGATCCCCGGGCGGCGGCTCGACGGCTCGGTGCCGGCGCGGGCGGCTGCGCCGGCGGCGGCTGTTTCGCGGCGGGCCGCTTGTCTGCCGGCAACTTGCCTTCGAGTTTCTCGATCGCGTCGGCCAGCTCCGTCTTCATGCACGCGCTGTTCGAGTCGTTGCCGAGGAGCGCGTCGAGGCCGCGCGGCTTCTGTGCCCTCAGCATGGGGAGCGCGCGCACGTCGTCGGACTGACCGAGCGCCACCACGAGCGGCTTGCGCTCTTCGCAGGTCTGGGCTCGTTTCAGCTCGGTCACGCGCAGCATGACCACATCTACGCGGCGGCCCTGCCCGAGCTCCTCGAGCGCCCGCGCGGCGCGCTGACGACGATGGAGCTCGCCCGGCCCGTTCGCGATCTTCACCAGCTGCTCGGCGGCGGGCTGCCCGATCTTTTCGATGGCGAGGTCGAGGGCCGCATCGGCGACCTTTGCGTCGCCGAGCGCGGCGGCGACGTGCTCGAGCAGCACGGGATCACCGCGAAACCCGGGATCGAGCGTGAGGGCCTCGCGGTAGCGGGCCAGGCCCTCCGCGCGCCGGTCGTCGGCGAAGGCCAGCCGGCCGAGCAGGTAGTGCACGCGCGCGACGCGCGGATCCTCGGCGAGCAGCTGCTCGAGCGCGACGCGCGCCTTCACGAGCTCGCCGGTCGAGAGCAGGCCCTCGATGCCCCGGATGCGCGCGGCCACCTCGGCCGACGGCTGCTGGGGCGGACGCACCCGACCGGTCGCGACGGTGCCTGGAGTCGACGAGCGGCGCCATGCCAGAACGCCCGCCGCCGTGCCCAGCGCGGCCAGGGCGACGCCGGCGATCGCCAGCTGTCGGATCCGGCGGGGCCGAGCCGACGGCAACGACGATGAGGACGAGGCCGCCGGCGACGCGATCGGCCCGCCCGACGCGGAGATCGCGGCAGACGCGACGGTGTCCCTTCCCCCGGCCGTGGTCAGCGCCGCCGTCGCGCTCGTGCTCGTCGCTCGCGTATCTGAAGCGGTCGTGCTCGTGGGTCGACCGCGGAGACCACCCGCGCCCTCCGCCCCCGCCAGCCGCTCCGCCTCGTCGAGCGCGACCAGCATCGCAGCGGCCGACGCGAACCGGTTCTCGCGCGGCTTTTCGAGCGCCTGCGCCACGACCTCCTCGATTGCGCGCGGGACGTCGAGGGCCGGGTTCACCGCCGCGAGCCGCGGCACGACGTGCGACAGGTGCATCGAGATGATGCGCACCTTGTCGTCCGACTCGAAAGGTCGCTGGCCGGCCAGCATCTCGAACATGATCACGCCGAGCGCGTACAGATCGGCGCGCGCGTCGATCGTGTCCCCCAGAGCCTGTTCGGGCGAGAGGTATTCCGGTGTGCCGAAGACCATCCCGGCCTGGGTCAGAGCCTCCCGCCCCGGCGTCGGATCCGTGACCTTGGCGATGCCGAAGTCCAGGATCTTCACGAAGTCACGGTTGCCCTCGCGGTCGATCAACATGATGTTGTCGGGCTTGAGGTCGCGATGAACGACGCCGGCGCCGTGCGCGCGATTGAGGCCGGCCAGGATCTGGCGCGCGATGCCGACGGCGCGGGCCACGCCGAGCGGTCCTTCACGGATGATCGACGTCAGCGATCGGCCGTCGAGGTACTCCATCGCCAGGAAGAGCAAGCCCTCCGGCGTGCGGCCGAAGTCGGTGACGGCGATGATGTGAGGGTGCGACAGGCGGCTCGCTGACTCGGCCTCGCGCTCGAAGCGACGGACGAACTCGTCCTTGCCGCCGAACTCGGGGAGGAGGACCTTGATGGCGAGCTCGCGCTTCAGGGTCGTGTGCTGAGCGCGGTAGACCGCGCCCATTCCCCCCACCCCGATCTGCGAAATGATGAGGTAGCGATCCCCGAGGACGGCCCCGATCAGCGGATCTCGGATGGCCGTCCCGCAGCGGAGGCAAAGCGCCGCCTCGGCGGGCGCCTCCCACCCGCACGACGGGCAAACCGGGCTGGGCTGGCTCTCCATCGGGGCTCGAAATTGTAACCGGCCCGCCTCGTCTGGTCAGGAGGCCGGCGCGGCGGGAGCGAGGTCGCGTTAGGCTCGCGGGCACGCCATGGGCCGAGGACGTGACAGCGTCGTTCCAGGTAGCCGAGGGGAAAGAGGCACGATCCCGCCACCGCCGGCGCGGAGGGCGGCCACGATCGCCATGGCCGTCGGAGCGCTCGCGGGTATCGGGGCGGGCGGTCGCCCGGCGCTGGCCCGCACCACGCGACCGCTGTTCGAACCGACGGACCTGGAGCTCGAGGACAACGGTGTCGTCGAGGTCGATCTCCAGATCGGAGGAATCCGCAGCCAGGGCCCCTGGCGAGCGGTCATGCCCGACTTCGAGCTCGACGTCGGGTTGCTGCCGGGCCTCGAGCTGGACCTGGATGGGGCGTATGCGGTCGAGGGGCCAGCCGCGGGGCCGTTCTCGTTCGATCACGCCGCGCCCGACAGCTTGTGGCCGTGCGCGAAGCTCGGCGTCTACGACGCACACGATGGCCCGACCGGCCGCGGGCTGGCGGTCGGGGTGCAGGTTGGCCCCAAGCTGCCCGTCGCGGCGGGCGCCCACGGCATCGGCGTCGAGTCGCTGTTGCTGGTGGGCGGTGCCCTCCGCCACTTTCATGCGGTCGTGAACGTGGGGGGGTTCGTCGAGCCGGCGCCGTCCGCCGGGGCGCAACGCCCGGCCGGACTCGAGGTGGGCCTCGACCTCGCACAGGGCCTCGACGCGGCCGAAGTGTTCTGCGTGACGGGCGAGCTGTCGGCGGTCCGGTTCGTCTCGTCCGATCCGAATCAGCTCCTGGCGACCGCCGGGGTCACCTGGTCGGCTTTCGAGTCGCTCGACCTTTCGGTCACCGGGCTGCTCGGCTTCATGGCGGGCAGCGACAAGTACGGCGTGTTGCTGGGCGTCTCGCCGAAGCTGCGGGTCTTCGGGGGCAAGGGCCAGCCGGCCTCGTCACGACAGGAGGCCATGCGCTAGGAGCCTGTCGCAGCAGACGGCCCAGCCCCGCCCGCCAGACGACGGGAGCGGTTACTGAGACAGGTTCCTAGCGGGCCTGAAGCGCGCGCACACGTCGAAAGAGCGCGTCGGGGACCGCGCGGACCACCGCCATGATGTACCGCCAGAACCACGGGACATAGGCTTCGGACTGCCCGCGATCGATGGCCGCGACGATGGCGGCGGCCACGGCGGGGGCCTGGGCGAAGAGCACGTTCTTCCGGTGGTCGACCGTCATCGGCGTGTCGACCGGGCCGAGCTTCAGCAGGTGGACCCCTACCCCGCGGCCGCCCAGGCGGGCCCGCACGCCCTGCAGGTAGACGGCCAGCGCGCCCTTGGCGGCGCCGTACGTATAGTTTCGAGGTCGCCCGCGGTCTCCGGCCACCGAGCCAATGACCGCCAGGTGGCCGGCGCCGCGGTCTTCAAAGTGGTTCGCGAGCGGAATGATCAGCGCGACCACCGAGGTGAAGTTCGTGTCGAAGATCAGCCGGGCCTCGTCGACGTCGGCCTCGCTGGCGAGCTGATCGCCCAGGTAACCGTGCGCGATGAGGGCGACGTCCAGCGCGCCGCCGAGCGCGGCGCGCGCCTCGGAGACGCAGTCGGCGGCGCGGTCCATCTGCGTGAAGTCGGCCGTCGCCGACCCCACCACCGCCGCGCCCAGCGCCTCCCGCGACCGGGCCAGCTTCCCCGGGTCCCGACCGACGAGATAGAGATGCGCCCCCCGTCGGGCGTAGACGCGCGCGACCTCGGCGGCGATGGCCGACGTCGCACCGAAGATGGCGACCCGCTCTGGCATGCGGCCGCAGAGTAGCACTGGTGCTGGAAGGGACCCCACCGAGGCGGGCGCAAAGGCTCAGCCGCCCCCCTGCCCGGGGCTTTGCCCCTGCCCGGGTGCGTCGCGAGACCGAAAAGAGCCACAATCTGACGGCAAGAGCCCGCCGCGCGTTGACATCGTGCCCCCGTCCTGGCAAAACGACCGCCCCAACACGTCATCGGGGCGTGGCGCAGTCTGGTAGCGCGTTCGGTTCGGGACCGAAAGGTCGGAGGTTCAAATCCTCTCGCCCCGACAACTCAACTCCGCGTCGTCCGGTTCAACTCACTTCGGTTCAACTCACTTCATGGTGGGTGCGGCCGAGAAGTCGTTCAGGCGCACGCATTTAGGAGTCTGAGTCTGTAGTTCTGGAAGCTCCTATACCCGTAAGCGCGCCTTTTCACTACCTTCGCCTTGTTGTTGAAGCCCTCGGTTCGGCCGTTGGTCAGGCCGGTCGAGAAGTAGGCGAGAATCTCGTGGCGCCATCGGATCAAGGTCCTTCGGAGCGTCTGGAGCTCGGGCAGCGAGGCGGTCGCGAGGTGGTCGGTGAGGGCCGTCAGGGCCCGCTTGGCGCGGACGTAGCCGCGCGTGCGGTAGAGGGTGTGCAGGGACTCCTTGACCTCGTACAGAGCGCGCAGCGCCGGATGGCTCACCAGCCACTGGTCGAGCGCCAGGCGATCCGCGTACTCGAGGCGGTAGCGGCTGCACAGGAGCAGACGTCGCAACGCGGCTGATCGCCGATTACCCTCGACAAGGCGGCGATGCCGGTTGATGTTCGGAGACAGCAGGCGGAGCACGTGAAACTTGTCGGCCACCAAGACGGCGTTGGGGAAGAAGCGACGGGCGAACGTCCGATAGGGGTCGCACATGTCGAGCACGAGGTGGCGTACGTTCTCTCGGCCGGCAATGTGTCCCGGCGCGGCCTCCATCTCGGGCGAACGCCCGGACCTTCTCGGAATCAAAACGGAGCAGGCCGCCAAGGCGCAGGCAGGGCAGCAAGCCGGACTCGGCGCGCTGGTAGACCCCACTGCGGGAAAGCTTCAAGTATCGCGCGACGTCGTTCGCGTCCCAGAGTTCGGGCTCTTCTTCGGCCAGCACGTCCTTCGTGTTCGTCATCGCGGACCTCGGGCACTGAATGGCGGTACAGTACTCCTGGGTGTGACAGGCACCGCCGCCCCTTCGAAGTACTCCGCGCGATGAGCTGACCAACATTGAGGACGCCGATCGTCTCATACGCCCAGACCGCCTTTGTGCTCCGCGAAATCGGTCGGCAAACTGGCAGGCCGTGCGCGACGACGTTTACCTCCAAGCAGTTCTCTGCAAATGCGACGAGAAGCACTGCGCAAGCAGGTAGCCCGATCCTGCGCAACGTGCGCGGAGCACGGGTGTCTCGATTGCACATGCGGTGGACTTACCGCGAGGAATGCCTGATCGCCGCAAGAAGCCCGTGGGGCCACGACACGCATCTCCACTCGAGCGCCTGACCACCGCCCATCCATGAAAGCAAAGGGAAGCCACCGCATGCATGACGCCATCATCCTAGGCGGCAGTTACGCCGGAATCTCCGCCGGGCTGCAGCTCGCGCGCGCGCGTCGCGACGTGTTGGTCCTGGACGCCGGGCAGCGGCGCAATCGCAGGGCGACGGCTTCACACGGCTTCCTGGGCCAGGACGGAGAGGACCCAGGTGCGATCGCGGCCAAGGGTAGGGCCGAGCTCCTTGCCTACCCAACCGTCACGTGGCATGAGGCCACCGTTACCGACGCGCGGCCCGTCCCCGGCGGCTTCGCGGTCCACGCTGGCGCGGACGAGCACCGAGGGCGGCGGCTGGTCTTGGCGACGGGCGTCGTCGACGAGCTGCCGGCAATTCCGGGCTTGAGCGAACGCTGGGGGCGGACGGTCTTCCACTGCCCATACTGTCACGCCTACGAGCTCGCCCGCGGGCCACTCGCGGTCCTCGCCACGTGCCCGATGTCGCTGCATCAGACCGTTCTCGTCTCCGACTGGGCGTCACCAGGAGCGACGACCCTTTTTCTTTCGGGTGCCATCGAGCTCGACACCGTTCAACGCAATGACCTCGCGCTTCGCGGCATTCGGGTCGAGTACATGCGCGTTGTCGAGGTC
>Ga0068853_100002126_pt1 | contig 14738 bp, 13 predicted proteins | sample KBSCornC32_FD_65655 | JGI IMG/M metagenome (GOLD analysis project Ga0068853, IMG submission 65655) | Corn rhizosphere microbial communities from Kellogg Biological Station, Michigan, USA - KBS Corn C3-2 | ecosystem: Host-associated > Plants > Roots > Rhizosphere > Soil ...
GACGATGGGCAAGGGCTTTAACGTCGCTGCGACCGCGTCGCGTTAGACTCTGACATATCGTGGCGGCATGCGCGAAAGCGCGCATGGCGGAACGCCGCAGCGAAATCCATTCGGAAATTGTGTATATACTGAGCGGATCAAAAATGGAGTCGCGCGTGCCGCGTCTTTCGCGGGAAATCGCCATTCTCCTCTGCGCCAAGCTCGCGGCGCTGACGCTGCTTTATTTTCTGTTCTTCTCGCCATCGCATCGCATCACCGTCGATGCGCCCACCGCGTCCGATCACATCCTGAGTACGAACACGCATCCTTGATCCTTTGGGGGCAAGCCGCATGGACATTGTCGAACTCTCGCGTCTGCAATTCGCGGTCACGGCGCTCTATCACTTCCTCTTCGTGCCGCTGACGCTGGGCCTTTCGATCCTGCTCGGCATTATGGAGACGGTCTATGTGATGACGGGCCGGCCGATCTGGCGCGACATGGTGAAGTTCTGGGGCACACTGTTCGGCATCAATTTCGCGATGGGCGTTGCCACCGGCATCACCATGGAATTCCAGTTCGGCACCAACTGGGCCTATTACTCGCATTATGTCGGCGATGTGTTTGGCGCGCCGCTCGCCATAGAAGGCTTGATGGCGTTCTTCCTCGAAGCGACCTTCGTCGGCCTGTTCTTCTTTGGTTGGGATCGTCTGTCGAAAGTGGGCCACCTGATCGTGACGTGGCTGCTCGCCATCGGCACGAATTTCTCGGCGCTGTGGATCCTGATCGCAAACGGCTGGATGCAGTTCCCCATCGGCGCGCGCTTCAACGCCGACACAATGCGCATGGAAGTCACCGATTTCATGGAGGTGATGTTCAATCCTGTGGCGCAGGCCAAATTCGTGCACACGGTCAGCGCAGGCTACGTCACCGGCGCGATCTTCGTGCTGGCGATCAGCGCGTATTATCTCCTGCGCGGGCGCAACATCGCGCTCGCCAAACGTTCGATGACGGTCGCCGCGAGTTTCGGCCTCGCCTCGGCGCTCTCCGTCGTCGTGCTGGGCGACGAGAGCGGCTACACCGCCGGCCAGAACCAGAAGATGAAGATCGCCGCCATCGAGGCGATGTGGCATACCGAGCCTGCGCCCGCGTCGTTCACGCTGTTCGGCCTGCCCAATATGAAAGAGCGCCGCACCGATTATGAGATCAAGGTGCCCTGGGTGCTGGGCCTTATCGCGACGCGCTCCATCGACAAGCCCGTGCCCGGCATCGACGAACTCGTGACCATGGCGAAGACGCGCATCAAGAGCGGCATGATCGCGTATGACGCGCTCGACAAATTGCGCAGCGACCGCGGCAACACGCAATTGCGCGCGACACTCGACGCACACGCCGCCGATCTCGGCTATGCGCTGTTGCTCAAACGCGAGCGCGCCGATGTGCAGAACGCGACCGAGGACGAAATCGCGCGCGCCGCGGACAGCACCATTCCTAATGTGCCGGTGCTGTATTGGGCCTTCCGCCTGATGGTTGCCGTGGGTCTCTGGATGATCGCGCTGTTCGCTTTGTCGTTCTACCTCTCCGCGCGGCGGCAACTCGATCGCTACCGGCCTTATCTCTGGATCGCGCTTCTGAGCTTGCCGCTGCCGTGGCTTGCGATCGAACTCGGTTGGATCGTCGCCGAATACGGACGCCAGCCGTGGGCCGTCGAGGGCGTGCTGCCGACCTTCCTCGCGGTGTCGAGCACCAGTGCCTCGAACGTGCTGTTCAGCCTGATGGGCTTCTTCGTCTTCTATTCCGCGCTGCTCGTGGTCGATGCCTTCCTGATGCTGAAATACATAAGGCTCGGCCCCGACGCGGCGATTGGGCGAACCGCACACGAGGAGGCCGCGTGATGGATTACGAAACGCTACGTCTCATCTGGTGGGCGCTGCTCGGCATTCTGCTCATCGGCTTTGCGGTGATGGACGGGTTCGATCTCGGCACCGCGGCGCTTCTGCCCTTCGTCGCGCGCACCGATGGCGAGCGCCGCGTCGCGATCAACACCGTGGGGCCGGTGTGGGAAGGCAATCAGGTGTGGTTCATCCTCGGCGGCGGCGCGATCTTCGCCGCGTGGCCGCCGCTCTATGCCGCCGCGTTCTCCGGCTTCTATCTCGCGATGTTCCTGGTGCTGCTGTCGCTGATCATGCGGCCGGTGGGTTTCAAATTCCGCGGCAAGGTGAAGGATGCGCGCTGGCGCAGCTTCTGGGACTGGTCGCTGTGCATCGGCGGCATCGTGCCGTCGCTGGTGTTCGGCGTGGCGTTCGGCAACCTCTTCCGCGGCGTGCCGTTCGGTTTCGACGCCGATCTGCGTTTCCACTCCACGATCACGCTGTTCTCGCTACTCAGCCCGTTCGCATTGCTGTTCGGCATGGTGAGCCTTGCGATGATCGTTCTCCACGGCGCGGCATGGCTGAATTACAAGGCCAGCGGCGCGGTCGCGGAACGTGCCGCGCGCGCGATGGGATGGGCCGCAACGGCATACACGTTCCTGTTTCTCGGCGCAGGCTTCTGGGTGATGCAGGCGCAAGGCGTGCGCATCACCAGCGCCATCGATCCGAACGGTCCGTCTAATCCGCTGTTGAAAACAGCTGCACGCGTACAGGGCGCGTGGTTGCAGAACTTCTCCGATCATCCGTTGCTATGGCTCGTGCCGCTGTTCGCGATCGTCGCGGCGGGGCTCGCCGTCGCGTTCAAGCGCCGCCCACTCCTCGCGTTCCTGATGAGCGCGCTCGTGCCCGTCTGCACCATCGCCACTGCCGGCGCGGCGCTGTTTCCGTTCCTGCTGCCCTCGTCCAGCGAACCGGACATGAGCCTCACCGTGTGGGACGCGTCGTCGAGCAAGCTCACGCTCGGCATCATGCTGGGCGCGGTCGCGCTCTTTTTGCCGATCATCATCGCCTATACGGGCTTTGTGTACCGCGTGCTGCACGGGCGGGTGAGCGAAGAGAGCATCGCCGGCGATTCCGCCGGCCATTACTGAAGGAGAACGGCGATGTGGTATTTTTCCTGGGTTCTGGGTTTGGGTTTCGCCTGCACGCTCGCGGTTTTGAACGCGATGTGGCTGGAACTGCGCGAGGACACCGACGAATAGGGCTTGCGCAACCGGCGCGGGCGCGTGCCTGATAGGCGCGCCGAATCCGGGAAACGCTTGCCATGATCCGTGAAGAAGACATCATCGCCGCGCTCGACAAACCGCGCGCCGTCTACCCCCTGCAACAACGCCTCGACCCCAGCAACAAAAGCACCGACGCGTTGCAAGAACTTCTCATGCGCATGCGCGCCGAGGGCAAAGTGAAGTTCGACATCAAAACGGGGAAATGGAGCAAGGCGTGAAGCTACCTCACCTCCGGTCCGCGTTGTGCTTCTTGGGGCCGGCTTTGCTCACTGCATGCGTTGCACCTTATCCTGCGGTGATATTCACGCCTGAACAAGCGATCCTACTTGGCCAGAAGGGTTGCGCCGTAGACGAGTGGAGTCGACAGCCCGGTCTCAATTGGCAAGCGCGGCACAGACCGGGCCGAGATGACATCTGGCAGGTTTGGATCGCTGACAAAGACAATCGCTGGACTCCCGATGGCCCACATATCGAGGTCAGGGCCGATGGAAGAGTCGGTCCTTGCACGGAAACCATAATTTCGACTGGGTGAACTACCGATAACATGAAGCAGGCGACATGAGACTCATTAGAGCCAGCAGAATATCGGCGGCCGTGTATATGGCATCGGTGATAGTTGTGCTTACAGCGGTCCTTTGGGGATATTTGCTGCCGCCTTCTGAACATCTCAACGAACCGGCCTCAAACGGTCTGATGTTAATAGGCCTCGTGGGCGGCATTGCAGCGTTTTGGACCGCGTCAGCGGTTTTGCTGCAATGGCTATTGGAGGCGCGAGCAAAATGAACCATCGCGCATGTACGATGCTGGCTTCTTTGGCCGCGGTTCTGTTGGCGGGCACAACCGCTGTGTTTGCGGCCAGCCCAACGCCTGCCGTCACAGCCAAAGCGAAGCAGAAGATATTCTTCCCGAACCGTGTGGCCGCGCTGCTCTACGACCAGAGCGACAATGACAACGGCATTGGAATCGTCACGCAGAACTTCGAGTCAAGTTTCGATGCCTATGACAGCGAGGGCGCCGACGATTTCACCGTTCCGGCTGGAAAGATCTGGAAGGTCACCGAAGTCTACGTCGATGGCACCTATTTCGACAGCGTCGGGTCCGCGCATTCCTTCAACGTTGCGTTCTATTCCTTCAAAAAGGGCATGGTCGGCAAACTCATCCATGCATGCCCGAATGCGAGCTACCATTTCGACACGCAATTCGACTTCGGGTCGGAATACATCCAGTGCAAAGCGAAGCTGCGAAAAGGCCATTACATCGTCGCTATCCAGGCCAGCCTGGATTTTTCGGTGGAAGGCGAATGGGGCTGGCTGACCAACAACGCCATCCGCAACAAGCCATCCCTGTGGCGCAACCCCGGCGGCGGCTTCCATGTGGGCTGCACGGATTTCGCGCCGACCAAGGAATGCATATCCGGGACAGAAGGCGGCGACTACGCGTTTGCTTTGTATGGAAGTGCGAAAGATGTCCCTCCCCGGGGCGATAGGTCGGAAGCGCGAGCAAAATGAAACTCGTCAGAGCCAGCGGAATATCGGCGGCCGCAAAAGACGGCCTTATTCGTTCAAGCCAGGTGTGAAGCGCCGTGGATCAGTTCGAGGACCTTCTGGTGGAGTTTCGGTCCCTCGGCGGGACGGCGGAAAACATATGTCTTAAGGAGGGCGAATATGGCCGGGGCCTGTTCCCGCAGGATTCTTCGAAGCCGATAAAAATCCATATCCCGGACTCGCTGCTGGTCGACCACAAATTCGCAGTATTCGAGAACAACATTTTTCGATTGGCGGCAGACGCGCCCGTTGGCGCACGCGAACGCGCTTTTCTGGAGCGTTATGAGAGCGATCTTTCGTGGCCGTCCGGCAAGCGCGAAATCGAGAATGTTTTTGAGATCATGCAAGAGGCCTCGCCCGAACTTCGCGAGTTGCTCCGCAAATCCTATTACGCCCACCGCTGGACGGTTGAGCCGACAGACGAAATCATACAGCAGCGGTTTCTGGACGCGCGGGTCATCCACTACAAAGGCGCGGACGTGATCATGCCTTTTGTCGAACTCGCCAATCACGGTCAGTCGACGCGGTACCAGACGGACGATGGCGTCGGTCTCAGTGGCGTTTTCACCGGCGAAATTCTTGCGCGCTATCAAGCGTGCGACCCGCTGCAGATTTTCGCGAAATGGGGATTCGCGAGCAACAGCGAGCTCTTTGCTATGAGCATCCACATCAAAAACGACAACGCGGGCCTGATCGTCGAGCGCCAAGATCCGAATCCCGAGACCGCGACCCCGCCCTTCATGCCTGCGGTCACGCGAGACGACGCAGGACGGCTGACACTTTCCTATATGCTGCTTGGTCATCGCCAAAGACCGGGACTGCCCAGAGGCATCTTTTATCGCATCATGCGCAACGCAGGGCGACAGCTTAACCAGGCCGACGTGGCGTTCGATTCAATCCTGCACTTGAACCGCAGGCATATGCTGAAGCTGATCGAAGCTTGCGAAGGCGCCCCGCCGCGGATCGGCAGACTGTTGCGCAACGTCGCGCGATTTCAACTGGAAACGATGTCCTGCTGCATCGGCCATGAAGAGATTTGAACGGGCGACGACGTGAGTATCGGATCAAATTCAGGATGTCCAAGCTTTGGATTTTTAATGCGAACGCGGCGGAGGCGCGGCGTGGATGGTGGGGGTTCTTGGCGTTCTTTTCGTTTGTGTCTTTTGTCGCTGGTTGCGGACTTTGTATCCAGCTGATCGTCACGCGCGAAATAAGCTTGGATCAACGAGCCTTGGCCGTTTTTGCCGCAGCCATCGTCGTTTTTACAGTTGCGGGCGGAACTCTGATTACGGCCAGCTTTTATCTGATCGACTTGGCCTATCGTCTGACGCACCGGGAAAATCCAGACCAGAATTCCAGCCAATAATGGCGGAGAAGCGAGCGCAGTGACTCTCGGAACCTTCTTTCTAATCCTGTTCTACACGCTGACTGGCGCGGCGGCGTTGTTCATCAACTACATGATCTGGTTTGTCGCGCTGCCGATGCTGTGGCGCATGAACCGCGAGAGGTTCCGACGCATCCGGGCGCGCAGGAATTCAGATTGAGGCACTGAGCCACGATCACATTGCGTTGATGCGGCGCCGTTTGCGCCAATTCGACAATCACCTTCCTGTGAGAGCGTGGCTGCGCGCATTGTTGCTGGCGCGGCTGCGCGCGAGCATGACGCGAACCAAAGAGGAATTTGATATGCGCGCTTTGCTTTTCACCGTTCTTTCCGCCACCGCGCTGTCGCTATGCGGCACAGCGGTCGCTGGCGCTGCCGACACCGCCACATCTGAGCCGTCTGCGCTCCCCAACTTCCAGCACATCGATCCGAATGGCGTCCAAACCGTCTCCCTGACCACCGCCAGCGGCAAGAAGCTCATCTGCCATTATCAGACTCATGAAGGCGCGCTGCTGCCGCGAAAGATCTGTCTGACCCAACAATCATGGGACCGCATGCGCCAGCAGCAACAGGCCATGGTCAGCAACTGGGAAATCCATAGCTCCGGCGCGCGCCGCTGAGGCGGGGCCGCGCGGGTCGCAATTAGACTGCTCACCCGCATAAGGTGTATAAAGATCGCCTCCGGCCCTCTTCTCTCAAGGAAGGACCAGAGACCATAGAAGCGCCGTCCACGCCGGGCGGCGTTTCAGTTTGTGAGGCGCGGGTCAGAATGCACCATAGAGCGGCGGAGGCGCGAGCGAAGTGAGAGCGTTGCTACTTGCCGCAGCGTTGGCCGCTTCTGAAGCGCCGCTGCCCTCAGATGCTGTCCGCGATGAGGCGACCGCTATCAGCATCGCGAAAAAAGCTTGTGCCTCGTTCTCTAAGGCTTCGCCGGATGCAGAGCGCAAGGTAACGTTCTATAATCGCGCTTGGCATGTTTCCGTTCAGCTACGCGGCCATCTAGGAAGCGTGTTGAATCCACCTTACGGCGCATCGGTGGATATTAGAGCGGTAGACGGAACGCCGGGCGAGTGCCTTGAGTGGGTCACCGTCTACTGACACCAAGAAATTCCAATTAGGACACTAGGGAAATGTCTAATCCGCGCGAATACCTCTTATGCTCCGGATGTGGAAAACAGACCCCAATCTCGCAAGCCAGAGTCAGGAAACATTGCGCTTATTGCGCTCAAATTTTTGTTGATAGTAGGTTCGAAGCTCATGGCGGCGAGGCAATGACGGCTCAAACAGAGATCGTCCAATATCATCTTAGGATGGCCATGATCCGAACGGTCGCGGCTTATAGCATTTCAGCTATCTTCGCGATTATAGCCGCTATGATTGTGATTTTCGCTCCAGAAAGCCGTGGAGTCGCGGCCAATCTATTTGCGGGCGCTTTCTTGGTGCTTGCCCTTGGGATCGCTGGGTTCACCAGATTCTTAGTCAAAGCCCCCGGCCTTGAGATATCTGGGACATCTCAAAATTCAATTTAGGATACTTCCGGTAATTGCGATGGCGCGAACTGATCGTATAGCTACGTGGTACGGTTGCGGCCTAGGCATTGCCCTAGGTTTCTTCCTTCCGTTCGCGCTTGAGGATGGCCTTGTGCCGCAGTGGGTCGTTCACGAAGTTTCCTCAGCTACCTATCTCGCAATGGCCGTGATCTTTATTGCGCTTTTCGCTGGCAGCTATGGCCTCGCGCTCATCCACGTCGCCGTTTTTCATCGCAAGCGGACTTAGCCGTTCATCTCGCGTCCTGCACTCAGCCCAATTCCATCGGACCTGCCACTTCACAGTCGGGAATCTCTTGTCGCCCATGCGGCGACACTTCCCGCTATTTCCCGGTTCGTCCCGCCTTATCCCGGCAAGAATTCAAATTAGGACACTACCCCCCCTTGAACCGGGGCGCTGCGATCACCATTTCTGTTAAATCCCGATAGGAGCGACGACGACGATCCGCAGGTGCAAAAACCGCGCGGTGGCTGGGCTTTTTGTGTGGGCGATAGCGGCACAACGGGCTTTGGAAAATTTATTTTGGGTGGCTTATCGAACACCGGCTTGTAGGGGCTTTTCTTTGCCCGCCACCGGCAAGCCCAATTGAATGGGCCGATTTCAAAAACGGCGGTTCAATTGGGCGGCGGAATTCCGCGGAAATGAAACCAAATTCGCGTGAGGACCGTACAGCATTGCTGTAACCAGCCTGCCGGTTCGCGCGAATTGGACTACAGTAAAACCAGACAGATGAGGACTTTCCCATGAACGATTCCTCCAACCGCCGCAGTTTTCTTGCGACCGCGTCCGCCGTCGCCGCGCTGGCGCCGTTCGGCGTCCACGCGGGCACGCCCACGGTGTCGATCGAGAATTTCTCGGCCGCGGGCAAAGACCTCGGCGCGGCGAATGTGCCCAAGGTCGTGAAGAGCGAGGCCGACTGGAAGAAGATGCTGCAGCCGTTGCAGTTCGAGGTCACGCGCCACGCCGATACCGAGCGCGCCTTCACCGGCATCTATGCCGAGAGCAAGGGCGACGGGCTCTATCGCTGCATCTGCTGCGACACGGCGCTGTTCGACTCCAAGACCAAGTTCGACTCCGGCACCGGCTGGCCGAGCTATTGGCAACCGATCGCGAAGAAGAACGTCGCCGAGGTTCACGACAGCAGCTTCCTGATGGATCGCGTCGCCGTGAACTGTGCGCGCTGCGATGCGCATCTCGGTCACGTCTTCGACGACGGGCCGAAGCCGACGGGCCTGCGTTACTGCATGAACTCGGCGTCGCTGAAATTCGTACCGCGCGCGAAGGCGTGAAGGAGAGAGACATGAACATCCGTTCGCTGTTGTTGGCTTCCGTGTTCGTTGCCGCCACCGGTTCGGCGATGGCCGATGAGACATCCAAGCCCCTGCCCGTCCCCGCGCTCGCCAGCGCGCCGTCGTCGCTCAAAAGCGAGAACGCGGTGCTTGCCGGCGGCTGCTTCTGGGGCATGCAGGGCGTGTTCCAGCACATGAAAGGCGTGAGCGCGGTCGTCTCCGGATTCTCCGGCGGCGCAAAGCCGACCGGCGGCTATGAAGAAGTGTCGAGCGGCACCACGGGCAACGCGGAATCGATCCGCATCACCTACGATCCGAAGCAGGTGTCGTTCGGCGAGATCCTGCGCGTGTTCTTCTCGGTGATGGATCCGACGGAGCTCAACTATCAGGGCCCCGATCACGGCACGCAGTATCGCTCCGCGATTTTCACCACCAACGCCGACCAGAAGCGCGTGGCGGATGCGTATATCGCGCAGCTGAACAAGGCGCATGCGTTCCAGTACGCCATCGTCACCGAAGTGACGCCGTTCAGCAGCTTCTCACAGGCCGAGGACTATCATCAGGACTACCTGATCCATCACCCGGATCAGCCCTACATCGCCTTCAACGATCTGCCGAAGGTCGCGGCGTTCAAGACCTTCTATCCGCAGATGTTCCGCGAACAGCCGGTGATGGTGTTTCCAGACAGGTCATGAACTCCTCTCCCCTTGTGGGAGAGGAAGAAAAATCATGGGTTTGGGCTGAGCATGAGCGAAGACCAAGCCCTTGATTTTTCAGATGAGGGGTGAGGCCGGCGCCGATACCCCTCACCAGCAAAGTCTAGGCACTTAGCTTCACTGCGTTACGCTAAGTGCAAGACTTTGCGTCCTCTCCCACAAGGGGAGAGGAAGACATCAATCCACCCAACTATCACCATGCCGTTCCGTCAGCGCGTATTGCGCGGACGGGCCGGAGGTGCCGGCGGCGTAGGGTTGGGGCTTCATGTCGCGCGCTTTCCAGCCGTCGGCGATGGCGTCGATCCAGGCCCAGGCCGCTTCGGTTTCGTCGCGACGCACGAACAGGGTCTGATTGCCCGCGAGGAGATCGAGCAGCAGGCGCTCGTAAGCGATGCGGCGGCGCGCGTTCTTGTACGCATCGATCAGATTGAGATCGAGCGACAGCGGTTTCAATTCCATGCCGCCGTGATCGAGGCTCGGCGTCTTGTTCATCAGAGAAAGGGAAATCTCTTCCTCCGGCTGCAAGCGGATCGTCAGGCGGTTCGCGACCAGCCCGCGGCGCGAGAAGATCGAATGCGGCACCGGCTTGAACTGCACGACGACTAGCGTCGAGCGTTCCGCCATGCGTTTGCCGGTACGCAGGTAGAACGGCACGCCAGCCCAGCGCCAATTGTCGATATGCGCCGCAATCGCGACGAAGGTTTCGGTGTCGCTTTGGCCGCCGTCCTTTTCCTGCGTGTAGCCGGGTACCGCACCGCCGTCGGAATAGCCCTTGGTGTACTGGCCACGCACCGTCTGTTGTTCGACCTCGTTCTCACCGATGGGGCGCAGCGAGCGGATGACCTTCACTTTCTCATTGCGCACCGAGTCGGGTTGCAGATTGGCCGGCGGCTCCATAGCGATCAGGCACAGCAACTGAAGCAGATGGTTCTGCACGATGTCGCGCATCGCGCCGTAGTGATCGTAATACGACCAGCGCCCGCCCGCACCGACGGTCTCGGACACGGTGATCTGCACGTGCTCGATCGAGTCCTTGTTCCACAGCGGTTCGAACAGAGTGTTTGCAAAACGCAACGCGAGAAGATTCTGAACGGTCTCTTTGCCGAGATAATGATCGACGCGGAAGATGCGGTCTTCGGTGAACGCATCGCCGAGCGCCTTTTCGATCTCGACACTGGTCTTGAAGTCGTGGCCGAGCGGTTTCTCCACCGCGATGCGTGCATGCTTGTGGGCGAGACCTGCTGATTTCAGATGCGTTGCGATCGTGCCGAAGAAATCCGGCGACACTGCGAGATAGTAGTTGATCTCGTCGATGCCTTTGAGCTTCGCGGCGAGGGTTTTGTAGAGGTCCTCTTTCGTCGCATCGCCCGCAACGTAGGAAATGCGCTTGGCGAATTTCGCCCACGCCTCTTCCGAGAATTTGTCGCCGGCTTTTTCGGCGGTGTTCTTGTGAACCTGTTCAATGAAATCGGCTTCCGCCATCTCGGTGCGGCCACTGCCAACAATGGCGAGATCCGCAGGCAGCAGCCCATCGGCGTCGAGGAAATAGAGCGACGGGAACACCATGATCCGCGCCAGATCGCCGGTGGCACCAAACAGGACAAAAGCTTTCTTACCGGTCATTACAGGGCCTATCGCTCAAATCGGGATTCTCGTTGTTCCCAGTGTGCAACCATAACGCCTGAAAAACGCAGGCGGAGACTGAGAAAACCACGTTTGCACGGAAATTTCGTAAAGCCCTCAAACCCTTGCGGGTATTTATCCCAAATCCGAAGAAACCAACCGTGTTGCTCATCCGTAAAGGAATATCGGGGTTGCCGGGTGCAGGACCGGCGCTTAGATGAGATAATCCACAGGCCGTTTGTCGAGCGGCGCTAGGGGACCTATGCACGTATTGATTCACTGGGCGGGGCTGGCCGCAACGGCGTTGGCGTTGATCGGCGCCGCGTATGCCTTTGCCGCCGTGTGCCTGGCCGGGCGATTCAAGAGCGCGCGTCAGATGGTTCCGACGAAATACGCACCGGTGACGATTCTCAAACCGCTGCATCTGGATGAACCGCGGTTGCGGGAGAATCTCGAAAGCTTCTGCCGTCAGAATTACGCGGCGCCGATACAGATCGTGTTCGGCGTGCAGGATCCGCTCGATCCCGCGATCAAGATCGTGGAGTCGTTGAAGCGGCGATATCCGGCGCTCGATATCGAACTCGTCATCGACACGCGCCTCTATGGCACCAACCGCAAGGTCTCGAACCTGATCAATCTGGTCGAGCGCGCGAAATACGATGTGCTGGTGCTGAGCGACAGCGACATCGCGGTCGCCGAAAATTATCTCGCCGCCGTGACCGCTTCGCTGGAAGAAGCCGGCGGCGGTGCCGTGACCTGCGTGTACAGCGGTGCGCCGCTGAACAATGCGTGGTCGCGTTTTGTGGCGATGGGCATCAATTACCAGTTCATTCCGAACGCGCTGTTCGGCACGACACTTGGCCTCGCCTCGCCGTGCTTCGGTTCGACCATCGCCTTGCGCAAGGACCTGCTGCGCCGTATCGGCGGCATGCAGGCGTTCTCCAACCTTCTTGCCGACGATTATGAGATCGGCCGCGCGGTGCGCACGCATGGGCACAGCATGACGCTCGCGCCGATCGTCGTCGCGCACACCTGCGCCGAACAATCGGGCCGCGAGATGTTCGATCACGAACTGCGCTGGGCACGCACAGTGCGCCTGCTGAACTTCAGCGGCCATCTCGGCACGATCATCACCCACGCGGTGCCGCTCGCGCTGATCGCGATGGCGCTGAACGGTGTTCATTGGGCGAGCGCCGCAGTGCTCGGAACCGCGCTTCTGGCGCGGCTTTCCGTCAAATGGCGCATGGACCGCGTTCTTGCTACAAGCGCCGGCCCAGCGTGGTTGCTGCCCGTGCGGGACGTGTTGTCTTTCGCGGTGTTTCTGGGCTCGCTGGCCGGTGGCAATGTCCGCTGGCGCGGCTCGCGGTTTCTGGTCGCGCCGGACGGCGTGCTTTCGCATCAATAAGGACGATTCGAATGCGTACGCTTTTTCTGCAGGCTCCCTCTTTCGACGGCTTCGACGGCGGCGCGGGTTCGCGCTATCAGGCGAAGCGCGAGATCAAGAGCTTCTGGTATCCGACCTGGCTCGCGCAGCCGGCCGCGCTGGTTGAGAACTCCAAACTGATCGACGCGCCGCCACACAAGACCTCGCTCGCCGAAGTTGTCGGTCAGGCCAAGGATTTCGATCTCGTCGTCGCGCACACCTCGGTGCCATCGTTCAAATCCGACGTGAAGGTGATCGAGGCGCTGAAAGCCGCGAACCCGAACCTCAAGGCCGGCCTCATCGGCGCCAAGGTTGCGGTCGACGCGGACGGCTCGTTGAAGAACGGCGCGGCCATCGACTTCGTGGCGCGCAACGAGTTCGACTTCACCATCAAGGAAGTCGCCGACGGCAACGACTGGAGCAAGATCAAGGGCCTGTCGTTCCGCAACAACCAGGGCGTCATCGTCCACAACGAAGACCGCCCGATCCTGCACGACATGGACAGCCTCCCCTTCGTCACGCCGGTCTACAAGCGCGATCTGGTGATGGAGAATTACTTCATCGGCTATCTGAAGCACCCCTACATCTCGATCTATACCGGCCGCGGCTGCAAATCGCGCTGCACGTTCTGCCTGTGGCCGCAGACGGTGGGTGGACACACCTATCGCACGCGCTCGGTCGAGCATGTGATCGAAGAGATCAAATGGGCGATGAAGGCGTTCCCGCAGACGCGCGAGTTCTTCTTCGACGACGACACTTTCACCGACAACCTTCCGCGCGCCGAAGCGATCGCGAAGGAACTCGGCAAGCTCGGCGTGACGTGGTCGTGCAATGCGAAAGCCAACGTGCCGTATGACTCGCTGAAGAAGCTGAAAGACGGCGGATTGCGTCTGCTGCTCGTCGGTTATGAATCTGGCAACCAGCAGATCCTGCACAACATCAAAAAGGGCATGCGCATCGAGGTCGCGGAGCAGTTCACCAAGGACTGCCACAAGCTCGGCATCGCCATCCACGGCACCTTCATTCTGGGCCTTCCCGGCGAGTCCAAGGAAACGATCCGCGAGACCGTCGAATTCGCCAAGCGCATCAACCCGCACACCATTCAGGTGTCGCTGGCCGCGCCGTATCCCGGCACTTTCCTGTTCGATCAGGCGGTGAAGAACGGCTGGCTCGACGCTGCGAATGCGGAGCTGGTGGACGACAGCGGAATCCAGATAGCGCCGCTGCACTATCCGCATCTCTCGCACGGCGAGATCTTCAATTCGCTGGAAGGCTTCTACAAGGAGTTCTATTTCCGCCCGAGCAAGATCGCCTCGATCGTTGGCGAGATGGTGACGTCAAGCCAGATGATGAAGCGCCGCCTGCGCGAAGGCGTCGAATTCTTCCAGTTCCTGCGCGAGCGCAAAGAACACGCGGCTTGAAGGGACTGATCGTCACCGCCGACGATTTCGGCGCCGCGACGGAAGTCAACGAAGCGGTCGAACGCGCGCATCGCGAGGGTATTCTTACCGCCGCGAGTTTGATGGTAAGCGCGCCCGCCGCCGCCGATGCCGTCGCGCGCGCGAAGGCGATGCCGAAGCTGCGTGTGGGATTGCATCTCACGCTGGTCGATGACCGGCCGACACTACCGGCCGCGCAGATCCCCGGCCTCGTCGACAGCGACGGCATGTTCCGTAGCGACATGGCGCGCGCCGGTGCGGCGATATTCTTCCTGCCGAGCGTGCGCAAACAACTCGCCGCCGAGATCGAAGCGCAGTTCAAGGCGTTTGCAGCGACCGGCCTGACACTCGATCATGTCAACACGCACAAACACTTTCATCTGCACCCAACCATCGCATCGTTGATGTTCAAGATCGGCGCGCGCTACGGCATGAACGCCACGCGCGTGCCGTTCGAAACGAACAACCCGTTCGCGCAACACCTGCGCCGCACCTATCGCGCGAAAGGCATGCGCGTCGCCGACCGCGTCTATGGCCTCAAACACTCCGGCGCGATGACGAAGGAAAATCTGGGTCCGATCCTCGATGCCCTGCCCCACGGCCTGAGTGAGATCTACATGCACCCCGCGACCGGGCCC
>Ga0068853_100002129_pt1 | contig 14734 bp, 12 predicted proteins | sample KBSCornC32_FD_65655 | JGI IMG/M metagenome (GOLD analysis project Ga0068853, IMG submission 65655) | Corn rhizosphere microbial communities from Kellogg Biological Station, Michigan, USA - KBS Corn C3-2 | ecosystem: Host-associated > Plants > Roots > Rhizosphere > Soil ...
GGAAACGGCCTTTCGGACGGCATTCTCGGAGATACATCGGCCAACAAACTCCAGCCCGGCCGGCGCAGCCAATACAACGTCGGGCTGCAACAGGGTATTGGTAAATACATCGTCGCCGACATCGATTATTTTAATAAGTTCACACGCAACGCGTACGACTTCAGCGTATTGCTAAACACGCCGATCACGTTTCCGATCTCGTGGGACAAATCGAAGATCGACGGCGTCTCATTTCGTCTGAATTTGACCAATTACAAAGGCATCACCGCCTTCTTTAACGCGAGTCACTCCCGAGCGAGGTTTTTCCCGCCCGAAACCGGAGGCCTGTTCTTTAATTCCGACCTACCGGAAGGCGTGTTTCGTATAGATCACGATCAGGCCTTTCAACAAACCACACAGGTACAATACGATTTTGAGCAATTTAAGGCTTTTCGCAAATTCCAGCCTTTTGTTGCCTTCACGTGGCGGTATGACAGTGGCGTTGTATCGGGCGCGGTGCCTGATTACGCAACGGCTTTGACATTCAGCGGTGACGAGCAGCAGCAAATCGGTCTGTTCTGCGGCGATGTTTTTGCAACCCTCGATAATCCCATCCGAACCTGTGATTCGCCCGACCGTGGGGCTTTGCGGTTACGCATTCCGGCCGATGGCACGGAAAACGACGACACTAACCCGCCTCGGATCGCGCCGCGTAACCTGTTTGACATCAGTTTCGGCAGTGATAATGTACTGCGAACCGACAAGGTCAAATTGTCAGCGCGGGTCAGTTTGTTGAACTTTACGAACAAGATCGCCCTATACAATTTTGAATCGACGTTTAGTGGAACGCATTTCGTTGCGCCTCGTTCATTTCAGGGACAGATCGGCATCACATTCTAACTCTATCGCATCGCGCGAGAAAACGGCCGGCGCCCGCGCCGGCCTTATTTGCGCCAATTCATGATCATGATTGGGACGCGCCGTTAAATCGCCTATAATTAATAAAAACTTTTTCAGGAGCGAACATATATTGATGAATAGCGAAACTCTCTCTTTCGAAACACCGAACGGAAACACGACTGCCTATGTTGCGATGCCCGATGACAAGAAAAACAAAGCTGTCATTGTGATTCAGGAATATTGGGGACTGAACGACCATATAAAAGACATCGCGAACCGCTACGCCGCCGAAGGATTCATTGCCGTCGCCCCCGACCTTTATAGCGGCCAGATCGCGACAAACCCTGCCGATGCGTCGAAGTTGATGCAGGCGTTAAAGCTTAACGACGGCTTGGCAACGATCAAGAATTCGATGGACAAAGCAACGGAAACCTACGGCGTTTCGCATTTCGGCATCACCGGGTTTTGTATGGGCGGAACGTACGCTCTGCGTGCGGCATGCGAACTCGAAGGTATCAGCGCCGCTGCTCCGTTTTACGGCGACATTCCCGAAGAGGATGTATTGAAAAAACTACAGACGCCGACAATTTTCGTTTCGGCTACGCAGGACGCTTGGATAAATCCCGAAAAAGTCGCAACGCTCGAGGACGCGACCGAGCGTTATGAGCTGCCGGTGACTTCGGTCAAATACGACGCCGACCACGCTTTTTTCAACAACACTCGGCCCGAAGTTTACAACGAAACCGCCGCCCGTGACGCATGGGCTCTAATTATCGGGTTTTTTAACGACAAGCTATGAATGTTTCGCTTTTTCAGATAAGCAGGTCAGAGAGCTCTTTTATATCGGGAAGCGCCGTTCTTGCTCCCACCGCACGGCATTTCAGAGCCGCGACTGCATTTGCCATTCGCGCCGCATTCTCAACCGACTCACCTTTTAACAAACCGTAGATCAGCCCTACGCGGAACGCATCGCCCGCTCCGGTCGTGTCTTTGCAGCCGCCCGGAACGGGAAAACCCGGTGTTTCGATAAATGTATCACCGCAGAGCAGTAACGAGCCTGATTCGCCAAGCGTCACGCCGACAATTTCGCACCCGTATCGAGATCGCAGCTCGGTCAACGCCATTCTTCTATCGACAATACCAAGCAGTTTCACCGGAAACTCGGACGACATTATCAGCATATCGGCAAGCGGCAGCAGCTTTTCGATCCTGTCGAAAACGTTGTCGATATCCGACGAAACGATCACGCCGTCTGCCTTTGCCCGTTTTGCCATCGCAATACAAGCCTGAACGTCGTGCGGCGTGAAATGAAAAACTTTTGCTTGTGAAACGGCTTTGAGCGGAGCCTCCTTTTCGGTAAACGAAAGCTTTTTATCGCGCTGCCAGATGACTGTTCGCTCGCCGTTTCGTTCGTCGATGACGATAAATGCGATCTGCGTTTTTGCCCCTTCGATCTGTTCGGCATAAGTTAGATCGACGCCCTTGTCACTAAGCGTCTTCATTCCAAAATCGCCTGCCGCATCCGTGCCAAATCGGCCAACATAACATGTCTTTAACCCCAGCCGCTGCAGGCCGGCCATAGTCGTCGCGACCTCGCCGCCGGCGGCTTGGGTGTATTCTGTTAGCTCGACCTTGGAATTAAACGCCGGATAATGCGGCACCTGAATTAAATAATCGACCGCGTTTGTACCGAACCCGACAACGTCGAATTTGCGGTCCGCAGGTACATGAAAGGGGAATTGCATTCTAAAATTTACTCTGCGAAAATTTTTCTACGATCATTTCTTGCCAACCGTTTTGATAAAAGTTAGATTGGTTAGCATAAAATATTCACTACCTTGCGTGTAAGTGATTTGCAATTAAATTTATAAGATTTTTGGAGAAAAGAAAAAATGCCTACTGCGATTTGCCCGGAATGTGATGAAGAAGTTTATGTGGATGCCGAATCTGAACAAGGAGACGTAGTGACATGTGACGAATGCGGCACCCATCTTGTTGTAGTCGGCCTCGACCCTATCGAACTTGATGTACGCGAAGACCCCGAATCGGACGACACGCACGAGGATGAAGATTTCGAATCGTACGATTACGAAGACGATAGGTATTAGTCAGACTTCATTTGTTATGTTCTCGCACCCTCTCTTATCAAGATCAAAGTGAATTTTGGTGTTGCGCATTCGATCTTTCTAATTACACAGCCCCGTTAACCTCCCACAAAAGTAGAATTATTTAACGTTTTTGTAACATTTCGTTCATATCCAATTAAGTTCCGCTTCATAGAATTTTCCTAAACGGAATACAATTAATAAAACGTTATGGTGCAAAACATTTTGATCATTGAGGACGATGCGGACATTGCCGAGGGGTTGCATTACAACCTGAAACGCGAAGGTTTTCGGACGACGATCGCCGAATCGGGCGAAAAGGGTTTGCGGCTGGCGCTCGACGAACGCAGCACGCCGTCGCTTATCATCCTGGATCTGATGCTGCCCGGAATGAGCGGTATGGAGCTTTGCCGCCGCCTTAGACGCGAACCTCTCACGGAAGATACGCCGGTTATCATGCTCACGGCAAAAGCTGCTGAATCGGACAAGATCACCGGCCTCGACACCGGCGCGGACGATTACATAATCAAACCGTTCTCGGTAAAGGAAGTTATTGCCCGCGTCCGCGCGGTTTTGCGAAGGTCCGAAAAAGAAACGGCGCCTAAATATGAAGACGCGCGCCTGACGGTCGATTTTGCGGATATGCGTGTCATCTGCGAAGGCAATGACGTAAAGCTTACGCGAAAAGAATTTGCACTGCTTTCACATCTCATCAAAAACACAGGACGGGTCGCTACGCGTCAGCAGCTCCTGGATAACGTTTGGGGTTACAGCTATTTTGGCGACACGCGAACCCTTGATGTTCACATCCGCCGGCTCAGGCAAAAAATGGGCGACTGCGGCAATTCCATTGAGACGGTCGTTGGTGTAGGCTATCGTTTTATCGGGGTTAAATGACTGCAACTGATCCGGCGACAATTTCACCAATGCGGTCCGAGAAAGTTCTGCACAAGATAGTCGAAACGTCGCGCGCGGGCGTGATCGTTGTCGGGCGCGACACGCGAATATCCGTTGCCAATGCCGCAGCGCAGATAGCTTTTTCGCGACAGGGCGAACCGATCGAGAACAAACGGCTTAGCGAAGTTATCCGCGATCTGTCCCTGCATGAGGCCTATCAAAGAGCGCTAACCGAGGGCGTTTCGACCGACCTTAGACTCGATTATACCGCAGGCCACCGTTCAAAATATGACGTTCACGTGTCGCCTATTGAGCTGGACGAAACCGTCGGAGCAATCGGGTTTTTCTACGACACGACCCGTATAGAACGGCTCGAAACCGTCCGGCAGGAATTTCTCTCAAATATATCCCACGAATTACGCACGCCGCTTACAGCGATCATCACATTTGTCGAAACGCTCGAGGACGGAGGCATCGATGACGACGAGAACAAGATGCATTTTCTCAGCGTCATACGCCGCAACGCAGAGCGGATGCACAGCCTGATCGCAGACATTCTTGAGTTGTCGATGATCGAATCGGGGAACGTTTCGGTCAATATCCGTGATATTAAACCCGCGCACATCGTTAACGAGGTTTTCTCAAGCCTTGCGTCCAAGGCCGAGGGCCGCGAGGTCAGTCTTATCAATCAGATACCGGACAACGCTGTGATATTTGCCGATTCCGTCCGCTTCGAACAGATGATAACCAACCTGGTTGACAACGCGATCAAATTCAATCGTCGCGGCGGCACGGTAACTGTTGCTTACGAACAGCGCGGCCAAAAAGATGTTGTCTCGGTCAAGGATACCGGCGAGGGAATAATGCCCGACCACCTGCTGCGCATATTCGAAAGATTTTACAGAACGGACCGTGCGCGCTCACGCGATCTCGGCGGCACGGGGCTCGGCCTTGCTATAGTAAAACACCTGGCAAAACTTCACGGCGGCGAAGCTCTTGTCGAGTCGGAAATGACTCGAGGCACGACGTTTTTCATCGAATTTCCAACGCGATAGATTTCTCAAAATCAGCACAAAAATTAATTTCCAATGCCTGCCGGAGTATGGTAGAATACAGACATAATAACGTTCATTTCGAAGACGTAAACGAGTAAGTGCGGTTTGTTCCTCATTCGATGTTCCCACGGATCCGGCAAGGAGACGGGCGTTTATGGAACTTAGTATCGGACAAAAGGTTGCGTATCCAAACCAAGGTGTCTGTACCGTCGAAGAAGTTGTAAACAAAGACATCTGCGGCGACTGTGTACCGTTCTATTCACTCAGAATTCTCAACGACAATTCACTGATTTTTGTGCCGGTCGAGAACGCCGAAAGCGTCGGCATTCGCCCGATCATCAGTTCGCGACAGGCCAAACGCCTGATACAGGACCTCAAAGAGGATTTTGAAATAATTTCCTGCGACTGGAAGATACGCTCACGCGAATTTACCGAAAAACTCCAGTCTGGGAACGTCTTTGCCGCAGCCGATGTCTTGAAAAAACTGACATTTCTCAGCCACGAAAAAAAACTTTCCTTCCGCGAACAAACGCTGCTCGAAAAAGCTAAATTCCTGATAGTGTCCGAGATAGCTACGGCCGACCTTCTCGAAGCCGACACGCTCGCTCCGCGGATAGCACAGCTTGTCGAAGCAGCCTGCACTAAACACCTCGGCACCCAACCGCGCGTTATGGCAGTAAGTGTTTAATGTTTAGGTTGCAGATGCTTCATAATATTCATTCTCTGCGTGCTCAACGGCCACAGAGCACGCAGACGTAACTAATATCATTTTGCGGCCGTTGATTTTCCTTCGCGGCCCGTTGCTTCTTTTTCATTTTTCAACAGTCGTTCCTTTCGTTCAATTCCCCAGCGATAGCCGCTTAATTTGCCATCCGATGCGATAACGCGATGGCAGGGATTAACGAGCGCTACAGGGTTTGTCGCGCAAGCGCGGGCAACGGCGCGGACCGATTTCGGGTTGCCAAGCTTTTCAGCGATCTCACCGTATGAACGTGTTTCGCCGTATGGTATCTTGCGAAGCTCAGACCACACGCGCATTTGGAACGCGCTTGCACGCAGGTCCAGCGGGAGCGTGAGGATCGTCTTTTCGCCCTCAAGGCTGCGCAAGATCGCATTGACGGCGTCCTTTAACAATGCGTCGTTGGCCTTTATATCCGCCGCAAAAAATTCGTTTTCGAGCTCGTTTTTTAACGAATCAGTGTCGTCGCCAAAACTAACCGAGCAAATTCCCTTGTCGGTCGCCGCGACCATCAATTTTCCCAACGGCGAGTCCGTGATAGTGTAGTTGATTGTCATACCTTTTCCGCCTTTTTTATATGTCGCCGGCGTCATTCCCAGACGCTCGGCCGCATTTTCATACAGCGAACGGCTCGAGCCAAATCCGCTTTCGTACAACGATGTCGTAACATCCGTTTCTCTGACATTTCTCTTAAAATTTTCGATCCGCATCATATCCGTTACCTCTTTTGGTGAAAGGCCCAATACGGCCTTAAATGTTTTTTGTAAATGGCCGGCGCTTACATTCAACCGGCCGCTGAGTTCGTCAACCGTTGGCACTTCCATTTCGTCCGACTGCAAAATTTCGAACGCTTTTTTGATAAGTGAAGCCGCCGCGCCCGGAAAATATTCATTTTTCGGCTTGCAGCGAAGACACGCGCGAAACCCAGCTTTTTCTGCATCGATCGAAGTCGCAAAAAACGAAACATTTTCCCGTTTGGCAGTTTTTGACGAACAAGACGGCCGGCAAAAAATCCCCGTCGTCTGAACACCGAAATAAAATATCCCGTCAAATTCCGAATTTTTTGTCTCGACCGCGTGCCACCTCCAGTCGATCGATTTACTTTGTTTTGATAATTGCTCCCTCATCATGATTACGAGTTTATATGCTTCAGCCTTCGCGTTCTATCCGAAATCGGTTCTGCAATTTTTTATTTCTGATCCCAGTTAGAAATATTGAACAATTTGAGCGCGGCGAACATTTCGAAGAGCCAAATAAAGCGAACAAACTGAAAGCTTTAACCTTTCTGAACCCTCAAAACATTGAACGTCCGAAGAGCAGCCGACCCTCGCAAAATTGCCCGTTTCACCCATATTTGGTATCTTTGTAGATTGTACGTTTACTTAATATAGTTATAAACAGGACTTATAGAATGGCAACTGCAGCAGAGAAATTTAGTAAAAAATCAGTTAGTACAAAAAACGGCAAAACGGTCGTCGCCGAAAAGGCACAGACGACCGAGGCCGACGGATTTAATCCCGACGATAAAACTCAAAAAACCGCCAAGGCGGAAACTCCGGCGGCTGTAAATCCGGCTGCTGCTAAATCGGCTGACCGACGCGGATTGGACGAAAAAACACTTATCGGCATTTACCGCACTATGTATATGTCGCGGCGAATCGACGACAAAGAGATCCAGCTCAAAGGCCAGAACAAGATCTACTTTCAGATATCCGGTGCCGGTCACGAAGCCATCCTTGTCAGCGCTGCGCTTGCCATGAAACCAGGTTACGACTGGTTTTTTCCGTACTATCGCGACCGCGCTTTGATGCTCGGTTTGGGAATGACCGCGCAGGAAATGCTATGGTCGTCCGTTGGTGCCGAGGCCGACCCAAATTCGCACGGCCGCCAGATGCCGTCGCATTGGGGAAGCGTCAAATTAAATGTTCCGTCTCAATCATCCTGCACCGGCTCTCAAGCCCTGCACGCCGTCGGCGCCGCTGAAGCAAGTTACCGTGCATCTATCTCGGAAGAACTGAGAGAAAAGGTCAAAGGATTTAAGGGCGACGAGGTCGTCTATATGTCCATCGGCGACGGTACGACCAGCGAAGGCGAGGTTTGGGAAGCTCTCAACACTGCCTCTAATCTTAAGCTGCCCCTAATTTTCCTTGTCGAGGACAACGGTTACGCTATCTCGGTTCCAGTCGAAGTAAACACTGCCGGCGGCGATATTTCCAAGCTGGTATCAGGGTTTCCTGACCTTTACATTCAGAATTGCGACGGCACTGACCCGCTCGAATCGTACGAGACATTTCAACGCGCCGTCGCCTATTGCCGCGAACGCAAAGGTCCGGCGTTCATTCATGCAAAGGTCATTCGCCCGTATTCGCATTCGCTGTCGGACGACGAAAAGCTCTATCGTCCCGAAGAAGAGCGTCAGGCCGAGGCCGCCATAGACCCGATCAAAAAATACGCCGAATTCCTGATGACCACTGGTATTGCTTCATCCGAAGACCTCGAAGCTCTTCGCAGGGAAATCGACGCAGAGGTAAACAAAGCCGCAGACATTGCCATCGAAACACCTCAGCCCGATCCTAAATCCGCTTTCCGCAACGTCTATTCCGAAGATGTGGATCCGACGTCTGCGGAATTTGATACCGAAGAGGGTGCTGAGCTTTCCGGCAATCCCGGCACGATGGTCGATCTAATAAACCGTTGCCTGCACGAAGAAATGGAACGAGATGAAGCGATCATCGTCTTTGGCGAAGATGTTGCGGACGCGTCGCGCGAACAGTATTTAGAACGCGTAAAGGGTAAAGGCGGCGTGTTCAAGGTCACGGCAAATCTTCAAAGAAAATTCGGTTCGGCACGCGTGTTCAATTCGCCGCTCGCCGAGGCTAATATCGTCGGCCGTGCAGTTGGGTTGTCGCTCAGAGGATTAAAACCGGTCGTCGAGATCCAGTTTTTCGATTATATTTTTCCCGCAATGCACCAGATCCGCAATGAGGTGTCGGTCATGCGGTGGCGTTCGGACGGCGATTTCAAATGCCCGATGGTCATTCGCGTTCCGGTGGGCGGTTATCTAAAAGGCGGCGCGGTTTACCACTCGCAATCGGGCACAACGCTTTTTTCGCATACGCCGGGTTTACGTATTGCATACCCCTCAACCGCTTTGGACGCCAACGGTTTGCTTCGCACCTCCATTCGCTGTGACGACCCGGTGCTGTTCCTCGAACACAAACACCTTTACCGTCAGGTTTACAACAAATCGCAATACCCGTCAAAGGATTTCCTGATCCCGTTCGGCAAGGCGAGAAAGGTCCGCGAAGGCAACGACGTAACGATAGTAACTTTTGGCGCGCTGGTCGAGCGTTCGAATCAGGCTGCAAAACGGTTCGAACAGCAAGGTGTCACAATCGATCTTATCGACCTGCGGACGCTCGTTCCATACGATTGGGAAGCGATCGCCGAATCCGTAAAGAAAACCTCTCGCGCTATCGTCGTACACGAGGATTCCCTGTCCTGGGGTTACGGCGCCGAGATCGCCGCGCGCATCTCCGACGAGCTATTCGAATACCTCGACGCACCCGTCCGCCGCGTCGGCGCAACAGACACCTTTGTCGCGTACGCTCCGCAGCTCGAAGACTTTATCCTGCCTCAGTCCGGCGATGTCGAAAAAGCCGTGCGGGAATTGATGAAATATTAAAGAAAATTAACCGCAGATAGACGCAGATAAACACCGATAGAGAAATGACTGAGAGCGAACTGAACGCACTCTCCGAGAGAGTAATCGGAAGTGCATTACCGTAGGCAACAAACTAGGTTCTGGTTTTCTCGAAAAAGTTTATGAAAATGCTCTTGCCCACGAGTTAAGAAAAGCGGGTTTATTTAAGGGTTGAGATTCAAAAACCGATACCTGTTTTTTATGACGATGTTATCGTGGGCGACTATTTCGCCGATCTGGTCGTCAACGGTGTTTTGGTTATTGAGCTAAAAACCGTTAGAGCTTTCGATGACATCCACAAAGCTCAGTGTATAAATTATCTCAAGGCTACAAAACTACGGTTATGTTTGTTGATTAATTTCGGCCGACCCGGAGTCGAAGTTAAGCGTATCTTTCAATCGGAATATTTAAATTCGGTTTCCTTGTGATCTGCGTTTATCTGTGTCTATCTGCGGTTAATTCATTTACTTTATATACGCCAGTAGCTAGTCTTTCAGCAAATTTTTCATCCACAAGCTGATGATTTGCCCTTCCGGATTCCCAGCGTGGAAATCCGAATGTCCGCGACATGTCGCCGAGCAACGTCAAGCCGCACATTTGCAAATAACAGCGGGCGAGTTTACGAACGGCCTCGTCTCGGGGAATTTTTACGGCCATTTCTTCGGGAAAACGTGCCTCGGCAAGCGTCCAGATGTATGTAAATTTTGGGACGTAAAGAACCTCCTGCGGCACGACTTTCAGTTTTCGCTGAAGTTCGTCTATCGCCCGCGTCAGATCCTTCTTTTCCTTGATTCCTGCTTCGGCGCGAAGATCGCTCGTGGCCATTTCCCACTCTTTGCGAAGCACTTTTAGCACCTTGCGGGCGTCGGCAGAAAGCTCATCTTTTTCAGCTTTTTTTGAAACTCCCCAAATTGAATTAAAGACAGGAACCATTCGCGGAGCCAGAAACATCGAATTGCCTTTCACCAATTTTGCATAATAGACTTTTCCACGATGAACGACTTCGTCTTTGAGAACCCACGCGCGGCTAGCTTCGTAATCCTTCTGAACGTTCCGCGGCATGTGAGCATCGCGGCGGCCGCAAACGGCAATGTAAAGGGACGGTAGATTTTTTCGCGAATCTGTCAGGCCAAGACAAAAGCCCAAGTCGTTCACCATCGCCTCGACATCCGCGGCAGAATCAATCTTTAGAGAATCCTCACGCCGCCATTTTTTGTCGCGATATTGTTCGATCTCTTCGGGAAGTGTGTTCATAACGATTGCCGCGTTGTCTGCAGAAGCCCGCACTAAGTAAGGGCGAAACTTTCGACGTTCACATTTCGCCATTGCTTACCCCCGGGCTTTCTCCGCTTTAAATACCCGGGTTGCAAACAAAAGACAAGCGCTAAAAATCTCGCTTGTCTTCGTAGAATATCGCCGGAATTAAAATGCCAATCTTAAATCCGCATTCCGCAATCCCAAATCCGCAATTTTTGAATGTTCCCGTCACGCGGGAACTAAGCTTAGGCTTTATCAGCCCTCGACTTCGGCGAACTTGCTGGTCGCCGATTCTTCCGCTGCTCTTATCTTAACGAGATTTTGACTCTCGACGTCGTTGAGCATCTCATCCTTAAAATCCGGATTCGGTTTATACCAAGCCTGCGCGGTGAAATATTTTTGCAATGCTGCGTCTTTAAATATGCGTCCATGCCGAGCGTATATCTCGTTTCGCAAGACCCGAAGGTCCTCGGCAAACATATCGCCAAGCGCATCGTCACTCATAAGGTCGGTCGAGAGTTTTTCCCGCATTTTCGCTTCGTACGCCGCGAGCAGATCGACGTTTTGCTGCTCGATCTTGTTTAGCTTGACGGTGGCCTGGTTTTTTGCGGGCTTGTACCAATCCTGCCATTCGAAATACTGTCTGATACCCGGTGCGTCAAACTTTTTGCCATGCCGTGCCCAGAATTCCTCACGAAGAATCCGCAGTTCCAAAATGGACAACCCGGCAAGCTTGTCCTCGGTCAGCAGCGCATTCTGGAAATTTTCCATATCGCCGATCGAGATCGCGGTGTGACGGCCCTTGTCCTTTTCCCCGATCAGTTTTTCGATGTTCTTGCGTTCGGTCGCGGTCAGTACGGTGCCCGAGTAGGCAGGATCGGCTTTGTACCAATAACGGTCGTCGAAATATTTCTGCAGCCATTCCTCAGTCGGAAATGTCTTGCCGTGTATCGCCTCGATCTCGGCGATCAGTATGGTCAATTCGGCTCCGGTGTATTCGCGCAGGTTCTCGTCCGTTATCAGCTTGTTTTGCCAAACACGCATATCGCCGGGTTCGATGGTCGGATGCTTGTCGGCCTCGGTCAACCGGATAAAATCCAGATTTGTCCGTTCCATCCTGGAAAGTACGGCGTTTGTAAAATTCTTGTTCGCCTTATACCACGTCTGCTTGCCCAGGTATTCCTGTATCGAGCGTTCCTTAAAAATGCGTCCGCGCTTGCCAAAGATAACGCCGCGAAGCAGTGCAAAATCGTCAACCGCGTCTTCTTTCAGATTTGCGATCCGCGCCTTTGTCAGCCGCGCTTTTGCAAAGTCGAATTTGTCGAAATTATTTTTGTTAAATTCCTTCCAGCGTTGATTGCGATAGGCAATATCATCCTGAGCCGCGACAACTGCTGCAAGGAGCGGAACAAACAGCAAGAGGATAAAAATTTTCTTTTTCATCTCACACCTCGGTGTATTACGATTGCGCCCGTGAGAGGGCGGGCCCAACTTCTACGATCTCGTAACTGGTCGTGATTTTTGCGGTCGGCCGCACGGTTGCAGCGACAGAACAATATTTTGTATCGGAAAGCTCTATCGCGTCCGCGACGGCCTTTTCCGAAACGCTACGCCCGTGCACGATATGGTGAATGTGAAACGCGGTGAAGGCTCGCGGATAATCCTCGCGGCGCTCGCCTGTTATCTCGACGCGATAGCTTGATACATCCTGACGTTTTTTCTCGAGTATCGAGATAACGTCGGCAGCCGTGCAGGCCGCGACCGACACAAGCAGCATCTCCAACGGTGACGAGGCTGCCCGTCTATCTCCATTAGTGTCAATAGTTACCGCATGGCCGCTTGGCGGCGTGCCGATAAAAAACTCGTCACCCGCATACTGTACAGTCGCTTTATATGTGCTTGAGGCCATCAAAATTTTCCCTTTTTAGAACGAAATTACCAGGCAGATTTTGCCGAATGATATCATATATTTAAGGTCGTCAAGGCATCTTTTTTCGGCAAACAACGTTTGGCATAAAAAATGCTTCAAAGTGCGCAGGCGGTGGCGTGTCGCCTACCCTTTAAAAGGAGAAATGAAATGAGCAGGATTTGGAATATCGTATCGATCTGTTTCGTCATCGGCGTTGTGTTTTTTGGTCTTTCGGGTCAGGCAGATGCCCAGCGGCGAAACGAGCGCGAAATTCGCGACACGGTTCGCAGCCTCAATTCAAAGATCGACGATTTCGCCTACGGCCTTAACTATCAGTTAAAGAGCAGTTCGGCCGATCAGCAGGAGGCCGGTGACGCGGCACGCGACGTCCGCGACCTTCAGGACAAGGTTCACTCGTTCCAGAGCAATCTGGACTCGCATCGCGAAAACCGCGACGATGTTTCCGAGATCATCTTTTCCGCAAAAAATATTGATGGATTTCTCATTTCAAACCCGCAAAACGGCCAGATCGACAACGACTGGCAGTCGGTAAAAAGCCTTATCGACCGGCTTGCGGCGAGCTACAGCATCGTCGCCGATTGGGACAACTCAGGCGGCTCCCGAAATGCCGACCGAAACGTGGGTAATTACCCGTCCCCAAGCTATCCGACGACAAGTCAGCCGGGTTCCTACGCAGACAGCGGTCTGTCCGGCACATACCGGCTCGACGCCTCGCAAAGTGAGAATGCGGACCAGATAATTGCCGATACCGGCGTCGCTGACGCTCAGCGTCAGGATCTGAAAGGAAAGCTCGAAGCACCAGAGCAGCTTACGATCGACGTTCGCGGGAGCCAGGTCACACTCTCGTCGTCGAACTCGAGCGCTGTCACATTTAATGCCGACGGCCGCGAGATAAGCGATCGCGATTCACAAGGACGCAACATACGCGTCCGCTCAACGCTTCGCGGAGATCAGCTAACGATCTCGAGTGTCGGAGGCGATAGCGATTATACTGTGACCTTCGCGCCGCAAGACAACGGCCGAACATTGAAAGTTACACGCCGCATTACGACGCCGTATCTTAACCAAACCGTATTTGCCGACAGCATTTACACCAGGACGGACGCTGTTGCACGGGTTGACCAAAGCCAAAATCCGAACAACAGCTATCCTGACAATAACAGCGGCGGCTATTCGAGCAGCGACCCGAACGACCGAAACACCCCTTACGGCAATGCTCCGGCCACCGGGACCAGCAGGACCGGGGAATTTATCGTTCCTAACGGCACGATCATTACCGGAACGCTCGAAAATCTGATCGATACCAAGGTGTCACAGAACAACGACCGTTTCAAGATGACCGTTCAATCGCCGCTCGATTTTCGCGGCGCGGTTGTCGAAGGATATATTTCCGGCGTTGGCCGATCCGGCAGGGTTTCGGGCAGCTCGAACATCACGTTCAATTTTGAAACCATTACTCTTCGCGACGGACGGCGTTACGATTTTGGAGGCTATCTGCAATCGATAAAAGACCAGAATGGCAAAACCGTCAAGGTTGATACCGAGGGAACTGCTAAAGGCGATAGCCAAACCAAGGAAACCGTTAAACGGGGCGGCATAGGAGCAGGAGCCGGGGCAATTCTCGGTGCGATCATCGGTGGCGGGAAGGGTGCCGCGATAGGCGCGATCATCGGCGGCAGCGCCGGTGCCGGTTCAGTCATCGCCCAGGGCCGCGACGACGTTCAGCTTATGCCCGGTTCGACGATCACGGTCCAGGCATCGTCACCAGTTCGGAACAACCAACGTACCAGTGAAAACTAGCCTGAATTTTACTGTTTTAGACGATAGGATCAACCGCGAAATTTTTCGTCAAATTTCGCGGTTATTGTTTTTATGCCGTTAAGCCGCTAAAATCATTCAAATCTCTATTCCGATTAAAAATGAATAAAGCCTTTGTTTTCATATTGCTGATGTTGGCGCTTTATATCTCTGCCGCGTTTGCGCAGGTCCCGGCCGATGTTGCGATTCAGATCGTAAAAGCCGAGGACGCAAGAAACTATGACAAATCGCTTGAAGACCTGATGTTGAATCCGGACGAGCAGGTCCGTGAACGGGCGGCGCTGGCAGCGGGACGTATCGGCAGCGAAGCGGCAATCCCCGCACTGACTTCCGTTTTGCAAAAGGATAAGT
>Ga0068853_100002134_pt1 | contig 14717 bp, 12 predicted proteins | sample KBSCornC32_FD_65655 | JGI IMG/M metagenome (GOLD analysis project Ga0068853, IMG submission 65655) | Corn rhizosphere microbial communities from Kellogg Biological Station, Michigan, USA - KBS Corn C3-2 | ecosystem: Host-associated > Plants > Roots > Rhizosphere > Soil ...
TCGCCAGGAGCTCCGGCTTCTTGTATTCGGGGTGTCGGAGCTGATCACGCCGCTCGCGGACCTCTGCGTTTTCGGCGAGGACTCGGTACATGGTCCGCTCCGAGCACAGGTAGCGCCCCTCGTCGAGCAGCCTCGCGTGCACCTCCCCTGGCGCGAGGTCAACGAAGCGCGGCTCATGCAGGACCGGAGCACGTCCCGGCGCTCGCTGGCCGACAGGGCGCGCGCCGGCGTCGGTCGAGCGGCCGGGGTCTCGGCTTCGAGGTGCCGGTAGTACGTGGCCCTCGGCAGAGCCAGCGCAGCACACAGGTGCGCGACGCCGAGGCGCGGACCGTGAAGAGCGACGGTCTCCATCAGGAGTCCTCGCTCGGGAACGGTCGCCCCAGCAATGCGGCCACTTTTTTTTGGATCTCGGCGATGGCCTCGGCGCGCTCCGCGCGCTTGGCCAACCTCGCGTTCTCGCGCTCGAGCTCGGCGATGCGCTTGTCCCGCGCGTCCGGCACGGATGCCTGCGGTCCTCGCTTCTTCGCGGTCACCCCCGGCGCCAGCTCGCCGCGGTCACGCGCGGCTCGCCAGGTCGTCAGGTGCGAGGAGTACAGCCCCTCTCTTCGTAGCAACGCCCCGACCTCGCCCGGCGCCTTGCAGGCGTCGGCCTCCTTCACGATCCTCCGCTTGAATTCGACGGTGAACCGGCGCCGTCGGGCCTTCTCGCTCACTTCGGTCTCCTCCCTGAGGGAGGCTATCGCTGATGCGGTCATCCTGGTGAGATCCCTGCTCGCCCTGCTCACTAAACTCCGGTGCGGCGGTTGTCTCACTCACGTTGGCAGAGAGGGGGTCGGGATTCTCCGGATATGAGCACGATGTGAGTAGGGGCGCGGGGCGCAGGGTTGCTCGCAGGCAGACGTGACGCGCGCTCGCGTCTGGCGGCGTCCGCACCCGGCGCACTGGACGTTGTCGACGGCCATGTCGCGATTATCGCCCTCGACCGAAATGCCGTCGTCCTGACCAGCCATCCCGAAGACGTCGCTCGCTGGGGGGCCGAAAGAGAACATCGTGGCTTGCCCAATGACGGCCTCCACCGGCACCCACATCCCGCCGTTCGATAATTCGAGTCGCAGGTTCCGCCTACTTCGGTCGTCATGCCATCACTTGGGGAGGACGAGTTGCCCGAGCGCCTCGTCGCGGCCGGTGTGGGCGAACGCGCGCGACTACCGCTGAAACCCGCCCGTCGTGCCACCGGCCCCGCCCGCACCGGATGCACCGCCATTTCCCGACGTGCCACTCGCGCCAGATGTCGCGCCGCCGCCGCCCGCGCCACCCGCCCCGGGCGGCGGGATGGTTCGGCCCGGGATTCCGCTCGGGTTCGCCGACGCGGCCGCCACGAACACCGGATATCCGACACCCAGCGACTGAACCTGAGTGGGGGCCTCCATCTGGTACGTGCCGTGCGGAATGGCGCCGTGATTGGCGTCGAAGGTGAACCGTGAGATCATGGCGGTCGCATTGCTGATCGCGAACAGCTCGCCCCACGGCGCGAACGCGACTCCGACCGGCAGGTTCAATCCATTGCCTTCGATCTTCCCGGTCGCGGTGAGGTTCCCGTCGGCGTCGAGCGCGAAGCGCTGAACGCTCATGCCCCGGGCGCTGGCGACGCCGCCGTTCGCCACGAACAGCTCGCTGCCCCAGGGCGCAATGACCATGGCGTGGGGGTTGTCGAGGCCGGGACCAGCGTACGTTCCGAGCGGCGTCACGGTGGTGCGGTCGGCCGAAACGCGGAAGTGCAGGATCTTCTTCTGGTCCTCGCATTGCGTGACGTAGACGCTGCGGTCGACGGGGTTCCACAGCAGGCCGCGGTTCGCGCCGATGAGCCCGGCGCTGACGGTGCCCACGGCGGTCGCGTTCCCGAGAGCATCGAATGCCAGCCGCGTGATGGCCTCTGGTTCCGTGGTGCAGGCGCGGTAGGCGGACGCGAGGACCCACAGCTCGCCGTCGACGAAGGTCATGTTCGCGATGAACGGCGAGCCGCTGGCAAGCGGTGCGATCGGCGTCGCCGCGCCCAGCGGGTCCCGGAACCGCAAGATGTCGCCCGTCTGCGTGTACTCGCCGACCAGCAAGTCACCGTTCGGCGCCAGCGCCACGATCGATGAGCTGGGAGCCGCGGGGATGGTCGCGGTCAGCACCGGATCGGTCGTCGGCGTGACGTTGTACCGATAGACCACGCCGTTCGAGCTGTCGGCCACGAAGAGCGTGGCTGTTTGCTCGCCACCGCCCGCGCCGCCACCGACGCCCGCCCCGGAACCGGCGGCTCCCGTCGATCCGGCGGCTCCCGCGGAACCGGCGGCGCCCGTCGATCCGGCTGGTCCGCCTCTGCCTGCGGCTGCGACGGCGCCAGCGCCGGCCCCTCCCGCGCCGCTCTTCTTGCCGCCTCCACCGCCGCAGCCGGCGAGCGCTAACAGAGGCAAAAGCATCGAAGGCACGACGAGATGCGGCGAGAACGAACGGGCCCTGGCGACAGGAAAGTTGAGCATCGGCTACCTATAACGCACTTCCAGTTTCCGAGGGTCAAAGGAGGTCGGAGACTGGGGACGGAGGGGATCGGCGACCACCGCCCAGGCGGGGTGGGATCGTCCCATGGCACCCGCCGCCCACGCTCTCGCGCCTCGGCGCGCCGAGCTGTGGGGTTCCCGGCGGTGGTCGACCTGGTGGAGGCGTCGCTCTTGCTCGCCGCCCGACCGCGCCTGCACCTACATACCTGGCGCTCGTGCGTGTCCAGCGCGGCGGCGAGGCGGACCTGAGCGCCGCGTTGCTCCCCGCGGCCCCCTCGAACTCGCCCGCGAGACCATGACCTGCGATCCCCACCGCGACACCAGATGGCAACCGTCGCACACGCCGGCGACGGCAACTGCACCCCGATGGTGGTCTTCGATGAAGGGGACACCGAGGCGGAGAGGAGGGCGAGCGCCGCGTTCGGGGCTGTGGCAGCCGAGGCAAAGAGTCCGCCGGTGCTCACGAACGTCACGCTGAACGTCGCCGACCTGCATCGGCAGATCGGCCGGTGGCGCGAAGCCTATGAGCATTACCAGGCCGCCTCTGTGCTGCCCAAGCTGCAGCTCAGCGTATCGCTGCAGCTCCGGTTGGCCCGCTGAGTTGGCCATGACCAGCTGTCCGCCTCGCCGTTGCTACCCTACAACCGCCTCCAGCGGCACCCACATCCCGTTTCGATAATTCGAGTAGGGGGTCCCGCCTACTGGAACTATCGGGCTGCCGAGCTTGGCAGCCCGGTCCTGATCGTTCTCGGGCACAGGGCGAGATTGAAGGCGCCCGTGCCGCGATGGGAGCGCCCGCGCGACGTCTATCGGGGCATCGACGGATTCGCCCGAGGATCGACGTGCCGCATGCGCGAATACCCCGGCCCGCGGGTGCACTGGGACCAGTAGAGTCGACCCAGAAGGGGGCGGTCCAGACGCCGTCGAGTGGCGTTGCCACCTGGTTGCCACGGACGTCCTCCCCAAACGGAACTCAACGGAGCCAGTAGAACGGGACAGGGACCGCAATCCGCCGGAAGGCCTGCACGTCGGTGCCACATCTGGTTTTCCACTTCCCTCACAGGGGGCCGCCCGGCTAGGCGGTGAGGACGCCGCCCTTGCGGGTCACCTGCCACACATGGCCGTCGCGATCGGCGAAGGCACCCGCGTACCCCCAGGCATGGCTTGCAGCTTTCATGACGATCTTTGCTCCGGCATCCTTCGCCCGACGCATCAGCCTGTCGACCTCTGCATCGGTCGCCAGCCCTATCACGATCAGGCACTCGTGCGTACCGTGGGGAGCGCGCTTGCGTCCACCGATCACCCACCCGAAGCCGACCGAGGGAATCAACATCACGCGCAAGCCGACGCTGACCTCGAACTGCAGTGGTTCGGGAAGACCATCGGCGGCACGCTCGCCCACCGCCACGAACCCGAGGGCCGTATAGAAGGCATGCGACGCCAGACGACTCTTCGTCGGCAGACACACCGTTGCTCGGTCGAGCTTCACGACTTCCCCTTCACGTATCCCAGGGCCTCGGTGATCTGTCCCCCTCGCACGCGCATCAGGTTGACGCCGCGTACGGAGTCCTCTTCACGGTCGCCCCAGAAGAGGCGCCAACGAATGGTGGCCCGGTCGGCGGCAACGACCACGTCCTCCAGCTCGAAGCGCATGCCTGGCGTCGTCGCGATGGTGGTCCACAGGTTCACGCATGCGTCGCGGCCGACGTATCGAGCACCGTCGGGGGCGGGTGCCGTGTTCTCGATGACACAATCGGGCGACACGATCTCCGCCAGCGCGCCGGGCTCGTGCCGCTGGAAGACGTCGTTGAAGCGGCGAATGACCGCCGCCGTTTCCGTGTCGGGAGCAGGCGTCTTGGCGTAGCCGAGCGCCTCGACGATCTTGCCGTTCTCGACGCGCAACAGGGTGACGCCCCGGACCGAGGTTCCGTCACCGTATCGATAGCGCCAGCGATTGATGGCGCGATCGCCGAGGATCACCAGGTCCTCCTGCTCGAACATTCCGCCGGCATCCTTGACCATCGCCTGCCAGAAGTTGACGTTGTCGAGGTAGCCCTCGACCCGAAGGCCGTCCGGCGCAGGTTGCATCCCCTCCATCACGCAGCTGTCGCTGACGAGCTCCGGGATCAGAGACGGATCGCGCTCTTGAAAGGCCGTGATGAACCGCTGAACAACGTGTGATGTGTCGTTTTCCATGGTCTAGATGTAGAGCTTCGCTTCCGAGTAACCTTGACTCAGCGTCCGGAATTCTTTGCAGCCATGCGCGAAAGCGACACTTTGTCGGAAGTCCTCCGTACCGTGCGCCTGACGGGCGCGATCTTCTTGCGCGCCGAGTTTCGCAAGCCATGGGGCTTCCAGGCCCCTGCGGCCGGCGACGCGGCGGCGCTCCTCGCTCCTGGAACCGAGCGCATCGTGCCCTTCCATCTCGTCACCGAAGGTCGGGCCACCGTTCGCGTCGAGGGGTGTGAGCCGGTGCATCTCGATGCCGGTGAGATCGTCGTCTTGCCTCGCGGCGATGCGCACATCCTCGGGAACGGCGCTGCCGCCCAGCTCATCGACTCGTCCACCCTCCTGCCGGCGATCCTCGAGGGCTCGATGCTGTTCGAGCACGGCGGCGGCGGCGGGCCCGTCACGCGTTTCATCTGCGGGTACGTCGGCTGCGACCGGCAGGCCGAGCGGTCGTTTCTCGCGGGCCTCCCGCCGCTGTTCAAGGTCGCGGTCCCCGAAGACGGCTCCGCGGCGTGGATCGAGAGCGCCATTCGCCATCTCGTCGCGGAGAGCGAAGCGACGCGGCCCGGAAGTCGAGCGCTGCTCGGGAAGCTCGCCGAGGCCCTGTTCATCGAGACGTTGCGGCGCTACATGGCGCAGTTGCGTCGAGCGGACATCGGCTGGCTGGCCGCTGCGCGCGACCCAGCCGTCGGCCGGGCGCTGGCGTCGATTCATCGCGAGCCGACTCGCACCTGGACGGTCGCAGAGCTGGCCAAGCGCGCGGGCGCGTCGCGTACCGAGTTCGCGCGCCGCTTCGTCGCAGTGTTGGGTCAAACACCGCTCGCCTACCTTGCCAGCTGGCGAATCTCGCTGGGAGCGACGCGGCTCCGGTCGAGCGACGAGTCCGTCCTGGAGGTCGCGCTGGCAGTTGGCTACGAATCCGAAGCGGCGTTCAACCGCGCCTTCAAGCGAGAGGTCGGGTTGCCGCCGGCGCGATATCGGAGGCAGCAACGCGCGCGAGCGGCCTGAGCGCCGATGCCGGGCGGCTATGGCCCGGCGGACAACCCCACCTCGGTTCGCGACGTCACGAGCGTGGAGCTCGGCTGGTCCTGGGGCGATTCAGGGTGCGTGGTGACGCCGCTCGCCAGCTCGTAGATTTGTGCGGTCGTAGCCCGGTCAGCGGTCTGTTTCTGCTGCCTTCGAAGGCGGCCTCGCCGCGAGCTCAGGCCACGATCGACGTGATCAGGCCGCCGGCCAAAGAGGGCTCACCGAAGTCCATGACCGGACCGCCCCCCGAGGCCTTCACGCCCGCCGCGGTCAGCAACGTGTTGAGCATCTTGTTCAGCTTCACCCCTCCGGCGTCGACGAACTGCCCCGTCTTCAGGTATCCGCCGCCGGAGCCCACGATGACGAAGGGCTGGTTGTCGTGCCGGTGCCACCCCGTCGAGACCTGGTTGGTCCACACGGCGTAGCCCTGGTCGATGAGAGGGCCGCTCGGGGTGCTCACGTTCTTCAGCATGTCGCAGAGGGCGATGAACTCGGTGGCGTGGATGCGGTCGATCTGTCGGTTCAGCTCGAAGGCGTTGGGGATCGTCGCGCCGCCGGCGGCGTCGCTCATGTTCCGGTGCGAGATCATGTGGAACTGCGGGAGCTTCGTGCCGTCGATCACCCACTGATTGGAGTCGATGCGATCGCCGATCTTCAGGGTGCCGGTCAGGCTGTACCCGGAGGACACGGCGAATGCCAGCAGCGTGAGCTGGAGCCGCAGGACCTTCGGATGGTTGTTCATGTTCAGCACGTCCTTGTCGACGGCTGCCATGTCGGCCTGCGCCGCCGAGTCCAGCGTGATGGTGCTGACGGTCATCTCCACGTCGCGGACGGTGTCCAGGTCCTGCTGCAGGCGCTGGCGATCGTCGGCGCTCAGCGCCGGGCTGGCCATCAGCGCCCTGATCTGGGTCCGCAGCATGTCGTTGACGCTGGTGCGCCGGAGCGCCAGGGCCGACTGGGTTGCCGAGCCGGTCGAGACCAGTCCCATCATGCGCTGGTAGGCCTTGAGCGGGCTCTTCTCGGCTGCGCGAGGCTGCTTGGCACCCATGTAAGAAAGGAATCCAGCGTTGTCGTAGCCGGTTCCGTCGTCGGGCCGCCACCCGGCGCGCAGCGTGAGCGGATCCCGGCCCGTCGGATTGCGCTCGCGGGCGATCCGGTTGTCGATCGATTCACCGTTGGCGAGCGACGTGTTGCCGCTGCCCGAGATCTTGGCCGAGGTCAGACACATGTTGTCGCCCGACTGGTGATCGCAGCCGGCGCTGCCGACACGGAGACGTGGCCGCAGGGGCGACGAGACCGGCGGACGATGTCGTACTCGGTCATGGCTTCGGTGCGTCCCCCGAGATCGTTCCCAACTGCGCCGGCGTCTTCATCCGATCGAACCGCAGCCCCGCGCGAGCCAGGAGCGCAATCGCGTCGGGTCACGGTCCGCAGCTTCGCGCAGGTAGGCCTGTCTGATGGGCCAAAGGGCGCCCCGTGTCGGTGTCGATCAGGTACCGGTCGCGCAGTGCTGACGCCGCCGCGGTGCTCAGCGTCATGGGCGTCGAGAGCAGGTCCTCGAGAGTCCGGGGCTCGAAGGTCGCACGGTCGTGCAGGAGGCTCTGATAGGTTGCTGCGGCGCGCGCGAAGCTCGGGTTGTCGGCTGGATACACCATCACGAACCGGGCCCATGACCAGCGCCCACTGGGATGCTGGAGCATCGAAAGGGCCAGCAAGTGATCCAGCCAGATCTGCTGGAGCTCCGTGCCTATGATCCGATCGCGCCATCCCTCGATGAACACGCCGGCGCGCTCCGTCACCTCCAGGTATCGAGCCAGCGCCGACGGGGTAGGGGCGTCCTCGGCCTTGGCATGTTCGTGATACTTCATCTCGACGCCGATGAGGGCGCGAGAGCCATCTCCGGCGTCGATGTCGAACGCGACGTCGAAGGCCGTCCGGTTCCCCAGGAACAACTTGTCGCGGCGTCCGGGGGAGTGCTCGAATCTGATGGCTGTGTTCCCTCGCGGCGCGGTTGCCACCAGCCTGCTGCTGCACGCGCCGCGGTCCCTTCTTCGAGGCTGAGTTCTCCGAAGAGGTTGAAGCACAAGGGCATCGACGACAGTAGATCTGCCCAAAGACGCTCCACCAGCAGCGTCTGGTGGGTCTCGGGGTTCCCGAGGCGGTTGCGTGCAGCCGCGAGCGCGCCCGCGGTGAGAAAGTTTGCCCCGGTCGACCTCGCGAAATCGAGAGCGATTCGACTACCCACGAGCTTCGAAGCTTCGCCCCCAGCGTAGGGACTCGCGCCCATCGGATAGCCAAGGCGTTCGCGCCAGCTCGCCTGACGCCAGCGCGCCCTGCGCTTCCAATCGGTCGCTGCAGGGTCGCCGGGCACGCGATCGACATCGAACCAACAGTGCGCCGCGCGTGCCCGTTCCGCGAAACTGGTTGGGGTCACTCGGGTTGCGAGTATCGCACGGCGAGCAGGGAGGCTGAACGATGCTTCGGATTCAACGCGGGCCGCATTGTCGTGATGTCGAAGTCGTAGGGGGGCCCGCCTACGATTCCCCTTTTGCGGCCCCGCCTCGCTGGCCATCCCGCGTGGTGCAGGGCGTGACGCCAGCGAGGGTTCCACCTCGGACCCGAGCTGAGCCCGGTGGGCTACTTGATGAACAGAATCTCCTGAAAGGTCGGGAGCGGCCAGAGGTCGTCGGCCACCACCGCCTCGAGGCCGTCGGCGGCCTCGCGGACCTTCAGCATCGCGGGCAGCACGGAGCCGCCGAAGTGCTTCGCTTCCGCCAGGGCGTCGCCCCCGCTGTGACTGGTGGCTTGCGCCAGCCCGGTCAGACCCGCCTGCAGCTTGGCAATCAGCTCGGTCACCTGCGTGAGCACGGACGTGTCGGGCGCGAGCCCGGCCGCCTTCACCGCGGCCGTGTTGGCAGCCAGGTCGGTCTGGTAGTGCAGGGCGGCCGGCAGGATGATCGTCCTGGCGATCTTGGCGGTCAGGTTGGCCTCGACGTTGACCGACTTGTTGTAGTGCTCGAGATACGTCTCGTACCGGCTGTGCAGCTCGCGCGGCGACAGGACCTTGTACTTGTCGAACAGCCCGACGATCTCCTTGCTCTGCAGCACTGGCAGCGCGTCGACGGCGGTCTTGTAGTTGGGCAGGCCGCGCTTTTCAGCCTCCATGTGCCACTCGGCGGAGTATCCGTTGCCGTCGAACACCACGGCGCCGTGCTGCTGGATGATCTCCGCCAGCACGTCCTGAATGGCGGCGTTGAGCTTCTTGCCGGCGCCGACCGCGGCCTCCAGCTTGGTGGCGACGTAATCGCACGATTCGGCGATGGCGGTGTTGAGGGCGACCAGAGGATCGGCGATCGACTGGCTGGACCCCACGGCGCGGAACTCGAAGCGGTTCCCGGTGAACGCGAAGGGGCTGGTCCGGTTTCGATCGCCCGCGTCTCGTGGGAGCTTGGGGAGGGCGTCCACGCCGATCTCCAGGGTGCCGCCCGACTTCGACGTCTTGGCGCCGCCGGCGCGGATCTGCTGGAACACGTCGGACAGCTGCTCGCCCAGGAAGATGGAGATGATCGCGGGCGGCGCCTCGTTGGCGCCCAGCCGGTGATCGTTGCTGGCGGTGGCGATGACGGCGCGCAGAAGGCCGGCGTGCTTGTGCACCGCGCGGATGACGGCGCCGCAGAACACCAGGAACTGGGCGTTGTCGTGCGGGGTCTCGCCGGGGTCGAGCAGGTTCCCCTGCGTCGAGTTTCCGAACGAGAAGTTGACGTGCTTGCCCGAACCGTTCACGCCCGCGAACGGCTTCTCGTGCAGCAGGCAGGCCAGGCCGTGCTTCTCGGCCACGCGCTTGAGCATGATCATGATCATCTGCTGGTGATCGGAGGCGATGTTGGCGCTCTCGAACACGGGCGCGACCTCGAACTGCCCAGGCGCGACCTCGTTGTGACGGGTCTTCACCGGTACGCCCAGCTTGAAGAGCTCGCGATCGAGCTCCATCATGAAGGCCAGCACCCGCTCGGGGATGACGCCGAAGTAGTGGTCCTCGAACTCCTGCCCCTTGGGGGGCCGCGCGCCGAACAGCGCGCGCCCAGCGTTGAGCAGGTCAGGCCGCGCGTAGAAGAAGTTCTTGTCGATGAGGAAGTATTCCTGCTCCGCGCCAGCGTACGACACCACCGTCGCGGGCTTCTCGTGCCCGAACAGCTTCAGGATGCGGGCGGCGTGCGTGTTGAGCGCCTGGCCCGAGCGCAAGAGCGGCGTCTTCTTGTCGAGCGCCTCGCCCGTCCACGACACGAACGCCGTGGGGATGCAGAGCGTGGTGCCGTTGGTCGTCTCGAAGAGATAGGCGGGGCTGGTCACGTCCCAGGCGGTGTAGCCGCGCGCCTCGCTGGTGGCGCGGATGCCGCCGTTCGGAAAGCTCGAGGCGTCCGATTCCCCCTGCACCAGAGTCTTTCCGGTGAACTCGGTGATGGCGCCCCCGTCGCCGTCGGGGTTCAGGAAGCTGTCCTGCTTCGCCGCGCTCAATCCCGTCAGCGGGTAGAAGACGTGGGCGTAGTGTGTAGCCCCCTTCGAGAGCGCCCAGGCCTTCATCGAAGCGGCCACCACGTCCGCCACCCGAGGATCGAGCGGCGCGCCGGTCTCGATCGTCTTCTTCACCGAGCGGAACGCCTCTTTGGGCAGCGTCGCCTTCATGGCGGCCAGCCCGAAGACGTTGCTGCCGAACAGCGATGCCGCCGGGCTCTCCTTGTAATCGAGCGTTGCCGCACGCTCCTGGTAGCTGGTGGCCGCCGTGATCGCCGCTCGCCGCGCTGTCGTTACGCTCATGATCGTTCGCGCTCCTTCGCTCGTGTTGTTGTCCGCCGGAACGACCTTCATAGCGCCGCGGCGGGTCCGAGCCGCATGCTATTCGTCCGAGCCCGGGAAAAATCTTCTCGACGCCGGCGTTCGTAAAGACCGCGCGTCGCTCAGATTTCGGCGGGGTTTCTGGCGGCTTTCCGGACGGTCAGACCTCGGCGCGTTCGTCGATGGCGCGCCGAAATCGGTCCGGTGACCTGAACAGTCGCGCCATTCGCGCCCAGGAGAGCTCTCCCAGGGGGCCCGGCTGGCGGCCCAGCGCGCACTGGAGGTAGACGGCCTCACGCAAGAGGGGCTCGAGATCCGCCTCGCACCGCGCCTCCCAGGCGGCGCCCTCCATCGCCAGCCGCTCCACCGCCGCCTCGAAGTCGATCAGGATCGGCTCGAGCGGCGACGGACAGACGATGATGTTGTGCAGCTCGGGATCCCCGTGCGCCAGTCCGCCTTCGTGCAGCCGAAGGAGCTGCGCGAGCGTCTCCTCCGCCAGCCTCCACAGCCCGGCAGCCGTCGCCAGCGGCAGCGTCTGCGCCTTGGCGATGTTGTTCTCGGGCGGTTCGCCGCCGAACGGCGTGAGGCGCGAATAAGGCTGGCCCGGGACCAGGCAGCTGCGAAAGACGGTGGGTCCGTAGCCGATGGGGGGCGGCGTCGCGCAGAGCTCGGACGCACGCAGGTGCCGCTCCCATTCGACCTGCGGATCCCCGTGCAGCCGTCCTGGAAAGTACGTCTTGCGAAAGTGGAACGGATAGGTGTCCGCCGCCGGGTGGGTGCGCCGCGTCTCCGCGCTGGCGATGATCAGCTCCGCGGTCATGAGCGGCAGGCCATTGGCCTCGCGCCGCGCGCGCGTGCGGACCACGAAGTCCTGCCTCGGCGGCGTCTCGATCAGGGGAAAGAGCTCCACCGCCAAGAGCACTGTATGGCGCGGCGACACGACGATGGCTCGAGCTTCCTCCACGCCACTTGCCTACGCCCCCATGGCGATCGACACAAGCCCGAATCGGGTGGTCGGGATGCGCCCGACGGGCGCCTAGAACTGAAGGTCGACGCCCAGCACCACGGCGATGCCCTGGGGGCGGTACATGTTCCGCGTCCACTGAGCGGGAATCTGGCTTCGGTTGTCGAGGAGGTTGGTGGCGGACAGGCGCACGGCCGCGTTCGTCCCGAGGACCTGTCGCCAGATCAGCGTCGCGTCGAGGTAGTAACGATTTCGTACGATGACGAACGAGTCGGTCGCGTTGTCGTGAGCGGACTGATCGGTGAAGTAGCGCGCGGAAGGAGAGAACACGATGTTCGGGCGGACCTCCCAGTTGAGCCCGCCGTTGGCGGTCACCAGGGGAGAGCCGGTCAGCCGCCGGGAGGCCGGGTCGTAGGCGGCCTGGGGCTCCAGACCGTTCGAGCTGACGGGCGGGTGGGCGAAAGCGTCGATCGTGGAGCGGTTGTAGGCGACGTTCGCCCACGCATTCAATGACGAGAAGACCTTGGCCTGAAAGGTCAGCTCGGCCCCGTTGCCCGTGAAGTTACCGATGTTCGTGAAGGGCTCGAACCAGCTTATGAAATCTTGGAGCTCCTCGTGATAGACGCTGAGGCCCAGCCGCACCGGTTCGAGATAGACGATGTTCTGCCATTCGAAGGTCTCCAGAATCTCGGGTCGTTGGACCGGGATGGAGACCCGGGCGAAGGATGGATTGCTCGGGTCGCCGATGTTCTGCCGTCCCCACACGTAGTTCAGCCCCGCCTGGGCCGACGGCATGCGGACGGCCCGGTTGAACATCAGCTTCGACACCCAGTTGAGGGTGGGCTGGACAATCACGGCCGCCCGCGCGCCGGGGAACCAGCGATCTGCGGGGATCTTGCCGTTGTGGTCCGCCCGCAAGCCGCCGACGATCTTGAGCCACTTCGCGGGTTGATAGGTGTCGTCCAGATAGAAGCCGACCGCCGAGGTGTCCCTCGTGAAGATCGCGGTTCGCGGAATATGCTCGGGAGGCGAAGTGAAATTGAAGGTGAACCAGTTGTCGAAGTTGTCCTCGTGATTTCCCTGGACGCCGGCCTGAAAAAAGTGATCCGCCAGCCCCGAGTACTGGAGAGCGAGCTCGCCCGAGTAGTACCGCTGCTTGTCGGACAATTCGAGGGCGTTGACCGGCAGCCCTCCTTGGTTGAGCCGAGTGATCTCTTTTAGAGTGGCCTCCAGCTTGACGATGCTGGTCAGGCTGTCCGTCCAGTGGTGCTCCGCTTTCATGAGCAGGGAGTAAAACTGGTCCACGTATTGCCCGTTGTTGTCCCGAGAGCCGTCGTTGATGTTCATCTCGGGAAAGGTGGACCGATAGGCCGTCATCTGGGTGGAGAGGTCTCCGTACTGCGCCTTGAAGACTCCGAAAAAGCTGGGCCAGTCCAGCTCGCCGGTCTGAGATCTCCCCGCGCGAAGGGGGCGATTGAGGGCGTCCCAGGCGTCGAAGCCCCGTTTGGCCTCGGTGGTGAACGAGAGGCTCACGAACCTGTCCGCCGCCCACTTCTTCCCGGCCATCATCGAGCCGGCGTATTTCAAGGCGTTTCCGGCGGCGGCGACCAGCTCCGCGCCGTCGACGTCTCGCGTGATCACGTTGATGGTCGCCGCCAGGGTGTTGGCCTGCTGGAAGAAGGCCGAGGGGCCCACCACGACCTCGACCCGCTCCACGCTGTCCAGGTTGATCGGGCCGTTGAGATAGTCGGGCTCGTGGGTGTTGTTCAGGTTCTGGCCATTGATGAGGATCGTCGTCTTCTCGTTGTCGTTCGCGTTCAGTCCTCGAACGCCCGTGACGAACTGGAGATCCTTGTGAAACACGGTGAACCCTGGCACCGTTTGAAGCAGCTCTCCCAGGCTCCGGTAGCCCCGGTTCTGGATCATCTCCCGGGTGTACACGTAGACGCTCCCCGGTGCTTCATCGACGCGCTCCTCGACGCGTGAGAGGGTGGACTCGGTGATGACCTTGACTCGTGTCAGCTCCTCGAGGCTGAGCTTCTTGAGGTTCTCTTCGGACGTTTGACCCTCCAGCTCGGCTGCCTGGGCAGCGGCGTCAGAAAATATGGCGAAGAGAACGGCAGCGGCCAGGCTCAACCGGATACTCGAAAACTCAACCATCTTTCCCCGCCTCTCTCTCGGAATGCTGGACATCTCAGATGCCTAATTTCAGCAGCCGCGAGCTGATCGCCAGCGCCTCTCGTCGTGCGACGCCGGCATTGATCTGGAAGCGGACGGTCTTCCCCGCCAAGACAAAGCCGATCATGCCGCCCTGGGTGACAAAATGGTCGGAGTCGCCCACGGTCAGAGCTCCGCTCCCTCGGACCGCCGCCAGCGCCTCTCCGACCCGCCCCGATTCCGTCTTGGGGATGAAGACGATGTGGCAGCCTTTGATGTCCCCGATGGTCCGGCAATGCCGAACGACCAGCTTGTGTCCGTGGACGACCTCGCCCTGGGTGATCCGATCCAGGGTCCCGCCGAAAGGATCGCTGCCGAGGATTCCGATCACCAAGGGAGCGCTGGGGCTCGAGAACGCGTGCGGCGGCCACTCGACGAATTTCGAGAAATTGAAGAGATATGCGGCCTTGATGTCATATTCGGGGAGCTCGGAGGCCCAGTTGTTCCGGACGAAGAGGAGCAGGAAGCAGAGGGCGCCGAACCATCGAAGAATCGCGAGGTCGGCTTTTTTCCTGGGGCGGTCCATCAAGATCGCCTCCGCCGGTTCAAGACCTCGCGGACGGTACGCCCCAAGACCTCGGCGGTGAAGGGCTTGGAGACCAGCGTGATGCCGGCTCCCGGAACGCTGGACGTGAGACTGGCGTCGGGCGCATAGCCGGAAATGAATATCACCGGCAAGCCCGGCAGCAGCGCCGAGAGGCGACGAGCCAGCTCTCCGGCGCCCATCCGTGGCATCACGACGTCGGTGAGCAGGAGGTCGATGGGGCCATCGTACCTGGCTTGCAGCTCGAGCGCGTCCTGACCGTCACAGGCGACCAAGACCTTGTAGCCGAGCTCCGACAGGACCATGAGGGCAAGATTGCGAACCGAGGTTTCGTCCTCGACGAGCAGGATGGTTTCGGAGC